>Ga0302324_100011296_pt1 | contig 18343 bp, 24 predicted proteins | sample Palsa_T0_1_FD_201949 | JGI IMG/M metagenome (GOLD analysis project Ga0302324, IMG submission 201949) | Peat permafrost microbial communities from Stordalen Mire near Abisko, Sweden - Palsa_T0_1 | ecosystem: Environmental > Terrestrial > Soil > Palsa > Peat permafrost | place: Sweden: Abisko... | reverse complement strand
GTACATCGAACAGATCCGTCATCAGTACTACTCTGACCTGCTCAGCGTGCCTGCGCCCGTGAGCGAAGCCAACTTCCGCAACTACGGCGCCAGCACCACGCCCACGCTGGTCTTGATCGACCGCCACGGCATCGTGCGCCTCTATCATCCCGGTGCGATGACGCTCGATGAGCTGCGCGCGGCTTTGAATAAAATAGAGCTGAATCGGGTAGGCTGAATCATGGCCGACGGGATTACCCGCATTGCCGTCGAAGGCTTCAAGTCGATCGCTAAGCGGCAAGAGATCGAGATCGCCCCGCTGACCATCCTGGCGGGGGCGAACAGTTCCGGTAAGTCGAGCATCATGCAGCCGCTGTTGATGCTGAAGCAGACGTTGGAGGCGACCTACGATCCGGGGCCGCTGAAGATCGACGGGCCGAACGTTGCGTTTTCAAGAAACGAAGAATTCCTCTCCAGGATCAAAAAAAACGGGCACAGCAGCCTTAGAGTAGGGATTTCGGCAGGGGAACTCGTTTTCGAGGCTACCTTTATCGAAGGAGAGCCGGGTCTGGAAGTGACGGAGGAGACCTATCGCATTCGAGACAGCAATCTGACTTTGCGACCGAAGATGTCTTCCCAGGAGCTCAAAGACGCGGCAAAAAGGTTTGAGCTGACGGAACCCTTTGCCCGCTACGAGCTCACCGTCGCCCGAGAGCGGTTTTTGCTGTACCCCAGAATTAAGGACTCCCTCTTTCCTGTGTCCTTGGGTTACCCAGGTAGCTTCATCCAAAGCGTCATTCATGTTCCTGGTCTGCGCGGAAACGTTTCACGGACATACCCGGTCGCTTCAAGCGTTCCAAGCTTCCTCGGCACGTTCGAGAATTACGTTGCAAGCGTGATTCTCGATTGGCAACTAGAGCAAAGCGCAAGTTACGACGGACTTAACTTGGATGTCCAGCGCACCGGTCTGGCCCGCAGCGTATTTGCAAAAAGAGTGAATGATGTCGCTATCGAGCTACGAGTCGGGCTTGTTCCGGATCGTCTAGATAATATCGCCGACGTCGGCACTGGCGTTTCTAATGCTCTTCCCGTTCTTGTGGCGTTGCGTGCCGCGGACCCCGGCCGACTCGTCTACCTCGAAGAGCCCGAGATCCATCTTCACCCACGAGCGCAGACAAAACTTGCGGATATTCTCGCCGATGCGGCCAGGCGCGGAGTGCGCGTCGTGGCTGAGACTCATAGCACGTTACTCCTGACAGCCATTCAGACTCTCGTCGCCAAAGGCGAGCTCAGCCCGGACCTTGTAAAACTTCACTGGTTCCAACGCGACCCGAAAACAGGAATCACCCAAGTAAACAGCACAGGCCTTGATGAGAACGGCGCCTTCCGGGAGGATTGGCCTGAGGATTTCGACGAAGTAATTCTCGACACTGATCGGCAATACCTCGACGCCGTGACCGAGCGGAGCACCGGATAGTGGCGAAAAAAGCATCGAGGCGTCTTGTCGTCGATGCCTCGGTTGCGCGATCCGCCACACTATCTGATAACCCAACGTCCACCGCCTGCCGCGAGTTCCTCCAAGCGATCCTGGAAGTCTGCCACAGAATCGTGCTCTCGCCGGAGATTTATCGCGAGTGGGAACGTCACGCGCTCCAAAGTCAGACCGTAGCAGAACTTCGGCGAACTCGATTCCTCGCCAATTGGATGGTCGCCATGAGTAGACGAAAGGGCGGCAAGATCCTTCGCGTTCGGGTGGATCGCGATGACGCGCTTAGAACTAAAATCAATCGGCTTGGTCTTCCCGATGCATCCCGCCAGGAGATCTCCGATGATCTTCATCTCATCGAAGGTGCTCTGGTTTTCGATCGCATTGTTATCTCCAGAGACGACTCCGTTCGTGATTTGCTCCGGGGCGTCGCGGGTAGCTGCCCTGAGTTTGCAAAGGTCGCTTGGTGCAATCCTGTAGATGTGGGCGAGGAAGGACTCGAATGGCTGAGAGCAGGAGCGCGAACAGTGAAGGCCTGGCAACTCGGATCGAGACGCTAGCAGTGAAACTACTCGCACCCAATAAAAAAGGCCCCGATCTCTCGGGGCCGATTTGCATGAACCCTAATTACTGCGAGCCCTCTCGGGGCGCCAAGGGTTTACTTCTTCTTCTTGGCGGGCGCTTTCTTAGCGGCCTTCTTCGCAGCCTTCTTAGTTGCGTTCTTCATCGATTGATTCTCCCTAACATCAGATTTGCGATCTTAGATCGCAGTGTGATTCATATATAAGGTTCTTTGAGGCGAAAGTCAAGAAAAAAATGCGTATCCCGCCGCTCGTGTCCACCCTTCGCGCCCCCTCTCTGCATAAAAACCATTTGCACCACGAATTGTTCTTGCTTCGGCGACGCCACAAATGCACCATTTTGTTCTTGCCCGGCCCGCGCGCCGTTGCGCTACGATCGGACCAAGTGGCCTCTCGCCGATCCATTGCCCCGTGCATAGCGATGCCGGCCGCGGTCTCCGCGCTGATGCTGGCAGGTCTGGCGCTCGCAGGTTGCGCCAAGAGGCATCACGCTGTCGCCGCGCTCGCTCCACCCCGCATCATTCAAGGCGAAACCGGACTCGCCAGCTGGTACGGACATCCTTATCACGGCCGCCCCGCCGCCAACGGCGAGATCTACGACATGGAAGCTTTGACTGCCGCGCATCGCACGTTACCTTTCGGAACCTGGGTGCGAGTGGTCAATCTCACCAACGACAAAACGGTGGATGTCCGCATCATCGATCGCGGCCCCTTTGTCGAGAACCGCATTATCGATCTTTCGCATGCCGCGGCCGAAGCCATCGCACTCATTGGACCCGGCGTGGCGCGCGTCCGCCTCGATATTATTTCCGTCCCCACGGTCGCCTCTGGGGAAAGCTGGTATGGTGTGCAAGCTGGCGCGTTCCTGGATCGCGATCGCGCCGAACGTCTCCGTGCGTCGCTGGAGCAGGACTTCGGTCCGGCTCACCTGGTGCAGCGCGCCGATAGCCCCACTCTCTGGCGAGTTCTTGTGGGACGCGTCCCGTCTGAGGAAGCCGCCGCCTCCCTGGCTCAGAGAGTGCGGCAAGAATCCGGTACGGCTTTTGTAGTACGCCTCGATCAGCCGGCAAGGACGCCGGTCGCCGGCGGCAATTAGGGTAGAGCCCGGCCCTGGACGGCCGGTACTACGGCCATCCCCACAAATGAGGTCACGCTCACACCCCAAATAACCCCATCATCTAATACCGTGGGGTGTTGTCCAAATCCTAAAGTCTCGCGTAGAGTTTATGAAGGACCGAGACACTATCTTCTAACAGTTCAGCCCACGGCGGCGAGATAGCCGGCGCCTTTGTGGTACGTGGGTTATTACTCGTCAGTGGGTTATGAAAAGATTCGGAGCCCCATGAATGTTAGCGTTGAAGAATCCACTCCTTTGCTGGTCGGCCAATCGCCGCGCATCCGCAATGTCCTACGCATGGTCGACAAATTGGGCCGCTGCCGCTGGCCGGTCTTGCTGCTCGGCGAAACCGGTACCGGTAAGGAGGTGGTGGCGCGCTCTATACATAAGGTTCAGCCCGTCGGTCCGTTCGTCACCATCGATTGTTCCTCTCTGGTGGGCCCGCTCATGGAAAGCGAGCTGTTCGGACACGTCAAAGGCGCGTTCACCGGCGCGGTAACTCCCAAGACCGGCCTGATCGAAGTGGCCAACGGCGGCACGGCCTTCTTTGACGAGATCGGCGAGTTGCCGCTCGACCTTCAGGCCAAGTTGCTGCGCGTCTTGCAGGAGAAGGAGTTTCGCCCTGTCGGTTCGCTCACACATCGCCAGTCGAACTTCCGCGTCATTGCCGCCACCAATCGTGACCTGGCGAAGGAAGTGGAAAAAGGCACCTTCCGTCGCGACCTGTTCTACCGGCTCAACGTGGTGAGCCTTCGTCTCGCTCCGCTACGCGATCGAAAAGAAGACATCCCGGCCCTGATCGCGCACTTCCTGGGGCGCCACGGAAGAGGTCACATTCTGACCCAGGAAACGCTGGAGGCTATGCTGTCTTACGATTGGCCCGGCAACGTTCGAGAGCTTGAAAATTGCATCCAGCATATGGTTGCGATCAATACAGGGCCCTTGTTGCATGCCGCCGAACTGCCATCAATGCTGCAGAATCACCTGATCGCGAAGAAAGCTCAGTCACTTTCGGTTGCGGTCGGCTTCCACCCGGGACCCAAACCGCCGGGTGAAGCCGGGCTTCACGAGCACCGCGCCGCTTCCGAAGCGCCACGCTCGCCCATCATTCCGTTGATGCAGATGGAACGGCAGGCGATCATGGAAGCCTTGGCCTATACCAAAGGCGACCGCGCCATCGCCGCCAATTTGCTCGGAATCGGACGCACCACTCTCTACCGTAAGCTCAAGGAGTATCAACTTGCCGTCTGAACCGCGTTAAATTCCGATATAAAACTCCGCGTCCGCGCACTACCCCGAGTGACGGATTCGAAAACTCTCGAGCTTCTGCTCGTGGAAGACTCGCTCGAAGACGAACAACTTCTGTGCGATGCGCTGCTCGAAATCGAAGAGAATCGCCAGTGGGGCAACTGGCGGCGGTCCAACGTTGTTCCAGTCGATCAACTCTCGGACGCATTGGACTGCCTGCGTCGCGATTCATTCGACGCCATCCTTCTCAATCTGAGCCTGCCCGATAGCCCCGCGCTGCTCGATACATTTTTCGATTTAAGAGCTGGTCTGGATGGGAGCGCCAGCGCTGCGGGCATACCCATCCTGATCCTGGCCGATGAAGCAGATGAGAACCTTGCGAATCGATTGCTCCGAGAAGGCGCCCAAGACGTTCTGGTGAAGTCCGAAATCGAGTGCGCTCCGCTCGCCCGCGCCATCCGTTACGCCATCGAGCGCCAGCGCAGCGTGGGCGCCGCGCGTGCGGCGGCTCTTATTGATCCTCTCACCGGTGTGCTCACGCGCGATGCCTTCCTCAACGTCACTGCCTACCGTGGCCGCCAGGATCTACTGGCGTTGGTGGAGATTCCGACGGATCGCGAAACCCTGGACCCTATGCTGATCCAGGCCGCCGACGCGCTGCGACGCGTTTTTGAAGCGCCCGCCGCCCTGGGACGTTGGGATCGGCGCCGGTTCTGCGTGCTTGCGCCGGAAGCGGCCCTCCATCGCGCCGCGGAACTCGCTAACGGCACGCTGCAATTTTCCATCGGGAGTCTCGATGAAATGCCGAACGGCGGCGATGTACCTCTTCGCGCCGGAATCGCTATGCTGGCTGATTGAAGATCGCTCTCGACGCCACCTACAGCCTGGGCCGCAATCTCTCAGGTGTCGGCGTGTACTGCCGCGAAATCCTTTTCGGACTCGCGCGTGCGCATCCCGAAGCGCGCTACCTTTTCTGCTATCGCCCCCATCGCTACCTGCGCTCTTTCTCCGATCGTCTTCCCGCCAACGCCGCGCGCCGCCTGCTATGGGACGATCGCGCGCCATCGGCCGACCTGTTCCACGGATTAAACCAACGTCTTGGCGCCGCCCGTCACCGGCGCAGCGTATGCACTTTTCACGACCTATTCGTGATGTCAGGTGATTACTCTACTCCGGAGTTCCGTGGGCGCTTCACCCAGCAAGCGCGCGCCGCCGCCGAACGCTCCGACTTGATCATCACCGTCTCCGCCTTCACTGCCCGCCAGGTGGAACAACTGCTGCACGTCGAGCCCTCCAAGATCCGGGTCGTCTATCACGGCGCCCGTCCCGCGCCTTGGCCCATCGGTGCGGGCTCGCGCGAGCCAATAGTCCTAAGTGTCGGAGCCATCCAGCGCCGAAAGAATATTGGTCGTTTGGTCGAAGCCTTCGAGCAGATCGACGCCGGGTGGAAGCTGGTCCTCGCAGGATCGTTCGGCTTCGATTCGGAAGCGGCGCGCGAACGCATCGAACGCAGTCCGCGCAAACAGGACATCCAGGTTCTCGGCTACGTCACGAATTCCCGGCTCGAAGATCTCTACCGGCGCGCGTCCATCTTCGCGTTTCCCTCGCTGGACGAAGGTTTCGGCATGCCCGTGCTCGATGCGATGGCGCGCGGCGTGCCCGTGCTCACATCGAATGTTTCCGCGATGCCCGAAGTTGCTGGCGACGCCGCTCTCCTCGTCAACCCTACCGATGCTCATTCGATCGCGGACGGACTCCACCGGTTGGCTGGGAGCACGGACTTACGAGATACACTGATCCAACGAGGCCTCACGCGGGCCAAAGAATTTACCTGGGAAAAATCGGTGGATGCTACTTGGAAAATCTACCAAGAGCTAATAGCAAAAAGCTAAGAGCCACGTGCTAGCTTTTCTCTTCGTCGATCGCGATCTTCAAAGCTTTGAGGAACTTTTGGTCCTGCGAGGTCAGCTTGATCTTGCCGGTGGACTCAAACTTGCGCTTTGGGGGCGCCTCGGATTCCACACTCGCCGCGTCGCCGTCCTCAGATTCGTACTCGCCATTTTCCTCGCGTTTATTGAATCCAATGGTTGCTTCTAGAACCAGGAACACGTCGTACCCGGCTCGCTTGATCTCTCCGATCGCGGCAGCAATGCGGTCAGAGTCGGACAGCGATTCATTGATCGCGTTGCCAAGCTCTTGCATCAGCTCTTTGAGTTTCTCTTCCACGCATTGCCCCTTTCTATGCAGCGGGCTCCCTCTAAGAATAACACTCTACCTTCTTGATGTTGCCGAGGCAAGTACAGTTTCAACCAAAAGGTAAGTGTGCCGGCTTCCTGGTTTCGCTCTCCTATTTCCTCTATCGGCCCGATCGGGCCTTCGCAGTAGCACAAAGGAGACGGGGCCCACGGTCTTCAAGAACCAGGAACTTACCCGCTCCCCCACTCCCCGTAGCCGCCCGCACTCCGTTGTGCGCAGTCCACAGGCAGGAACTCCGCGCGTCTCCGCTACACTAGTACTAGCCTATGTTGTCAACGGCGAAAAAGTTCATCCACCATCTGGCTCCCGGCGTCATTCGCCCGATTCATATTTTGTGGAATCAGGTGATTGGATTCATTTTCATTGTGTTGGCCGTCGTCTTTGGGTTCCGCGTCTTCCGCGGTAGCGAACCTCCAGGTTTGCAGCTGGCCGGCGCCCTGTTCGCCCTGCTGATGGGGTGGCTTGGCGTCTCCTCCTTCTGGAAGGCCCGCAAGATCTCTAAATCATGAGTTCCGAACTGCCCGGCCAGTACCCCTTCACCCGAGGGATCTATCCGGACATGTATCGCAGCCGCCTCTGGACCATGCGCCAGTATGCGGGCTTCGGAACCGCCGAAGAAAGTAACCGGCGTTATCGCTATCTTCTGTCGCAGGGCATCACTGGCCTCTCAGTCGCATTCGATCTGCCTACCCAAATGGGCATGGATTCCGATCACCCTCTCGCGGCCGGCGAAGTGGGACGCGTGGGCGTCGCCATCTGCTCGCTCGCCGACATGCAGAGGCTCTTTGAAGGCATCGAACTGGCCCGAATTACCACGTCGATGACCATCAACTCCACGGCGGCCATTTTGCTGTGCTTCTACGTGCTGGTGGCGCGCAGCCAAGGCGCCGACCTTGCCAAGATCTCGGGCACCATCCAGAACGACATCCTCAAGGAATACATTGCACGCGGCACCTATATTTACCCTCCGCGCCCAGCCATGCGCATCATCACGGACCTTTTCGCCTGGGCTGCGCGCGAACTGCCCGAATGGAACACCATCTCCATCAGCGGCTATCATATTCGCGAAGCGGGCTCAACGGCGATCCAGGAGGTGGCCTTCACGTTGGCCAACGCCATCGCCTACGTCACTGCCGCCATCGCAGCCGGCCTGGACGTGGATGCCTTCGCCCCTCGCCTTTCTTTTTTCTTTAACTCGCACAGCAATTTTCTGGAAGAGATCGCTAAGTTTCGGGCTGCCCGCCGGCTTTACGCGAAAATCATGCGCGAGCGTTTCGGCGCCCGCAATCCCCGCTCGATGATGCTGCGCTTCCACGTGCAGACCGCTGGATCCACGCTCACCGCCCAGCAGCCCGATGTCAATGTGGTCCGCGTATCTATGCAGGCGCTGGCGGCGGTGCTTGGCGGCGCGCAATCCCTGCACACCAACGCTAAGGACGAAGCGCTCGGCCTTCCCACCGAAGACGCCGCACGTCTGGCTCTGCGCACGCAGCAAATCATCGCGCACGAAACGGGCGTTACGAACACAGCCGATCCAGTTGGAGGCAGCGTGTACATCGAGCGTCTTACTGACGAAATCGAACGCGGCGCCCAGGATTACATCGAACGTATCGACGCCATGGGCGGCACGCTCGCCGCCATCGAAAACGGTTTCATCCAGAACGAAATTCAGAACGCCGCCTATGCTTACCAGCAGACCGTGGAGCGCGGCGATACGATTGTTGTCGGCGTGAACAAGTTCCAGCAGGATCAAAAGGACCCGCCCACCACGTTCCGTCTCGATCCCGAACTTGAAAAACAACAGATCGCTCGGCTAAGGGACCTGCGCGCCTCCCGCGATGCCCGCACCGTGGATGGCCGCCTGTGCGCGCTCGAAAACGCCGCCCGATCGAGCGACAACCTGATGCCCCACATCCTTGCCTGCGCCGAGGCTTACGCCACCGTGGGCGAAATTTCCGACCGGCTGCGCGCCGTCTTCGGTGAGTACCACGAACGCTAACGCCGCGTCTTCGCCTTCCCCTTCTTTTTTTCCGCTGCCGCTGATCGCCAAGCCCCACGCAACAAATCGCGCATCGCATCAGGCGTCACGCGCGCAAGCTTTACCAGGATATACGGGTACTCCAGGTAGTGATCGGTGATGAAGTACGTTTCCGGATCGGCCTCGATCAACTCCTGGCGATCCTCGATGCTCATCCGCACTACCAGCGCGCCGATGTCGTCCCGCAACCGCGCGATCATCGCGCCACCCACTTTGAACGCAGGCGTCCCGTAAGACTTGGCTTCCTCGACATTGTCGAGCTCGAGCGCCATCTTGCGAATCGCCTCAAACGTCATATACGCCCACGATACTCCAATCCCCAGCACCCCTAATCCTGCCCCCTGTTAAACTGGGCGCATGGAGCGAAAGATCTTCTGGCTAACTTTTACCATCCTGGGTCTGGTGGCTGATTATTTTCTTCCGCTCTGGTGGGCGCTGGGCGCGACCATTCCCATCGCCGTCTTAAGCTGGTGGCTGGCGTATCGCCTGAATTGGTTCTAAAATGAACACCTATTTTCTCGCATTTCTCCTGATATTCGGCCTCGGGCATCCCAAGCAGGAGCCTGTCGACCCCGCCAAGAGCGTTCAACTTCACAGCCGCCTGCTGTGCGATGGCAATGGAGCGCCCGAAGACCTGGTCCAGTTTAAAGTGACATTTTCACCCGGCGCCTCGGCGCGCGAGTTCGTGCTGAACCGTTTTCAGGATTATAAGTGCGAAGTCGATGTGAAGGGCAAGTGCCTACACAAGATTAAAGCAGGATGGCGCGACGTGTGGTCCGCTGCGAACCAGAAGCCAACCGCCCATGCTGTGGTGCCGCTCAGCTCTTGCTATGCGTGGGGATCTACGGAACTCGCTCAATATATTCTGAGCGGCTGGTACCAGGACGGCCCGGCCGATCCGAAGCTCCCTTGGCTCCAGACCACCGTCAAGCAAGTTTCCACCGTCCCTGAAGTCTACGAATTTACCGATCCAAAAGGTGGAACGGCCCGTTTGGAAATAACGCGCTGAGTCTGGCGGCGGCTTCGCTTCTCATCCACCTTTGAACTTGTTGCGCCTCGAATAGATGCATATGCATCCAATTCAACGTGACCGGCTCTTCCATCCCCACGCTTCCTTGCATGTGCGCCAACCTCCGGCGGGCATCTCGTGCGCTCACCCAGCTCTATGAAGACGCCCTCCGCCCGCTGGGATTGCGCGCCACGCAGTTTACCGTTCTGCAAGCCCTTTCGCTAGCCGGCGAAGTGACCCAAGGCGTGCTAGGCCAGATCCTTGCGATGGACAGCACCACGCTAACCCGCACGCTGGACATCATGGAACGCCGCGGCTGGATCGCAAAACGCCGTGGCAAGGACCGCCGCGAATGGCGAATCCGCTTGTCCAAGCCCGGCCAGGCTCAAGTCCAGCGCGCTCTGCCCGCGTGGCGGAGCGTGCAACATCGTCTGCATATCCAACTCGGAAACGAAGTCTGGGAAACCCTTTTCAACGTAACCAACCAAGTCACCCGTAAGCTCGCGGGTGAAGGAGAGAAGTCGTCATGACAAACTATGCAAGAATTACTGCCAGTCTGATCGCGGCCTGGTTCATCGCCGTTCTCGCCGCTTCGGCCTTCCACGTTTTCAAAACCGATCCCAGTCGTCCTCCGCTTGCGGTGGGCCTGGCGGCGCTGCTCCCCATCGTCGCGTTCTCGTCGTGGTTCGCCAGTTCCGAACCATTCCGCCGATTCGTGTTGGCGCTGAACCCTGGCACATTGACCATGGTGCAGTCCTGGAGAATCGGCGGTTTCGTGTTCCTGACCTTGTACACCTACCGTCTTTTACCAGGTCTGTTCGCCTGGCCCGCTGGCTTGGGCGACATCTTCGTCGGAGCCACTGCGTCGATGGTGGCACTGAAGTTCACCAATCCTAAGCATCGTTCCCGTTTCATCCTGTGGCAGTCACTGGGAATTCTGGATCTAGTAACGGCGGTCACTCTCGGAGCCACCGTTTCGCTGATCCAGCCGCACGGGATACCAACCACGCCCATGACCGTGCTGCCACTGAGCATGATCCCAACCTTCGTCGTTCCGCTACTGCTCATCTTCCACCTGATTTGTATCGCGCAAGCTCGCCGCTGGCCAGCGCAAGATCATTCGGGAATCTTCCCGGCCAAAAGCCACTCCACTTCCACTCTCGCTGGTGCCGACGTCTGAGCGCCCGCCCGAGTCACCGAAATCGCCGCCGCCGCGTTCGCAAAGCGCAATGCGTTTTCCATCTGCGCGCCTTCCGCCAAGGCTACTGCGAGCGCGGCGTTGAACGTATCGCCGGCTGCCGTTGAATCCACGGCCTTCACCGCGAACGGAGGCGCGGTGAATGTTCCATCCGCTCCGCAGTACACGCAACCCTGGTCGCCTAGTTTCACGATCACTGAGCGCACGCCGAGTTCGCGGATCTTGTGTCCCAGCGCGATGGCATCGGCCACGTTCACGCGGCTCGGCGGCACGCCCGCCAGGACACAAGCTTCATTCTCGTTTGGCGTCGCGATGTCCACCAGTTCGAGGATTTCCTTAGGCAGAGCCCTCGCCGGCGCAGGGTCCAGGATGCAGGTGGCGCCTGTGCGCCGCGCTTGGCGTAAGCCTTCCGCAACAGTCTCGAGTGGAATCTCCAACTGCAGCAGTACACATCGCGCGCCCTCCAGTGCCCTGCTCTGCGAATGAATGTCGCTTGGAGACAAAACGCTGTTTGCCCCCGGCGCCACGGTGATCGAATTCTGTCCAGCGTGGTCGACATGAATACAAGCCACGCCAGTTGCCTCGGAATCTGTTTCCAGCACCGCGGCCACATCCACGCCGGCACCGGCCAGATTTTGCTTGAGCGCCGCCCCGAATGAATCGGCTCCCACTCGTCCCAGCATCCGCACCGCTGTCCCGCTGTCCACAAGCTTCGCCGCGGCGTAAGCCTGATTCGCGCCCTTGCCACCGGGAATCATGCGGAAATCGCGTCCCAGAATGGTCTCTCCCGGAAGCGGCAGGCGTTCCACGGAGATGACGAAATCCATGTTCAAGCTGCCGATCACGACAATCGAATTCGACATGCCAGGCTTCAGAGACTCGCCATCCCGATCAACACAAGGCCGATCACGTATCCGGCGAACATCAAGGTCACGAGCGTCCAAGTTCCTTTTGGCGCATGCATGAATTCGCGCCAGATGAAGACGCCCCATATGGCGGCCACCAGCGTTGCGCCCTGGCCCAGCGCATACGATATCGCCGGTCCGGCCACTCCCGAGGCGATCACGTTCATACAGAGAGCGAGCATCCAAATGCATCCGCCGAGAAACCCAAGCGAGTGCAGCCGGGCGCGTCCGCGGAAGTAGTCGCCATAGGTGACCTTGCCCGCTCGCATGAAGATGGTATTCACCACGACATTACTCGCGAGCAGACCCACGGCGAACAGGACCAGCGCGGCGTAGGGCGTGAGCAGCCCCGGCTGAATTCCGCGCATGCTGAAATCGGGCGATACGCCGGCAATCAGCTGCGGGTAGAAAAAACCCATCAGACAACCGGCCACCGCGGAGAAGGCGATGCCGCGCAATGGTTTTGTCTTCGCCGCTTGTTTCAATCGATGATGGGCCAGCGCCGACATGATCATTGCAAAGACGATGAACCCTACGCCAGCAGTGAGAAGCGCCGCGTTGCCCTGGGGCGAAAGAACGTAGCTTTTCACCGTGCCGATCACCAGAGCCAGGCCCACGCCCACGGGAAAGGCCACCGACATGCCCGCCGCATCGATGCCGACCACCAGAAGGATGTTCGAAATATTGAAGAGCACACCGCTCGAGATCGCTGTCCACATCGCGCTCCCGGATGCGCCGCGCAGATTCTCCAGAAACGGCACTCCCGACGCCCCAGCGCTGCCCAGCGTCAGCGCGAAGAGCAGCGCGAAGACAAACACGCCGATCGCGTAGTCCCAATAGAAAAGCTCAAACGGCCATTTGTCTTTACCTGCTAACTTTTGCGTGTTCGCCCACGAGCCCCAACCCAGCATCGTGACGACGCAAAACAATACGGCAATCCCCAGATCGTGAACGATAAACACAGCGAGCGTTAGTATATCCCACTACCATCGAACCAGACCCTCCGGATCGTCCACCAGCACCACTTCATACTTCTCCAACATCGGCATCAAAACACTCTCCAGTTCGCCCTTCCACAGTTCCCCTTCGTAGAACTTCGCTTTCATCGGCTCGCGCGAAGCGAGATGGGGAAAGCCGCGCATGAAGAAGAAGACGTCGGGATCTTCCACGGAAACAAAAGGCCCCAAGATCTTCATCCCAATCTCCGCGTGCGCCGGAATCGACCGCGACCGGAATATCTCAAGGAACTGGGAGCGCAGTCCGGGCTTGGTTTTATACGTGCGCATTTCGATGATCATTCGCAGCTCCACTATTCAGTCGTCTCATAACCAACCTTTGGCCCGCGCGATGCGCGCCGCCTCTACTCGATTATTAGCGCCCAGTTTACTCATCGCTTCGGAAAGGTAATTTCGTACCGTCCCCTCCGACAGCCCCAGTTTCTCGGCGATCTCAACGCCAGCCACACCTTCGCCAGCCAGGCGAACAACTTGCCGTTCCCGATCGGTCAGCGGATCTGCTTCGCCCCACGCTTCAGCCACCAACTCCGGATCGATAACGCGCAGACCCGCATGTACCCGGCGCACGGCGTCCGCCAGCTCCTTGGCAGGTTTGTCCTTCAACAAATATCCTGCTGCGCCAGCGTCCAATGCGCGGCGCAGATAACCAGCGCGGGCAAAGGTCGTCAGGATGATGGTCCGTGTCGGCGCCCGAAGCCGTTTCAGTTCCGCCGCTACCTCCAGGCCGCTCATCTCCGGCATTTCGATGTCGGTGATCAGAACGTCCGGCTTGTGCTCGGCTACGGCGTCCAGCGCTGCTTTGCCATTGCGTGCCTGAGCCGCCACCACAATATCTTCCTCGATATCGAGCAACGCCGCCAGCGCTCCCAGCACCATCCCCTGGTCTTCCGCCAGAACCACGCGAATCGGCTTCTCTGTTTTTCTAGGGGCACTATTCACGCCGCGCCGTTCCTTTTCTCGGCTCCCAGTGGCAGCAGGATGGTAATTCTGGTTCCTGCGCTCGTTTCGCGCCGCAGAGATCCTCCCAACGCCTCCACTCGCTCCCGCATTCCGCGCACGCCGTGTCCTTCGCCCTGCGATCCGCCGCGGCCGTCGTCCTGGATTTCGAGCTTACAGTTGCCATCCACTGGTTCGAGCTTCACCACGCACTGCCTTGCGCCGGCATGCCGTACGACGTTGGTCACCGCCTCCCGTACCGCCAGCGCAAGTACCGTCTCCTGTGCCGGCGAAAGCGACATAGGTATCGCTTGGCACTCGGCCGCGACGCCCGCTGTCCTCAGTGTAGAGGCTGCGCGCGCCAATTCCTCCTCCAGTCCTCCGGCCCGATAGCCGCCGATGGCGTGGCGGACTTCCGTCAGCGCTTCCCGAGCGATCCGCTCCACGTCATTGATTTCAATGCCGGCGCGCGCTGGATCGTGCCCCAGCAGCTTCCCCGCCAATTCCGACTTCAAAATCACCACCGACAGCGTATGCCCCAGCACATCGTGCAAATCGCGCGCAATCCGCTCTCGTTCCGCCACTCTGGCCAAGTGCTCAATTTCGTCCTTTGCCATTTGCAACTGGCGATTGGCCTGATGCCGTTGCGCGAAGTGAACGTTCACGGATCCAAGGGCGACGGGAAGAACAGTACCGATGAAGAGGAACGTGGCCCCCAGATGGAATAGCAGCCCTTCCACGACGACAATGATGACCAGGGCTGCCAGCACCTTCACTACAAACCGGACCTCGCCGGCGTACGGCATCAGCGTCGCGGCGTAAATGATGAAGACGACAGCCCCTCCGTTGAATGGCGCAAATCCCACCCCGAGTAGCGTTATGGCCGCGACGATCCAGAGACGCCGCACGCCTTGCACCCAGTACGCCACGAAATAAAGCACTAGGAAAGCGCTAGTACCGAGCCCAGTTTCCAGCCACTGTTTCCATCCCGCGCCATCCAAGCCTGGTTGCAGGAAAAAGAACCCCAGCCAGATGAGCCAGACGTAGGGAGTCCAACCGATGTCTTTGTCTGGAGGAAGGAGTCGCATGGAGCCGAATCTATCGCGACGAAAGCCTATAGTGACACAGACTCACCGCAACTGTGGTCCACAACACGAGACCGCATAAGCCGTATGCCGCCAGAGCGCGGACGGTGCCGGCGGGAATGGCGAGCGAAGCCAAAACGCCTAATGCCATGGCCGCTCCGGTCCAGTTATAAGTCGGCGCCTTGAAGAGTTTGGCCAAGGGCAGGAAGTGTAATCCCACAATGCCGCCTATGAATTGAGGTATCAGGTCGGGATGGCCGGTGTTAGCCAGCACGTTTGCGGCGACAAAGCAGGCCAGCCATTCCACAGCAACGATCGTCCAATATGCCTTTGAAACGGTCGCCCAGTAATCGTCAGACGACACTACGTGACGGAGCGAGCGCAGCCTAGCCACGGGCCAGAGTACGAAGGTCGCCGACAAGAGCGCCATCACCGTAAGCCAAGCGGGTGTCGCCATGGTTCCGAAATACAAGGCTTCGAACATCCATACGCCGCCGAATATTCCGCAAATCAGCGCGCCTGTTGCGCGGCCTTTTAATCGGGCCGCACTGAAATCCAGGGAGTTGGGTAATGAAGTTGTGGTTGCCATGCATCCATACTGCGTCCAGAGGCGTTCGCAGGGTAGTGAAGTTCGTCAGCTTGGGGAGATGACAAGTGTCATGTGCCGGCTATCCGAGTCTAAGGAAAGCTTGCAGTTCAGCGACCCCGAACGCTTCAATCTCGCTGCTTTTCTTGCGAAGAAGCCCTGCGATCTGTTTCGTCGAGCAGTTCCCGAATCCAATCCAAATCACCTTTGGAGGTGGACCTAATAGAAAACTACGCTGACGGAAATCCGCGTCTTTCGTAACGATGGCGTAGCCCATCTTTGCGGCATAATCCCAGACATTGCGGTCCGCTGAGGCCTTCAACCCAACGTCGCGTATGTGGACAGACTCTTGAAATATGTCGGCGAGCGCTGCAACCAGGGTATGGGAAAGGTTCTCATCAAAGAGAAGCGTCACGCAGAAAGGGAACTGAGCCGGCGTTCGCGATCCGCCGCAAAAGCAAGGCAAGCGCGGATATCAGCGGCGGTGAGATCAGGAAAGTCAGCTAGGATCTCAACTTCCGTCATTCCCGAGGCCAGATAATCCAGGACGTCGTATACGGTGATGCGGAGACCGCGGATGCACGGCTTGCCACCCATCTTATCTGACTCAATCGTGATGATTTCGCGGTAATCCACGGGTGCCTTCCTCCATTATAGATCGCGGGCTACGCCCCCAATCCCCAATGCCTTAACCAGCCCAATCGTCGGCCAATCGACAAACCGCCTAGACCTGTATACAATCAGGTGAGTCACGCTCTAATACCGGTCCGGCATCATCGCCCGGTGCCCAATTAGGAAGGTCCAATGGAAAGAATCCTTCGAATGGCCAGCCCTGTCTGGCTGTTCCCCGTATTGCTCACGCTCGGCCATGCCCCTGTTTTCGGCCAGGTCAACTTCGCTGGCGTCTGGAACAATTTCCCGATTCTGAACGAAGACGAGCCCGAACGCTTGCCCGGTCCCGAACTGGGCGATTACCTCGGAGTCCCCATCAGGGACGCCGCGCGCTATCGCGCCGATGCTTGGGATGCATCGCTCATCACGCTGCCTGAATATCAGTGCCGCGTTCACCCGTCCGATTACGTTCCCAGCTTCGCTCCCATCCGCATCTGGGAGGAGTTCGACAAGGACTCGCAGAACCTGATCGCCATCCACACGCATCACTTCGCATGGGGTACCGAACGCACCATCTGGATGGACGGGCGTCCCCATCCGCCCGACTATGCGCTGCATACCTCACAAGGTTTCTCCACCGGCAAGTGGGAAGGCGACGTTCTCGCCGTCACCACAACGCATTTAAAGGAAGGCTGGATCCGCCGCAACGGTCTGATCCGCAGCGATCGCGCCGTGGTCACCGAGCACTTCATCCGGCACGGCGACAACCTCACCATCATGACTGTTATTCGCGATCCCACTTATCTCACTGAGCCCTTCATCCGCACCCGCGATTATGTCTATGACGTCGAGGGCCACGTCGGCGCCTATCCTTGCGAAAGCGTCGAAGAGATTATACGGCCCAAAGGCGTGATCCCGCATCACCTGCCGGGCACAAATAAGTTCGTCGACGAGTTTGCGCCCAAGCACGGCATCCCGCCTGAAGCCGCGCGTGGCGGAGCCGAAACAATGTATCCCGAATATCAGGACAAGATTCGCGGTACCGCTCCCACCGCCAAGGCGGACGCGAAATGAAAACCTTTCTCGCGATTCTCATCGCATCCACGGCGTTGATCTTCGCTCAGGATACCGAGGTCCACGTGCTCCCCGCGCAAGGCAATATCTACATGATTGTCGGCGCCGGCGGCAACATCACGGTACAAGCCGGGAAGGACGGCGTGCTGGTGGTGGACACCGGCTCGGCGAACATGTCCGACAAAGTTCTCGCCGCCATCAAGAGCATCTCGACTGGACCCATACGCTACATCATCAACACGGGTTACAAGCCTGAGTTCACGGGCGGAAACGCCAAAATCCGCCTGGCGGGCAGCACCATCACCGGTGGCAACGTGGAGGGCGACATCAAAGATGCCGCCGAGGGGGCCGCAATCCTTGCGCACAACAATGTACTGAATCGCCTGAGCGCACCCACCGGAACGCAAGCGCCGTCACCTGAAGCCGGGTGGCCCACCAGCACGTTTCTGAGCGACCAAAAGAAGCTGTACTTCAATGGCGAAGGCATCGACATCTTTCATCCGGACTCAGCCCACACCGACGGCGACAGCATCGTGTTCTTCCGCCGCTCCGACGTCATCAGCACCGGCGATATCTTTACCACCACCAGCTACCCATTCATCGATCTCGCTGCCGGAGGCAGCATTCAGGGCACAATTGATGCGCTCCAGAAAATCGTGGATCTGATCATTCCCGTATACGGTCAGGAGGGTGGCACGCTGGTCATCCCCGGTCACGGGCGCTTGTGCGATTTCGGCGATGTTCTCAACTTCCGTGAAATGACCATCATCATCCGCGACCGTGTTCGCGACATGATCAAGAAGGGTATGACGCTGGAGCAAGTGACGGCCACGCGGCCGACGCAGGACTACGATCCCTTGTACGGCCCCGGCGACAAGTTCGTTGAAGCCGTATACAAAAGCTTGAAGGGCGAAAAATGAAAATTCACTCTCTGGCGATCCTGGCCTTTGTGCCGGCGCTCCTGGCACAGTTTGGTGGGCCGCCTCCCGGTCCGCCCCGGCCCGCCAAGGCGACGGCCCCTATCGATCTCACCGGCTACTGGGTCTCTATCGTTACCGAAGATTGGCGCTTCCGCATGATCGCGGCGCCTAAAGGGGATTTCGCGGGCGTGCCGCTGAATCCTGCGGGCCTCAAGATTGGCCAGGCTTGGGATCCGGCCAAGGACGAAGCTGCGGGCGATCAATGCAAGGCTTACGGTGCGGCCGGTCTGATGCGAA
>Ga0302324_100011291_pt1 | contig 18349 bp, 18 predicted proteins | sample Palsa_T0_1_FD_201949 | JGI IMG/M metagenome (GOLD analysis project Ga0302324, IMG submission 201949) | Peat permafrost microbial communities from Stordalen Mire near Abisko, Sweden - Palsa_T0_1 | ecosystem: Environmental > Terrestrial > Soil > Palsa > Peat permafrost | place: Sweden: Abisko... | reverse complement strand
GTGCATCTTGATAGTGAAGTAAAAGAAGCGCTCAGAGGTTATGGGTTCATTTCTTTCACGCAAACGGAAGACGGCTTCACTGCTTTTAAACCGAAGTGAGCTAACTCTGGCCCTTTCTTTCACTACTTCACTAAGTTGCGATGAGCCAGGGGCAGATTCACAATTTGTGCCCAATGTTCCTGTAGATTGATTCTTAACACGGGACAGGGGAATTAATGCACTGATCTATGAGTTTATGACTCCTCTCCTTCGGTAATCACGATCCGCTCAATATGCGCTGCATCGTGGGGCTTCAGCACGGCCTGAACGCAGCCTGAAACAAAAACCACTGCTGCCGGTGACGAGAACTTAAAACAAGAACGCCACTGTAAAGCGGCCACCGGCGTTCTCACGCAGACACTTTAGCCCCTCCTCCGCCGATGTTCCCTTCTGAATGAATCGCGCCCGGTGCTCTGCAATCATCGAGGTGGCCGACATCATGCACTGCGAAGACGACAAACCTGTGACGTATGTCGAATCGAGCAAGATTGAGCGGGCTTATTATGCCCTCGTCGGTGCGTCGCCAGCGATTAAGGACGCATTGACGCTATGCCGGTTCGGACAGAAAGCCGCGCCGCGAGTTGCGGGAGACGCCAATGAGTAGGCGATCAAAAAACATGCTTGAAATCTCTACATCTATGGGTAGAGTACCTCGCACAACCACTACGGGTAGTAATATGTCTCCTGCCTACGGCGCAAGCGTAAGAAGGGCGCGCAATCCCAATCAGCTTGACCTTTTTGGCAGTCTCTTTATAGATCCCGCGAGCACGGTTGCGCCGGTGGAGGCCCAACCCGAACAGGTAAAGGTCGAGGATGGACGAGAAAAACCGCCTGCGAGAAATGATTCTCAGCCATTGGCAGGCTCACCGCCCACAGATGGTCGAGGAACTGCGCCAGAGCAATCAACTGGAGCAGGCGATTTCAGAGGCAGAGGAACGGACGGCGGACCTTCTCTACGAACTGCTGTCGGTCAAGAAGATGCAGTATCAAGCGGCCTGGGAACTGGCGACACAGGAGTGGGCCTTCCCGCCGACCGAGGCCCCCCTGTAACGCGGGTCCTGTTTGACCTCAACCCGTCACTTGACGAGAAACCCTCCCGCGATTTCCGGATATCTGACACTCACCGCATCGGACAGGGTGGGCTCCATGAGAAAGCCCGCGATAACATCGCCGCCATCCGGGTGCTCAAGCAGCTTGAAGCGGAAGACCGCGATGCGACTGAAGCTGAGAAATCCATCCTCGCCCGCTATGTGGGCTGGGGCGCTATGTCTAATGCCTTCTCCTACCGCCCACCCGAGGAATGGAAGGGTGTTGCGCGTGAAGTTGAGCAGCTCCTGACGCCTGAGGAATACGAATCGGCGCGCGCCTCGACGCCCAATGCTCATTTCACATCGCCTTTGGTCATCCAAGCTGTCTGGGACGCCATGCTGCGCCTCGGCCTGAAACCGGGTGCACAGATACTGGAGCCGTCTTTAGGTGTTGGACATTTCTTCGGCCTGATGCCCCCCACCGTGCTTCCCGGCACCAAACGCACCGGAGTGGAACTGGATTCCGTGACCGCCCGCATCGCGAAAAAACTCTATCCAGACGCCACGATATTTGCGAAAGGTTTCGAGGAAACGGCGCTTCCCGATAATTTCTTCGATGCCGCCCTAGGCAACGTGCCGTTCGGCGACTACGGCGTGCATGATCCTGCCTATAAGCGCACGCTCACCCGCGCCATCCACGACTATTTCTTCGCCAAGTCACTCGACAAGCTACGCCCTGGCGGGGTCATGGCGCTGATCACCAGCCGTTACACGATGGACAAGCAGGACGGCACGATACGCGACTATCTTGCCGAGCGCGCGGATCTGCTTGGCGCGATACGCCTGCCCAACACCGCCTTCAAGGCCAATGCGGGCACCGAAGTGACGACCGATATCCTCTTCCTGCGCAAGCGCGCGCCGGGCCAGGCACCAACAGGTGAGGCATGGAGCAAACTCGCTCCAATCCATACACCTGACGGCGAGATTGAGGTCAATGAATATTTCGCGCGTCACCCGGAGATGATGCTGGGGCAGATGAAGCTCGAAGGCACGATGTACCGGGGCCAGGAGCCCACGCTTGTTGGCAACCTGAACCCTGCTCTTCTTGCAAGGGCCGTGGCGTCGTTGCCTGCGGGCGCTTATGTCCCGCGTGACGAAGGGCGCAGTCCACCCGCCCCCGTGAGCCATCCCGAAGATACCTCTGCCGTCAAAGAAGGCGGATTCGTAGAACGCGGCGGCGCGCTCTTCGTCCGCAGCGGCCACGCTTTCGAGACTATCGAACTCTCCGGCACCGTCGCAGCGAGAGTGCGCGGGATGCTTACCGTGCGCGACGCGGTGCGCCAGGTATTTGCCACGCAGCTTGAGGATGCGCCCGAGGAACAGATCGTGCGCGCGCGCCAGCGTCTGGGCGAAGCCTATGGCGCTTTCGTGAGAAAGCACGGCCCGCTGTCATCGCGCGAGAACATCCGGGCTTTCGCAGGCGATCCCGACCTGCCCCTGCTCCTCTCCCTCGAAAACTACAATGCCGAGACCAAACGCGCCACGAAGACCGCCATCTTCGAGCGCCGGACCCTGGAGCGTTACAAGCCCGTGGAACATGCGGAGACGGCAGCGGAGGCCCTTGCCGTCTCGCTTAACGAGACCGGGGAAATCAACTGGCCGCGCATGACTGAGCTGACATCCCACAGCCCCGGCCAGATGCAGCGCGAGCTGGGGAGCCTCGTCTACCGCAACCCGGAGGGCGGCGCGTGGGAGACGGCGGATCGTTATTTAAGCGGCGATGTCCGCGAGAAGCTCCAGGCCGCGACCGCCGCGAGCGCGCTCGATCCCGGCTACGCGCGCAACGTCGAAGCGCTCAAATGCGTGCAGCCCGCCGACATCCTGCCCGGCGACATCAGCGCCAGGCTCGGTTCGCCCTGGATTCCCACGAGCGACATCCGCGACTTCATCGTTCAGTTGCTGGGCGTTCCCGAACGAGCGATCTCGGTGTCCCATTCGGAAGCGATTGCCGCCTGGACCGTCGCTCTTGAAAGCTACGCCAAATCGGATGTCAGCAACACGACGACGCACGGGACGGCGCGCTTTACCGCGACGGACCTCATCGAGCAGGCCTTGAATGGCCGCGTGCCCACCGCCTATGACGAATTGCCGGACAAAACCCGCGTCATCAACCAGCAGGAGACCATTGCGGCGCGCGAAAAGCAGCAGCAGCTCAAGGACAAGTTCAGCGAATGGATTTGGAAGGACGAGGAAAGGGCCGCGAGGCTCGCCCGCGACTATAACGACAAGTTCAACAACCTGCGCCTGCGGACTTTCGACGGTTCGCACCTGACCTTCCCCGGCATGGCGCGTGAGCATCTGCGCGATCATGACCTCGACAAACACCAGAAGGATGCCGTCTGGAGGGTACTCCAGACCGGGAACACCCTGCTCGCCCATGTCGTGGGCGCGGGCAAGACTTTTGAGATGGTCGCCGCCGCCATGGAGCTGCGGCGCATGGGTCTGGCCAAAAAGCCCATGATCGTCGTTCCCAACCATCTGGTCGAGCAATGGGGCGCCGCCTTCCTGCAACTCTACCCGCAGGCCAACATCTTCGTCGCCGGCAAGGACCAGTTCACCACCGGCAACCGCCAGAAGGCGATGTCCCGCATCGCCACCGGCAACTACGACGCGGTGATCGTCTCGCACAGCTCGTTTGAGAAACTGCCGGTTTCCGATGCGACGTTCAACCGCTTCATGGGCCAGCAGGTCACGGAGCTTGAAAACGCGATCCTGGAGGCCAAGGCCGAGAAAGGCGACAATCGCCGCATCGTCAAGGAAATCGAGAAAGCCAAGAAGCGCCTGACAGCGAAGATAAAAGAACGCGCCGACCGCGAAGGCAAGGACAACACCATCACCTTTGAAGAGCTGGGCGTGGACCAGATATTCGTTGATGAATCGGACCTTTACAAGAATCTCCCTTACGTCACCAAGATGAACCGCATCGCCGGACTGCCCAATTCGGAGAGCAACCGGGCGCTCGATATGTTCCTTAAAGTCCGGTATCTCAAGGAGAAGAGCGGCGGCAGAGGCGTGGTATTTGCCACCGGCACGCCGATCTCCAACACGATGGCCGAGATGTACACGGCGCAGCGCTATCTCGCTCCCGACATGCTGAAAGAGCGCGGCGTCGAGCATTTTGATGCGTGGGCGGCCAATTTCGGGGAGGCGGTCACCTCCCTGGAACTGGCGCCCGATGGCTCGGGATACCGGATGCACACGCGATTCGCCAAATTCGTCAACCTGCCTGAGCTGCTCTCGATGTTTCGCAGCTTCGCGGACGTACAGACCGCCGACATGCTTAAACTGCCGCGCCCCGATGTGGCGGGCGGTAAGCCGCACATCGTCGCCGCTCCTGCGAGCCCCGAACTCAAGAGCTATGTCCAGACGCTGGTCGAGCGCAGCGAGAACCTGCGCAGGACGAAAGTCGATCCGCGCGTGGACAACATGCTGAAAATCACCGGCGACGGACGCAAAGCCGCGCTCGACATGCGCCTGGTGCGGCCTCTCTCCGACCCGCACGGCGATACCAAGTTAACCCAAGCCGTGGAGCGCATCTACACCACCTGGGACAACACGCGGGACACAAGGTCCACCCAGCTTGTGTTCTGCGATTTATCGACGCCCAATCCCGACCGCTTCAATGTGTACGACGAGATCCGGGCAAAGCTCATAGAGCGCGGCATCCCCGAGCGCGAAATCGCCTTTATTCACGACGCCGACTCCGACAGCGCGAAAGCGCTCCTTTTCGATTCCGTCAATGCCGGACGGGTTCGTATCCTGATCGGCTCCACCGAGAAGATGGGAGCCGGGACCAATGTGCAGAAGCGTCTCAAGGCGTTGCATCATCTTGACGCTCCGTGGCGGCCGCGCGACATCGAGCAGCGCGAAGGCCGCATACTCCGCCAGGGCAACGGCAACGCCCAGGTTGATATTTACCGATACGTCACCGAGGGATCTTTCGATGCCTATATGTGGCAGACGCTGGAGACCAAGGCCCGGTTCATTCAGCAGGTCATGAATGGCAGCACGACGGTGCGCAGCGCCGAGGACCTAGAGGGCGGCGCACTCACCTACGCCGAGATCAAGGCGATTGCGTCGGGCAACCCGGCGGTGATGGAAAAAGTCCGCGTCGATACCGAAATCCGCAAACTTGACCAGCTACGCTCGGCCCATGTGAATCAGCAGCACACCATCCGCTGGGAAGTGCGCAAGCTCCCGGAGCAGATCCGGCAGTCGCAGCAAGCTCACGCGCGAATCGCTGCCGACATCGCCACACGCGACGCGCACGCGGACCCGGAATTCGCGATGACCGTCGGAAATCGCACTTACAGCGGCAAGGGCGCGCGCGAGGAAGCGGCAAAGGCACTGACCCACGCAGTTCTGTCCTGGAGCGATGATAGGACGCTCCAGCCCCGCGCCCGGTATCGCGGATTTGAAATCCTGAGCCGTGGCACTAACCTCAAGCGTCTCGACGGCGAGCCGGAGCTGCCTGAGCTTTTTATCCGGGGCAAAGAGACCTACCGCGCCAACCTCAACGCCGAGAATCCCATCGGCACCATCCAAAGCATCGAGCATACGATGCGGGCGCTCGACAGACTGGGCGAGGAGGAAAAGGCGCGAATCGAACACGAGGAAAAAGCGCTGGCCGACTATCAGGCCCAGTGCGGCAAACCGTTCGAGCAGGAGCAGCACCTCAAGGACCTTCTTGCCAAGCAGGCCGAACTGAACGCCGCGCTAGACCTCGACAAGCATGAGCGCCAGTTGGCACACGACTCCGCTCAGGTGGAAGAGAAGGAATCGCCGTCCGCAGACAGGAGCACGTTAGTTGGCCGCCTGAACGCCCCAGAAACTAGAGTGGCAGCGATGGCGACCTAGTGGCGGTGGCGGCGGTGGAGATCATGCAGGTTGGATTTGTATCAGGTGGCTTCTGGTATCATTGCTGATCTTGGGGAGAATGCTACCTATGGCAGACGACGGTGGCGATGGCGATGGCGATCTCGGAGATATGGATGGTGGAGCATTCACCCCGTCCCCAGCTTCTGCGGCCGATTCCAATTCAGACGATACCGATTTAAATGACCGGAGCTCGGGTATTGTGTCGCAAGATCCATTCAGTGTCTCCGGCCAGGGATTTGCTAATTCATCTTTTGGTAGCACTCTTGGGAATTCCAACCAATCTTTGGGAGAGGCTGCCGCCGCCCTGATTGATGCGCTTGACCAGAACGGGATCAATAGCGACATCTCGGGCATTGGCACAGTCGCGCCTCAGCCCTATAGTCTGCTGAACGACATCGAAAAGGTTTATTCGGGCAAAGACTCGCCATCGTCTTCCGGGCAAACGGTTCAATCATTTGGCTCGGACGGCGCGTTTGGAGTAGCCGCAACCCTTTTTGGCGGTGTCGTGGGAGTTCTGACTGCACCTGAAATAGCAGTGCCCGTGGAACTGATAGATATGGGGATATTAGACTTCTCAGCCTTATATTCAGCTGCTAAGGAATTTGCAAACGGTGCAGCCGTTGCCGTAGAGGTTACCTCTGCTTTTGAATGGGCGGATTTCTTTAGCGGACTTCCGCAGAACACTGCGGTAAGGGCAGCCGCAATCCAGAGCATTTACGACAATAGCCGTCCCTCCGTTTTCGCATCTCCAACTCCTGCTCCAGGTCCTACACCAGCTGCGAGTCGGATGCCAGATATGTCACTTTCAAATTTTGTTCTGCTGAAATGAGGTCGTTATGCCGTGTGTGACTTGCTCTTTGCCAAATGGCTTCGATCCTTGCGCCCCTCTTGAAGACCTGAACAGCCCTCCACTGGGACAAGCCCCACCTGCAAATGCCGCTGGGCCAGGACCGCAAGCCGCTCCCGTCACGCCCTTCACATCGGCGCTTGCGGCTCTCCAAGCCACAACGGTAGACACAAGCAGGATCGACTCTGCTGTGGTTGTTGCGAACCTGTTGAATAGCCCGGCGGCGGCGTCCTTCAGTTTTTTCCAGGTTGAACAGCTTCTCGGTCAATGCGCGTCGCTCTTGGAAAGGGGCATCTCCTCTCAGAGCGAATATCAGAGCCTTGGAGAAAAGAGCTTTGCGACGTGGCTCGAACTGACTGAATTTTCGGCGTTGGAAATGATCCATGCGGACGAGACAGCAGCGGGTTATTACACAAATACAGCGGTTTCCTCCGCAGCGGAAAGCGATGCTTTAACGTGCACAAGTGATGAATATACAAAAGCTTATAATGTTTTGGCTCCCTTCCCCACTATGGGCAACGGCGTCGGTACGATCGATGCGATCACTACAGCTGCGCAGCAAGATGCGTATGCAGGAGAAGCTCAAGCGGCACAGTCTCGACTCGCTGGCGCGACGTCACAGGCCCAATACGATTCCTGCGATCAATGGTTCCGAAGACGTCGAACCGAAGCTGCACGACGAAATAACCTGGCCAAACTGGTTGCCTATACAACGGTAGGCGGAGCTTATAACTATGAAGAGCGTCGCTCAGTTCTTAGGAACCGCTTTAAGGAGGATTTTGGGGATGCTCTGGCGCGAGTAGGAGCCATCAAGGCAGGTTTATCCGCTATCTACGAGATTCCGTGGACTATGGATACACTCCTGGCCCCAATCGTGCCGGGTGTCCCGCCAATGGCTCCTTTCGATGCCGCGCTCCTGGCGGTGCGGGCTGCTCTCGAAGCGATGTCTGAATTTGGTATCCGGGAACAGAATTACATTCTGCCAATATCGCTGAAGACTCTGCTGGGGGCTGCCTGGAGCACTGGTTTCAGCGCTGACGCACAAACGGGCATCTGGGACTTGCCCATCGACGGCAGCCTGTTCCCAGATCAAGCGCACGTGAGGCTCCGAGGCGTCAGCGCCACGGTCAACGTGACCGATCCGGTGGGCCTTTACCAAGCCGCTTTCAACGTTCCGGCAAAAGGCGCGGTCACCTTCGTTGACGGAAGTGCGCCGCCCGCGTTGGATCAGAGCACCGTGCCGCTAACTCGTATAGGCAGGGTTCGAGTCGCAAATTTCCAGCACCCGCCAGATGTTGTTGGAACGCTCTCACTTAGTAATGTTAGTCCTATTGGATTTAAAGTTCCCCCCGCCGGAGACTTGATGCCTTGGCGCTTTGGAATCACCTCATCGCAGTTGCCTCTCAATCAGGCCCAACTAACGAATGGCCCTCAAAACTTGGCGACAGCGCTCCCAACTGCTACCCAGCAAATTGATGACGTGACGCTCTATTTGTACTTGGCCATTCGCTCGACGAACACATAAGAGGGGCCTGAGCGATTATTCCCGCCTGGTCAAGAATCTCGGACGGTCCTCCCGGCCGAATGGCCGAACAGCGCTGTTTAGCCATTTCGCAGATCCTTCCGTAGTCGCCAGCAACCCAAAGCTGACCCACAATCTCAGTGGCTGATGCTGCCAACGATTCTTCTGCAGCCGCATGTCGTGCTTCTTGAGCGTGTGTGATGCTGCCCCCGCCGTGGTTCCCGCCGCCTTTCAAAGTCCTCAGCCCCCTGCCATGACGCTCCTTTTCAACCGTGAGACGCCCCCTGCCGACTCGCTTTTAACCGGCCAATGTGCGACCGCCGCTCCTTGGCGTCAATGACGCATTTTCCCTTACCCTTCGGTCATTCCTCGCGAAACAAAATGCTATGACGCAGTCACTTTCCGTTCGCGGATACATGGCCGTAAGCGAGGACGCAATGGGCGATCTCCGACAAACGAAAAGGAGACTAGTTATGGCTACCATCGGAACTTTCAAGAAAGACGGCGCAGGTTACACAGGCACTATCGAAACGCTCACTCTCAGCGCAAAGCTCACCTTCGAGCCGCAGGAGAAGCGCAGTGACAAGGCTCCTGATTTCCGGGTTTTCCAGATCGCGGACGACTTTACTTCGGAGATCGGCGCGGCCTGGAAGAAAAAATCACAAGAAGGCGCGGAGTATCTCTCGGTCAGCATCGACGATCCGAGCTTCGCCGAGCGCATCAACTGCCGCCTGGTGAAGACCGGCTCCGAGCAAGGCCACACGCTCTTCTGGGAGCGCCAGAAACCTCGCGACTAATCCTACCGGGGCGGCAGCAATGCCGCCCCTCCTCTTCTCGGCCGTTCAATCTCACAAAGGAACCCCGTCATGAAAAACCCAACCAGGCAAACCCGCCTTCTGGAACCCACCAACCTGCAACGCGCCCAATGGGCGAAAGACGCGCTTGCGGTCTTCACGGCCGAAACCTACGGCGGCGACCATCCCGATACGATGCATTCGGGCGACTTAGAGACGGCGATAAGCGATCTGATCTGCGATTTGCTGCACCTTGCCCGCTACCACCCGAGGATGGACGCCACAGCGATTCACTCGCATGCGCGCGAAGTGTTCGAGCAGGAGCTGGCCGAGGAGGAACCCTGCGATTGTGGGGATCGAAGCTGGTACGGCCCGTATCACGACACGCAGTGCCCGGTCAGCGTAGCACTGCACCCCGCTTCGCCCAAACCACGAATCAACGTAATTGACTGGGCCCACCACCGCAACGGCATCGGTGGAGCGCCGTTCCACGTCGTGCTCTTCGACGATACCGAGGACGAGAATACCCGCAAAATAGGCATCCTCTTTGAGAAGCCGCATCATTGCGCGGTGCTTGACGTGACCAAGCTCGCGAGAGGCTCCATTGCCTTCGGTGTCAATTCCTACCGGGGCGACAGGTTCGAGGAATCGCTCCGTCACGCGCTCAAGTTCCCTGAATAACCCTTAAATCAGAAAGAAACACCATGACCATTTTCACGAACACAATCCTCAATGCCGACTGCCTCAAGGCCCTGCCGATGCTCCAGGATGGAAGCGTCAAATTCATCCTGACGGACCCGCCCTATATCACCCGCTATAAATCGCGCGACGGGCGCACTGTGCCCAACGACGATAACGACGCATGGCTCAAGCCAGCTTTTGCCGAGATGTACCGGGTACTTGCAAATGACAGCTTCTGCGTGACCTTTTATGGCTGGCCGATGGCCGACAGGTTCATGCAGGCATACCGCACCGCAGGCTTCGCGTCGTGGGGCATCTGATGTTCCCAAAGCGCTACGCATCGAGGACACGGTTCCTTCGTTACCAGCACGAATCAGCGCATCTCCTGGCAAAGGGCAATCCGCGCGCTCCGCAAACGCCCATCGGTGACGTTATCCCATGGGAATATACTGGCAACAAGCTGCACCCGACTCAGAAGCCTTTGTCGGCACTCCTGCCGCTTGTGGAGACATTCTCCGCACTAACGGACACGGTATTAGACCCCTTCGCTGGCAGCGGCTCATCGCTGATGGCCGCGAAGACGCTGGGGCGCTCCTATATCGGGATCGAGCTAGACGCGAAGTACCACGCCATTGCAAGCCGGAGGCTGGAGCAGCCAACGATGAGTCCGGCAAGAGCCGCCCGTCATGCGCAGGCACTGACACTGCAATGACCGTCATCATTGAATCGACGGATGGTGGGTCGGGTTTAAGTGATCCACCATTCCTTGTGTCTAATGCTTGCCAAATCGCGATTCACTCGCTAGAGTCGTCCTGAATTACTTCCCGTGAAGGTTGACCATGCGCACCCAGGAGTCGTCCGAACCTCCGAAATGGCAGGAGAAAGAGCATCACCGGCGCGCCCATCGCAGGGAGCCCGGCGTCGCCGGTGAAATCGGCCATTGGGTCCGAACGGCAGGCATCGTGGCTCCGCTGATAATCGGCGAGTTCGTCAAGGACCCGGACCGGAAATGGCGCTTCATCCGCGTCACGTCGGTCGCCGCCGCCATCCTCTCGGAAGGGCTCCATTCGCACAAGGCTTACCGCGAACGTGAGCGCGACCGGGAGGCCCTCGATGCCTGCGCCGCTCCCGGCGCGGCACTCACTTCCGTCTCTTAATTGGCACGCGAGCATTTGCCTTTGCAGGCCTTCCCCCTGCACCTGAAATCGCGACCGAGACCCCGACGGTTCCAGTCAGCCTGCGGAGATAATCCGTCATCGCCTCCCCCTGTTGCTGCTTGTGTTCCTCGTACAACGTCTTGAGACGCGCGCCTTCTTCCTCCGGCGACAGATCTGCGGGGATGCCCAGGTTGTGCAGTCTCTGCTCTATCGACATAGTCAACGCGCTTTGTTCGACCCTCAAAATCCTATTCTGTTTCGGAGTTCGCTTCCACCGGAGCGAGTTGTCTCCGAATGCCAGCAGCTCCATAATCTACACCTCGATTTCCGCGCCGCACGCCCATGGCCATCCTCCGATCATGGTGTCGATTAGCCACTAAATCTAGGGGGGCGACCCCAAGGGAGCCCACCACAAATAGAAGCAATTAAGCGTATAGACCTATCCCCTATGTGTGCTCATAGGCAAGAAAGGCGGAAACTGCCGGTCCAGATTTTGTGTGAAATTCCAAAGCCGTAGCGATGCAAACACGCCACAGCGGGATATGCAGAAATGTCACAAAGGAATGTGCGCCAGGGCGATATGCGCGGTCTAAATCGCAATGCAGATCGCTGCAATGCCACGCAACGCGGCGTGATCTCCGTGCGTAAGCGGGGAGCATTGAGGCATTGGAAGGAGGGCGTATGCCAGCTTATTGCTTTGCTGTTGTCGCCGGCTTCTCCGCTTTCTCGTCCGTCCTTGTTCTCGCCGGTCGGCCCCGCAGCCCGGCGATAGAGACGCTGATATTGTTCTGTGCGGCCAGCGACTTGATGGTCGCAATGGCCTCCTGCCTGCGCCGTTCGGTGCGCGTCTTGATCTCATCCTGCACCCAGACGACAACCTGTGCCAACTCGGCATCCGAGAGCGCCTTCACCGTTTCAAGCGTCATGGTATTAATCCTCTCTTCTCACGATCTCAATCTTCTCGATATAGGGTTCGTTCACGGACTGAAGCTCGCCTTCGGCTTCCGTGTTTTGCTGGATAAACCGTGCGCGCTGATCAAGTAATTTCTCGTAAAGGGGCATGAGCTTCTGCCCCGTTACGATGACATTCGCGCGCGCAAACCGAAGCGTAATGATGTCGGAATCGCCCGGATCAAAGTCCGTCTCGCCCAGCTCGACCAGGCTGAAGAATTTCCGCTTGCCGTTGCAAAAGCGCAGTTCCAGGTTCAGGTTGTCCCGGCTGCGCGCATCTTCGAATGGCTTTTCATCGTCCTCGTCGCGAGCCGAGGGATGATTAAGAATCTTTTCAATGTTTGATGGCCACCTTTTTACCGCTTCACTATCTTTCAAGGCCCCTGCCCTCCCTCTGCTGGTTTATTGAATTCCACATGGCGAGCTGCGCGAGCCTTTCCTTATAGACCCGCCAGGTGCGCTGCAGGCTATGCAAGCGGTCCTTCAGTCCAGGCTTTGGTTTGCGAGCTGGAATGACGCCTTCCATCATCTCCGTGGCAGAAAGGCGTGCTCCGCTCGCCTGAATGGCGTCGCGCATTCCCTCCTTGTCATCGGTGTAAATCCGGACGGCCTCACGGCCCCGGCTCACGCTCACATAGAACTGTTCGCGGTTCGCGGCGGGCAGCGATTCGGAGGAGAGCGCGAGCAGCGCCACGTCAGTTGTTTTTCCTTGGGATGCGTGGCTTGTCAGCGCATAACCGTGAGCGATGCCTCCGTAATTCTTAGGCAGCACATACCCGTTGGCGAGCTTAATACCGCCTTCGCGCGTGAAGCCCTCGACTTCATAAACGGCCCCGTTGTTCACCTGTTTTTTGGGGGGACCAAGCAGCCCGGACCGCGCGTCCTTCGCAAAGCCGTTCTGAGTGATGCGCAGCCGGTCGCCCTTGGCAAGCGCCACCTCGTCCGCCGCATAGACCTGAAATTTCGCGGCCTCTTTCAGCGGCAACAGGTCCTCGTGGCCGTCGGCGCGCAGAATATTCACCCGCCCGGCATCGACATTGGTGACGGTCACGCGCTCGCCGCGCCGGTAGCCTTTTGCGTTTTGGTGGAACTGCACCACGGTTCCGGCCGCGTATTCGCGTGCGTCGGAGCGCTGCGCTTGTGTGAGATTAAGAGGCTGGAGCGAAAGGAATTTTCTTTCTGTTCCCGTGACCCTTCCTAACGATTTCAGCTCTTCGCGAATGGCGTCCGTGACCTTCTTTCCTTCCGCATGCGTGGGCGATATCACCAGCGCCGTCTTGAAATTCTTTCCCTTGTGCTGGGAAGTAATGTCCGCGTAGTCGGCGGCGATTTTCCCGTACCTCTCTTCGTCTGGCGCTTCGATGATTGCGCCCATTTTGTCGAGTGAATCGAATCCGGCCTCAGTCCCGGTTCGTCCGTCCGGCCGCAGGGTTTGCCCCTCGCTGATGGCCTGCACGGCCTCGCGATAACCCTCGTGCGTCTGACGGCGGATCTGCGAAAGCACGGCGGTTCCCATGCCCGAATCCTTCTCCAAAATGCGCAGCGCATCGCCCCGGAGAACCCCGGCGTGTTGACGGCTGTCGCCTGAGAGCACAACGCGCGCTTCCTGCCGCTCAGCCACATCGAAAAGCCGCTTCATGTCCTTGACCGACAGCAGCCCCGCTTCATCGACCCAGAGCACCTGGCCTTTGATTTCCTGCTGCAACTTGGGATCGATGAGCAAGCGCTCGACGGTGTCGGCTCCGGCAAATCCCTCCTGGCGCAATACACCGCGCGACGCTTCCGCCGAAGGCGCGAAGGTATAAACCTTGCTTCCCGTCTTCTCGATTGCATTTACTGTCGCCTGCATCATGCGCGTTTTTCCTGTTCCGGCGCCGCCTTTGAGCGCCGTGACCCGGTCTCGCGAGCTAAGAATCTTATGCGCGGCATCGCGTTGTTCGCGGCTGAGTTGAGCGTCGAGCTCGGCGGGCTTCTGCCCGCCCAACTTCGCGAATTTTCCCCGTCCATCGCGCACGAAATCCGTCATGGCGATCTCTTCCCTCAACACTTCGTGCGTCGTCACCCAGCGCTGGCCCAACCGCTCCCGACGCACGACATTGTCGCGCGCAAGTTCCGCCCTCACCTCATCGAGACTCGCCGTCCCGACGCTTTGTTGCAGCGCCACCTGCAGGAGCTTCCTTTCCGGAATGGCCGAGCCACGCTCAAAGCAGTGAGACAGCGCATAGTCCATCGCTTCCCTAGCGCAGAGCGAGGTCGTCTGACGCCCCTGCCGTGCTTCGAAGATCGCTTCGCGTTCATCGCCCGTGAGCCGCCCGTTCCATTCGGCGCGCAGTTCCTGGAGCGAATGCCCGTCGCGGTTCTTCTTTTCGCGCGTACGCCGGCCGAGCGCGTCCTTGGCATCCGGATCGGTGATGCCGAGGCGCGCCGCTTCAGCCTCGATGACGGCCGTGCGGCGCGAGAACTTATCCGTAATTTCGCGGTCGATGCCCGCGAGCCGGAAGCTTTTTCCATCGCGCTCTATTCCGTAGCCCAGCTCCCTCAGCCGTTCAGCGAACCGGTTATGAAACGCGTCCTGATAGTAACCACGATCGCGAACCATATTGGCGAACTGCGCAGCCTTCCAGCGCTCCTCCTTCGGATCGAACGTCGCATTGAACGCGACCGCATGGCAGTGGAGCTGCGGGTCCGGCACGCCGTCCACCGGGCGCGTGGTGCGGTGGATGAACTCGCCCCAGATCATGTTGGCGCTTGCGCGGTCCTCCTGGCGGCCTTGCGTGCGCACGCGCGCCATCACCGCGGCCTCCATGTCCGTCATCGTGTCCTTTACCGCTCCCCGGAAGGCGTCCATAATGCGCTCATCACCGCCCAGCTCATAGGCAAGCGTTACCGATTTCGGGGCGTCGAACGTGAAGTCGTAGAGGACGCGACGTTCCGTCTTTGTGCGCGCCGTGAGCTGCTCATTTGTCAGGGGATTGATATTGTCGCAGAGCTTGAAGTAGCTCTCCTTGTCTACCGTTCCTGATAGCCCGAGGAGCTTTGCGCCCAGGCCATGCCACTCTCCCGCGAACTCCACGGCGTCGCGCAGGTAGTAGTCCGAGGTCGCCATATGACGCGTGAAGTAGTCCTTCGCTTCCTTGGCTCCCTTTGCTGGCGTGATGAAGAGCATGGTCTTAAGCTGTCGTTGTTCCGGCGTCAATTCACAACATCTAGTGGATCAATTGCGATTTCTTGTCAACCTTTAGTGTTAAATGTGTCTTTCGGTTACAACCCCGGCCGTGACTCGCTGAGGAGTTAACACGCGAGCCGCATACTCGGGCAGGCGTTGTGTCGCTTCCATTCTGGAAGGTGCGTCCATCGCCCCGCTCAGCATCCAGGACACAGGCGCGGCATCGCTTCTGCCTATCCTGTCGCGGCGCTTGATGATGAGCCTGCCAACACCGACTATGAGCCTTACAATGAGGAACAATCCGCAGCCGAGCCAAACCCAAACCAGCAGATGCTGGAGGGGCGGCCTGCCTTCCGCTTGCGGCCAGTACCCCAGAATGCCGATGAACAACCCTGCCGCAGTAAATGTCAGCACGCGCGAAGGGCGCATCTTAAGCTTGGGCTCCTTCATGCCGAAGCTGCCCACCGAATCCCACTCCTTAAGCCAGGCTTTATAGACCTTCATCCGTCTTGTGCAGGAGAACGCGTTGGCGATGAAGGAACAACCGACAAGTGCGAACCAGAAAGACGCAGGACCTTGCGCCCACGCGTCAATCATCAGAATGCCGCACACTGCGAGCGCTGAGGCCACGAAGGGAGATCCCATAATGCGCACGGATTGGGATGGTTGCTTCATTGTTTAAAGATCTCCAGCATGAAGTTCCGGCCCGAATGGTCGAACCTCCGTCCGCTTTGAAACCAGAAGGCAGTGACGAGGTTCCTGTTGGGCTTGCCGCCGGTCATGAGCACGCGCGCGAAATCGCCCGGCTCAACCGCGTATTCCATCGTCTCGGTAAACCCGTGACTTTCGGTGTCGCTTCTGGATTCTCCTTTGTTTGCTCCCCAGTTGTACGCAGTTCCGCTGCTGCCGCCGGAGCTTGAATTGAAGGAAGAGCTACCACGGCCACTGGACGAGCCATAACTCCAGTTGGTTCCGTGGTTCTCGCTACTGCCGGATGACATACCGTAATTGGCGCTTTGCGATACGCCGGCGCTGAAGTTAGCGCGTCGCGTGACGACCTTGCCGATGGTGCGGGCTGCATATTCGTTGGTTTCCGCGCAGGAATTGGAATGAAAGACCTGCGTTCCAAACTTGCCCACCAAAGCGTGCGCAGCGTCGCGCGGATTGTCGCCGCCCATTTTCGCGTAATAGGTCGGAAGCGATTGAGTGAGATACACGGTGCAGCAACGCGAGCCCCTGCACATGCTCTGGAATTCAAAATCGTAAGAATTTACCGTATCCTGGGCCTCGTCGGACCATAGAAATACCGGCCGCTGTTGATGCTCTTTGGCTAGCGCGTTGCGCCCCAGCACCGCGCGCTGCCACATATATTTGAAGAGGACTTGAGCGATTACCCCGTCCTCGTTCCACGTCAATGTCGGCATTGCGAGGACAATCACCGCCCCGTGAAAGGCTAGCTCGGGAACTATCGTTGTAGCTCCGCAGAACGCGCGCTGCAGCCGCCCGTGCTTGAACCTATCGAGTGTTGAGCTTGCCGTGATCAAAATGTTCCCACGGGTTTTCTCAGGGATGGCTGGAAACTCCTCCGACCAGAATTCGATATTGTCGTGCAGCACCGCAGCTGGAATAGGTACCCGAGGAGAGTGCGCAGCTGCATCCATCACGCCGTACATGAAGGATCGCTTTTGCCACTGTGGGTCGGTCACTTCCCGGGAAGTTTGGGGAGCTGAATTCAGGAACCTGACGATGTCGGCGATGGAGACAGCTCTGTTGGCCGCGTACAGAGGCAAAATCGAATAACGCAGCGTTTTTCTTGTGGCGTCTAGCCAAAATTCTTCGCCACCGCGATGCGACGAGGTGGGGCTGACTTTCCTCGCCGCTTCCAGGATTCGCATCAGGCATTCAACCACGGCTGAAACTCCATCCATGCCTTGGCGCGACAGCTCGTAGCTCAGAAAGTTGAAGCCGCCCTCATTCTCGTCGAAGAGGATCAGGGATCTTTCTCGCCCGTGTTCCCTGGCATACTGCTTCCAGAGTTCAACTTCCTCAGGTTTCACGGCTGTCACCAACCCTCCGAACCCGGCGCGCAGGAATGCACCGGAAAGCATTCGGCCCGAGCCCGTCGTCTTGCCCGAGCCGATTCCCCCGAAAATGTGCACACCAGCGCAGCCGTCCCGCAGAGAAAAAAGATCGTTCGGGGACAGTCGCAAAAGAGGAGCATCCAAGTCTTTGACGTATGACATGACTGGCCCCCTCACCGCTTTCCACGTCGGAGCAATCCGAGCAAAGCGACTCCCCCAAACAGAACGCCCGGCAATCCTGTCGGGATCGCCGTGAGAATGCCTGTGATCAGGCCTTTTACTTTGGCGTTTTCGTGGTCGTCCATTGACCAATGACGCTGGCCCAGGTAAGTCACATAGCCCGTAGCCACACCTACAACCCCTGAAATGAAGAGCGCGGGTAGGACGTCTCCTCCAAGGGTCACGGGGGCAAAAATGGCTGCGAGTCCATCCTTGCCAAAGAGCATCATGTTCACGGCGCAGGTGAAAAACGCGACTCCGGGATGAAGATCGAACACGCGCCCAAATCCGTGCGCCACCGCCTGGTGAGGGTCAGGTAACTTCGACATGTTCGCCGCAGAACGGGCTTCAGGGGGAAGGATCTCCGGTTGCGGCGGGGAAACCATGGGATTGCCGCACTCCGTGCAGTAATTCGCGGCCGGTTCAACCGGTGCTGAGCAACTGTTGCATGTAGGCATCGCCTTTTCTCCTTTTGGAAGATCGTCGTTAATGGGATCGGCCGGCTCGCGGCCTCTTCACTTGCCAGGTTGGTTCCGGAACTTCGTCCCTCACCGTTCAAGGTCTGGCGCTGGTTCGCGATTTTGCTCAGGGGCTTGGGGTTCTTGCGACATTTGCTCCCTTGCCTCCGGCCATTGCGGAGCCTCTTGGGTGCGCTCATTGACGACGCGCCCCCACATGGGCTCTTCCACGACTTTTTCGCGTATGTCGTTTATTGCGTTGCCTAAACCCTTGTAGAGTTCATCGAAGATGCTTTGATTCGCCATGTGAATTCATGCCTCCGTGACTGCTGAGTGAATTTCCATGAAGCAATTTTGCCCTCGACACTCGTGCACCTCCAGCCACACGATGTTACAAAGCCGTCAGCGCTGGTCGCAGCGGACAGATTGGGGTGCAATCCAGATGATCGATGGTGTTCCATCCGGTGA
>Ga0302324_100011290_pt1 | contig 18353 bp, 18 predicted proteins | sample Palsa_T0_1_FD_201949 | JGI IMG/M metagenome (GOLD analysis project Ga0302324, IMG submission 201949) | Peat permafrost microbial communities from Stordalen Mire near Abisko, Sweden - Palsa_T0_1 | ecosystem: Environmental > Terrestrial > Soil > Palsa > Peat permafrost | place: Sweden: Abisko... | reverse complement strand
GCATGGAACCTCCGGAGGGCGACAGGCACAGCCAGAAGAAACTGTGGTTCCAATGCTGACCTGAATTGTTGAACACCGCCGCGAGTTTCTTGTCCTTGTGAGAGAGCTTCACGAGCTCCTCCAAAGTCTTATCCCTGAGATCGGGATTCTTTGCGACCAGATCGTTCAGCGTGTCGACGTAGGCCTTATGGTGCTTGCCATGGTGCAGCTCCAGTGTTTCCTGGCTCATGCCGCGAGAGCCAAGTGCGTTGGAAGCGAAGGGCAGGTCGGGAAGGGTAAATTTCATGCTGATCTCCGTCGCGCAAGCAGGTGCTGGTGTCGGCCTTGTCCAAGGTAGCAGCAATTATCGTGCGCGGCTGATCTAAGGGAGCGGCGCGGCTAGGGCGCCGTAGCGTCGACTGGGCGCAATTCTTGCCCGCCCAGCCTAGGAGATCACTTACCTTGGTACGTTTACTCCGGTGTAGGTGGGTCGTCCGTGTTCTCATCCTCGCTGCCCTTGGGCGTGCAGATGCCGCGCTTTGAATGCGCTACAAATTCGAGCAGTGTTGTGGCCGCAGCCCCCTTGAAGTTCGCCCGCGCTGCTTCAAGGGCGTCACCCAGATGGAGGCCACTTGCGAAGAGCGTGTGGTAAACGCGCTTCAGCTCCGCGCGTTCCTGCGGCGCAAGCCCCGCGCGACGCAGACCGACGCTGTTAAGCCCGCCGAGCGCATTGGATCCACGGCGCGCGACGGTAAAGGGAGGCAGATCCTTACTGATCGCCGAGCCGCCCTGCATGAGGCAGAGCCGACCGAGCCGACAGAACTGGTGCACCACGCAATTGCCGGAGATAAAGGCGCGATCTTGCACAATCACGTGCCCGGCGAGGAGCGCGCCGTTAGCTATCACAATGTAATCGCCCAGTTGGCAGTTGTGCGCGACATGGCTGTGCGCCATGAGAAAGTTGTGCGAGCCGATCACGGTGTCCTCGGCGGTGCTGTTGGCGCGATGCGCGGTGAAATGCTCGCGAAATATGTTGTCGTCGCCAATGCGCAATCGTGTCGGAGTATTCTTGTACTTGAGGTCCTGCGGCGCATCGCCAATGACGCAGCCGGCATGGAATTTGTTGTGCGCGCCGATGAGCGTCACGCCGGTCAGATAAACATGCGGCCCGACGACACAGTGAGGCCCTAAAGTCACGTTTTCGTCGATGACCGCGTAGGCCCCGACCGCAACACTCGGATCCACTTGCGCCCGAGCATGGATGACGGCGGTGGCGTGAATCATGGCGCAGCATCCTCGCATGGCATCGCAGCCGTTGTCATTGCGTGGCGCCTACGCAGGGAAACATGGGCTGACCGCAACGGCGCGACCAGCAGGTGCGGGCGCAAAGAGCGATGGGGTGCCCGTGGTAGAATGCGCCTCTCCGCGCAACGAACAGGAGAGCCGCTGTCATGCCGCCCGGCCTTGGACACATATGGGGCGTAGTGGCGACAGTGGTGCTACTCCTATTCATCATCTACAGGCGCGTTCGCCGTCTCTTTGGCCGCCAGCCGTTGAAGCCGGCGCGAATGATCACCCGCATCGTGCTCCTGTGCATTGTTGGCGCTGTGTTATCGCCGGCGGCGGTGCACTCGAACGCCGCAGCACTCGCGATTAGTGCAGGCTTGGTGCTGGGGGTTGCGATTGGCGTGTGGGGCGCGAAGCACACTCGGTTCGAGTGGCATGAAGGCGCGCTGCACTACGTGCCGCACACTTACGCGGGCGTTGTAGTGTCCGCGTTGTTTCTTGGCCGGCTGCTCTATCGGTTCCTCATCCTTTCGCAGGGTGGCTTGCAGGCCAGCGCCGGGGCGGCCGGCGGCTCGCCCGCGCCTTCGGCCTTCGCGCTCGGCACGCTCTACCACAACCCCCTAACCTTGAGTGTTTTCTTCGTTCTTATTGGGTACTACGCCTGCTACTACGCATACGTGCTGTGGCAGTTCAAGCAGGGCAAACACGCGAAGCCCGCGCCTGATGTGGGCTTGAACCCTTCGCCGCCAGACAGGAACAAACCTCAGGCGAGCACGTCCTAAAGATTACAGAGACGCATCTTCGGCGGAGACCTTATGCGCGATCACGATTACCGTCGTCTTATCAAATCATTCGCTGCGGCGGCCGCGATGAGCGCGAGCCTTTACTGCGCGGCGTGGGCCGACACGAGCGCCGATGGCGGGCAGTCTGCTGTGTGGGCTCAGAAAGAATTTAGATTTATTTATCAGGGGTTTACGACAAAGTATTCGTGTGACGGATTACGCGGCAAGATGCGCCAGATCCTACTCCAGTTCGGCGCACGCAAGGAGGATCTGAAGGTCTATGACTACGGATGCTCAAGCCCCTCCGGCAGGCCTGACATATTTCCGGGCGTGTCGGTGAAGATGAGTGTGCTAGTGCCTGCAGACAGTGCCGCCGCCAGGCAAGGTGCCCCGGTTTTGCCAAGTCACTGGCAGCCCGTGCGGTTGAAACTTGATAATTCAAGCCTCGATGAGGCGGGGGAGTGTGAACTCATCGAGCAGGTTAAGCACAAAGTGCTGCCCCTCTTCACTTCGCGCAACGTCGATCTGCAGAATTTCTGCGTCCCGCATCAGCTCTCCCCGGGCGGCACGCATCTGGTGGCCGACGTGCTCATGCCGGACCAAGTGCAGGCCAGCGCTCGGTAAGCTCCGCAGTCGCTTGCAGCCCCGTCCCGCAGGCATCCCCACTTCAGAAGTCGGCCGCTCCGCCCGGCGCGGCTGACGCGCCCGCCTCGGCGTCAAACTCCACGCCTTTGCCGTTGCGCTTGTAGACCACACCCTCCTTCATCACAAAGCTCACGCGCTTCATGAGGCTGATGTCATCCAGCGGATTGCCGGGCACTGCGATCACGTCAGCAAACTTGCCAGCCGAGAGACTGCCAAGATCCTTCTCGTGCTTTAGAAGCTGCGCGCCGTGCGTGGTGGCGGCCTGCAGAGCAAACATCGGCGGCATACCAGCGCGCACCATCAGCTCGAATTCATGCGCGTTTTGACCGTGAGGATAAACGGCCGCATCAGTTCCGAACGCGATCTTGACGCCAACCTTGTAGGCGCGTCCCGCAGTGCCAAGGATAAGAGGTCCGATGGCCGCCGCTTTGGCAGCCACTTGCGGCGGATAGTAGCCCGGCACCTTCGCCTTTGATGCGACGAAATCGCCGGCAATGATTGTCGGCACGAACCACGTGCCGTGCTCCTTCATGAGTTTCATGTCCTCATCGTTCATGAAGGTACCGTGTTCGATTGAATCCACGCCGCCAATTACCGCTCGGCGTATTGCCTCGGCGCCGTGGGCATGCGCCGCAACCGTGAATCCGTAGTCATGTGCCGTCGCCACTATCGCACGCACTTCCTCGAGCGTGAGCTGCGGATTGTCGCCGCTGGTGTTCTCATCGAGCACGCCTCCCGAGGGCATGATCTTGATGAGGTCCGCGCCGTTCTTGTAGTGCAAGCGCACGGCTTTGGCGGCGTCGTCGGCGTTATTGATGATGCCTTCGGTGACCCCAGGATCACCCGCCAGGTCCTGCCGATAACCATTGGTGGGATCCGCATGGCCGCCACTTGAGCCGATGGCGATGCCGGCCGTGTAGATGCGCGGCCCTTCGATGACGCCTGTATTGATGGCGTTGCGCAGCGCTACGGAGTCGTACGCCTGGTCGCCAACGTTGCGCACGGTGGTGAATCCCGCCAGCAGCGTGCGCCGCGCGTACACCGTAGAGCGCAGCGCGTAGTCGGCGGCGTTCCAGTGAAACTTGTCGACGTATGCGCTGGGGCTTGTCTGATGGGTCAGGTGCGTATGACTGTCGATGAGTCCAGGCAGGCAGGTCTCATTTGAGAGGTCGATTTCGGTTGCGCCGGGCGGCGCCTGGTGGCCGCTTGCGACCGACTCGATGCGCTTGCCGCTGATGAGCACGGTCGACTCGCCGAGCAGTTTGCCCGCTTCCGTATCAAGTAAGTGGCCGCAGTGCACGGCGGTTACCCCGCCGGAGGCTTCAGCGCCGACTGCGAGCGCGTTCAGGAACAGAAGTGCTCCGCAGAGCGCGGCTGTCAGGTGGCGCATGGGTCTTAGTTCTCCAAGTACGGTGCGCGCGATGTTAACCGAACGGCCGGGGGTGGTGGAGAGCGCGCCGGCCACGACTGGATCTTGTTGCGACGCGCGAGTCTTCAGCCCGTGGGCAGCACCGCGCGGTGCTGACTGACGGCGCTGCCATCGTCATTGCGTAATTCGCGAAACACCATTGTCGACACAATGGTCAGCGCGCCCAGCACCAGAAACGCCTCGTGAATGCCGTGGATCATCTGCGCCGGCGCGCCGCCAAAGCGCTCGGGAATGAAGACCGCGGCGATGAGTGAGGCCGACGCTACGCCAAAGCTGAGCGACATCTGCTGCACCGTGCTGGCGATGGTGCTGGCGCTCGCAGTTTGCCCCTCGGGCACGTCGGCATAAACGAGCGTGTTCATGCTGGTGTACTGCAGCGAGGTGAAAAACCCGAATGAGAATAGCTCCACGGCGATCAGCCATACGGGCGTGGCCGCGCCGATCGTTGCGAACAGCAGTATGAGTGCGCCGAGCATCACGGTGTTGGATATCAGCACGCCGCGATAGCCGAAGCGAGCGAGTATCTGTGGCATCGTGAGCTTTAGGCTCATCGCCGCAAACGCCTGCGGCATCATGAGCAGACCCGATTGAATCGGCGTGAAGCCGAGGCCGACTTGGTAGAGCAGCGGAAAAAGGAACGGGATACCGCCAATTCCGAGCCGAGTGATAAAGCTGCCCACGACCGCCGCGCGAAACGTGCGTACGCGGAACAGCTGCAACCGCAGCAGCGGATGCGCGCTGTGGGTGGCATGGACCCCATAGCCTGCGAGCAGCGCAGCGCTGATTACCACAAGCCCCAGGATCTCCCGAGCGCTCAAGGTGTGCTCGCCGAATACCTCAAGAACGTATGACAGGAGCGCGATGCCGGCGCTAAAGAGGATAAGGCCGACGATATCCACGGGCGGTGTGTCCTTTTCGCGGTAGTCGGGTAAGTGTTGGTACACCAGATACAAGCCGGCGAGCCCGATGGGAACGTTGACGAAGAAGATGACGCTCCAATGAAAGTAGCCCGTGATTAAGCCACCCGAGACTGGCCCGAGCATCGGTCCGATGAGGCCGGGGATGGCTACGAAGCTCATGGCGCGGATGAGTTCGGACTTGGCGAAAGTGCGCACCATGGTAAGTCGCCCGACCGGCAGCATCATGGCGCCGCCCGCACCCTGCAGAACGCGAAAAGCCACAAGCCAGTGAATGTTGCGCGAAATACCGCACAGCACCGAGCCGAGTGTAAAAATCCCAATGGCGTAGGCGAACACACGGCGCGTCCCAAAGCGATTGGCCATCCAGCCGCTCACCGGGATGAATACCGCAAGGCTGAGCGTGTAGCTGGCAAGCACAGCCTTCATGCTGAGCGGCGCCACGTCGAGTGCCCGGGCAATGGTCGGCACCGCCGTGTTCAGAATGGTGGTATCGAGCGACTCCATGAAGAACGCCACGGCGACTAGCCAGGGCACGAGTCGCTTGCGAGCCCTTTCCGGCATGCCGGATGGAACGGATGGCACGCTCAAGCTTTACTTTCCTGAAGAATATTAAGTCCGGCAGCCCATGGGCATGGCCCGTGCGACAGGTGACTTAGTAGATGGGAGACCCCTGAACGTGAATACGATACGTGCCCTGAGCGCGGTATTCCTTGCCTCAGCGATCGTCGCTGGCACGGTGCAGGCCGACCCGGCGCCTCCGCCGGCTGTGTGCAGCCGTCATCTGTCGGTGGAGTTGACACCCGACGTGCCCAATCCCCGGGATCTGACGTTCCTGAGCTCACTAGTGACAATGCCCGGCTACCAGCTGGCTTGGCGGGGTCAGGACGGCGCCATCATCGAGGTTGAGCTGTCGGGGCCGGGCCCCGAAGACCAGTGCCGGGCGGTCATTGCCGCGATGCGCAAGGACAGTCGCGTTCTATCGATCAACGTTGCTCACGATTGAGCATACGCACAGGGCGGCAGGCGCGCGCTCATTGCGTCGTGAGTGCCTTGATGAAGCGGTAGTAGAACTCAGTGCCGCGATCGAATGATTCGACGCCGATGCGCTCGTCGCGTCCGTGCGAGCGTTCATCGCCCCGCTCGATCGCAATCCCGGTCACCTGATAGGTCGGCATTCCCGCGCCGCTCGTGTAGACCCCGTCGGATGCTCCCGTTGACATCGCTGGCACAATCGGAGTGTTTGGCCAAAGGGCTGCGACCAGCGTGCGCAACGGACGCATGACGTCCTCTCGCAGCGGCGGAGGCGGGTAACCGCGCTTATCGGGTGCGATATCGCTGATTGTTTTGCCATCGTCCGCGATGTACTGCAGGGTCATCTTGGGATCTGCAACCACATGGCCCAGCGTCTGACGCACCTCCTCCGGAGAATGGCCCGGGAGGATGCGGCAGTTCACGACTGCCTGCGCGCGTTGCGGCAACGCATTGTTGCCGTGGCCGCCGCTGAGCCGCGTTGCCACACAAGTGGTATGCATGAGCGAATTGTCGGTGGGATCGCGCGACAGACGCGCCACCGCTGCCAAGTCCGGCGGCGCCTTCAGCATTGCTTGCATGTCGGTGGCGCGCGCGCCGCCAACCGTTTTCGACAGCTGCTCGTAATAGGCGCGCGTGACACTGTTGAGTTCGAATGGAAACTCATACTTGGAAAGGCGCGTGAGGCCGTTTACGAGTTCGTAGATCGCATTGTCGGGCCGTGGCAGGGAACTGTGGCCGCCGCGATTCGTCGCGGTCAGCAGGAAGTCGCCATAAACCTTCTCGCTCGCATCCAGCTCATAGAAGACGGGCTTGCCGTGTTCGGTCACGATGGAATCGCCATCATGGTTGAGCACAAATTCCGCCTCGATGAGATTGCGGTGATTCTTCAGCAGCCAGTCGACGCCATTGGAAGTGCCGCCTTCCTCATCAGCCGTCAACGCGAGAATGAGGTCACGATCGGGGCGGAATCCTTCCTTCTTCAGCCGCAGCAGCGTCGTCACCATGATGGCATCGCCATCCTTCATGTCCTCGGCGCCACGTCCGTAGAAATAACCGTCCTTCTCGACAAACTTGAACGGATCGGTGCTCCAATCCTCGGCGCGCGCATCGACGACGTCGAGGTGGCCGATCATGAGTACGGGCTTGTGGGCGCCGGTGCCACGCAGGCGTACGACGAGATTGTGCTTGTGATCGTTCGGTCCGAGGAGCTGCATATCCGATGCGGCAAATCCGCCGTCGCGCAGGCGCTTTGCCATAGCTTCCGCCGCGGTCGTCACATTCCCCGCGGGCGTATCCGTCGTGTTGATTTCAATGAGCTGCTTGAACACATCGCGCGCCAGGGAGTTTGCCGCAGGATCAACCTTAACGGGCGCCGCGATTGCGGCGGCGGCGAGCGACATTGCGAGTGTGAATGCAAGTGAGCTTGTGCGCATGGAGTTATTGTTCCGGTGAAAGCGTCGTAGACCGGGAAGGCTACACAGCCCCCGCCGCGGCCACAAGGCGTTGACGTGTAACCGAATTCCGAGCCGCAGCAGGAAGAATTAAGGACTCGCGCCGCGTGTGGCGGCGCCTATGGCTCGATCAATGCTTCGCGTACGGCGATCAGCGTGAGCTCGGATTGATTACTGACGTGCAATTTCTGTTTGATATTGTAGAGATGAGTGCCGACGGTCGATGGCGAGAGTTTTAGATCCTCGGCGATGCGCTGCACATTCTCACCGCGTGCGAGACGGATGAACACATCGAACTCGCGCTCAGACAGGCGTTCAATTACGGATTTGCCGGCGCCGTCGATCTCTTCAAGAGCCAGCTTTTGCGCTAAGCTCGCATCGATGTAGCGCTGGCCGGCGGCAACCGCCGTCACCGCGTCGATTAGCGCCTCGGGCGCGCTGCGCTTGGATAGAAATCCCAGCGCACCCTCGCGCAGCGCGCGGCGCGCGTGCAGCGGATCATCCTGCGCGGAGAGTGTTAGCACGCGCGCTTGCGGATGATGAGCGCGAATGCGCCGCAGCGCTTCAATACCGCCCATGCCCGGCATGGCAAGATCCATTACCACCACATCCGGCTGCAGTTCAAGATAGCGCTGACAGGCGGCCTCGCCCGACTCCGCCTCGGCGACCACCGACATCTCCGGCTGCGATTGCAGCAGCAGGCGAAACCCCGTGCGCACGACCGCATGGTCGTCGACTAGAAGGACGCTGATCATGCCTGCGGCGCCAACGGAATCCGTGCGCTCAATCGCACGCCGTGCGGCGCACTTGCGCCAACTTCAAAAAGTCCACCGAGGTGCGCCACGCGCTCGGACAGACCGCGCAGCCCAAAGCGTCCGGGCTGCATGCCCTGCGCGGGCATGCCCACGCCATCGTCGGCGACGGTGACAGCAACCTTGCTGGCATCGGCTTGCACTTGAATTGCCACGCGCGAAGCCTGGGCGTGACGCAGCGCATTGATCAAGCCCTCCTGCACGACGCGGTAAATCGCCAGCGTTACGCTCGGGCCGAGCGGCGCGGCCAAATCATGTTCAAGCGAGAGCCGCACGTGGGGGTTGCGGCGCTGCCAATCGCGAACCAGGTTCTCCAGAGTGTCCGCAAGACCGATCGTATCAAGCGACAGCGGCATAAGACGCGGTATGAGGCCGTGCATGGCATCGTAAAGGCGCGCCGCTTCCTCTGAGATCAGGCGTGCCGCCTCCGCCGTTGGCGGGTCACTCGCACCCCCTTGGGCCGCGATGGCCATCGCCACACTGCGAATTGCAGTGACGGATTGGCCGAATTCGTCGTGCAGCTCATGCGCAATGAGGCGACGCTCCTCTTCGACGCGCTGCTCTACGAGGAGCGCCATCTCGCGCCGCTCATCGAGCCGCGTCTCAGCCTCCTGCGCCTTCTTCTCCGCTTGCACCTTGTCCTCTACGGCTTGCGCCATGCGGTTGAAGGCCGCACCGATCGCCTGCGCCTCAACGCCCGCGAGGGGCGGCAGGCGAAAGCTCAAGTCGCCCTTTTGAATACGGTCCAGGCCGTCGGTGATGACGGGAAACGGTGCCAGCGCGCGATCCACCAGCCAGAACGCTATGACATTGACGATGATGAGCATGAAAGCCGCAAGCCCGAAGAGCCGCGACAGATCGTCCCACGCATCCAGAATCGATCGCGAGGCGTTCGCCTCGACGCTCAGCTCCATGTCTCCGGGAAGCGAGAACGTATACTTGGCAGCAGCGGGCGACATCAGTCGTGTGAACCACGGGGGCGCCTCACGGCCACTCTTATATGTGGTCGGGGGCGAGCGGTAGAGAACATTCCCGCGAACATCGCGCAGCACGAGATCATTGGCGCGAATGTGGCCGACCTGCTGCAGGAACGGCAGGACCATCTGGGGGCCGCCGACGCTTGAATATATGTAGGCGAGGCGCCCGAGAAGTTGAGCGGCGACGCGATTGGCCGCTTCGATTTCCTCACGAATGGAGGCACGGGTGGCCTGGATCTCAGCCGATATCAAAACGAGGACAAAGGCCGCGGTCACCCCGGCCACCACGAGATTCAATCGAGTGCGCAGCTTCATCGGTAAAATCGATGTTAACAAACGGAGGGAAGTCACGGGGTGGGCCCGGACTCATGAAAATCATGAGGAGCGTTTCATGATGGCCCGCTGTGACCCTGCCGCGCTGCGGCGCAGGATGTACCTCGGTGGCAGACCGAAGCCACCGCGTTTACAGAACTTTGAGGATTGATTATGAAATGGGAAACCCCGCAAGCCGTTGATTTCCGATTCGGCATGGAAATCACGATGTATATTGCAAATCGTTGATGTTCGAGGGTGCCGGCCCGCGCAAGCGGGCTGGGCCCGTTTCCGCTGAGCCGTTCGACTGCGCGCCCCTTTAGGGTGCGCACGCCGCGCACATGGATACGATTGCCGCCACTGCCAAGCCCGCCATCGGCCGCGGTTTGCGCCTGCAGTGGGAGCCGGCGCAAAGCGCGCACGTTCTTCTTTATCCCGAGGGAATGATCAAACTCAACGGCAGTGCTGCTGAGATCATGAAGCGCTGCGATGGCGAGCGTACGGTGAGCGAGATCACTGCGGATTTGGAGCGCACTTTCGGCACGAGCGGACTCGGCGCGGACGTCGAGTCTTTCATTCGACTGGCGCTAGAGAAGAAATGGCTGGAGATACACTCGTAACTGCTGCGCCTGCGCGCCCGGGTCCGCCGCTGTGGCTCCTGTGCGAGCTCACCTACCGTTGCCCGTTGCACTGCGTATTCTGCTACAACCCGGTCGATTTCTCGCGCACCGGTAAAGAGCTGACCACCGCCGAGTGGCTGCGGGTACTGCGCGAAGCGCGGGCGCTCGGAGCCGTGCAACTCGGGCTCTCGGGTGGCGAACCGCTCGTGCGCGAGGATGTCGAAGAGATCGTCGCCCATGCGCATGAGCTTGGTTTCTACATCAATCTCATCACCTCAGGTGTCGGACTGAACGAGTCGCGTCTGCAGGCACTCAAACGCGCGGGCCTTGATCACGTCCAACTGTCGTTTCAAGACAGCACCAAACAGATGAACGACTTTCTGAGCAGCACGCGCACGTTTGAGCTCAAATCCAAGGTCGCAGCGCTCATCAAGAAATACGACTATCCGATGGTGCTCAATGTGGTTCTACACCGCCTCAACATTGATCATGTTGAGGAGATTCTCGCCATGGCGCAGCGTATGGGGGCCGACTACGTAGAACTGGCGAACACGCAGTACTACGGATGGGCGCTGAAGAATCGCGAGCAATTGCTGCCCAGTCGCGCCCAGCTGGCGCGCGCCGAAGAGGTGACGCAGGGTTTTCGCGCGCAGCATGGTGAGCGCATGCGCATCTTTTTCGTCGTGCCCGACTACTATGAGCGCCGTCCCAAGCCATGCATGAACGGCCTGGGCTCGCTGTTTCTCACGATCGCGCCCGATGGGTGCGCGCTGCCGTGCCAGGCGGCGCGGGTGTTGCCGGGACTTGAGTTTCCCAACGTGCGTGACGCCAGCATCGGATCAATCTGGTATGACTCACCGGCCTTCAACCACTTCCGCGGCGATGCCTGGATGAAGGAGCCGTGCCGTAGCTGCCCGGAGAAGACCAAGGATTTTGGCGGCTGCCGCTGTCAGGCTTACCTGCTCACCGGGGATGCGGCTAACGCTGATCCGGTGTGCGAACTCTCCCCACACCACCATCTCATCGCCGAGGCGGTCGCGCACACCGAGCGGCCGTATGTGAGTGAGAAGCCTCTGGTGTTTCGGGACCACCGCTGACGAGTGAGGCTGCGCGTGCATGCACACGCGGCCTGTTTGGGGGCGATCAAACTTCTAGAATGACTTTGCCGGTGTGGGTGCCGCGCTCGAAGTATTCGTGCGCCTGCCGGACTTGGGTAAACGGTATGGTCTTGTCGACGATGACCTTGACTGTGCCATCCTCGAGCAGCGGCCACACCTGTGCGCCGATCTCCTGGGCGATCGCCGCTTTTTCCTCAATGCTGCGCGGGCGCAGCGTCGAGCCTGTGATCACGAGGCGTTTTTGCAGGATGCTGGCGAGATTCAGCGTGACATTCGCGCCTTGCTGAAAGGCGATCTGCACGAGGCGCCCACGCACAGCGAGACTGTTGATGTTCTTCTGTATGTAGCCACCGCCGACCATGTCGAGGATCACATCGACGCCGCGGCCGTCGGTGATGCGTTTTAATTCTTCGGCGAAGTCCTGCGTTTTGTAGTTGAAGCCCTGCTCGGCCCCAAGTGCAACGCACCTCGCGCACTTCTCGTCGGTCCCCGCAGTGGTGAAGACTCGTGCGCCCCTGGCGTGCGCGAGCTGAATTGCGGTCGTGCCGATACCGCCGGCGCCGCCATGCACGAGAAAAAGTTCACCCTTTTTCAGGGCGGCCATCTGGAAGACATTGGCCCACACCGTGAAAAAGGTTTCGGGAATGCCGCCGGCCTGCACCATCGACAAACCGCGCGGCACCGGCAGGCAGTGCGCCGCCGGTACGCGGCAATACTCCGCATAGCCGCCACCGGGCACGAGTGCGCACACCGCATCACCGACGGTGAGCGTTGCATCGTCGCCTGCGGCGGCCACGATGCCGGCGACTTCGAGGCCCAGAATCGGCGATGCGCCATGCGGTGGGGGATACTTGCCCTGGCGCTGCAATATGTCGGGTCGGTTAATTCCTGCCGCCTGAACCTCGATGACGACTTCATGCGCCTGCGGTTCCGGGGTCGGCATCGCGCGAATTTCAAGAACTTCCGGACCGCCCGCGCCGAGCAGGTCGACAAAGCGCATCTTTTCGGGCACTTGGCCACGCATGAAAAAAGACTCCGTGAGGTTAGTGGCGCGCGCCGCTCGCGTTCTCGCTGTGCCGTTGCCATCCGGGGCAAGTGGCGGCTTTTTGTGCCACATGCATTAATATCATACTGCATCGGATTTGTGACTTTTGCCTGTCGGAGTTAAGTGTCATGGCTAAATGGTTTTCCCTGTTTGCGGCTGCGTTGGTGTCGATATCGGCGCTGGCTGCCTCACAGCCTTATGATGAGCACGCTGATGCACACGCTGTCTTGCAGCGCGGTCTTGCGGATGCGCGCGCCGCGAACAAGGACGTGCTGGTGGTTTTTGGCGCCAACTGGTGCAAGGACTGTCGCGAGCTTGACAAAGCCCTACACGGGCGCTCGGCGAGCCTGATTGATGCGCGCTTCGTCGTCGTCAAGATTGACGTCGGTAACTTCGACAAGAATCTGGACGTTGTGAAGCACTACGGTTACCCGATCGGCAAGGGGATTCCGGCGGCGGTCGTTTTGAGTCCGGCTGATAAGGTTATCTATGCCACGCGCGCAGGTGAGCTCGCCGATGCGCGCCACATGGGCGAGGATGGCATCTACAATTTTTTTGCAAACGTCGTGCCGCCGCGTTAACCAACAGGGCGGGGCGCCAAGTAAGTTGAGGACGGGTTCATGAGCTACACGTATAAGCAGTTCTATATTGACGGTCGCTGGGTCGACCCTGCCGAGCCCAAGGAGTTGAAAGTAATCAATCCGGCCACCGAGGAGGTCGCCGGCGTTATCTCCATGGGCAGCGCCACGGATGTGGACCGCGCAGTGGCCGCTGCGCGGCGCGCTTTTGAGAGTTACTCGCGTACCACGCCGCGTGAACGGCGCGACCTTCTCCAGCGGATTCTCGCGCGCTACAAGGCGCATCAGGCGGAAATTGCGACCGCCATCAGTGATGAGATGGGCGCGCCGATGAAGCTGGCAAGTGGCTCGCAATCAGCAGTCGGGGTTGGCCACATCTCCGCGATGATCGATGTCCTGGAGCATTTCAAGTTTGAGGAAAAGCACGGTGTCGCCCGACTGCTGCTCGAGCCTGTGGGCGTGTGCGCGCTAATTACACCGTGGAACTGGCCAATCAATCAGATAGCCGCCAAGGTGGTGCCGGCGCTCGCTGCGGGCTGCACCATGGTATTGAAGCCCTCGGAATTCTCGCCGTTTAGTGCGATCCTTTGGGCCAAGGTTATGGACGAGGCCGGTGTGCCGGCAGGGGTTTTCAACCTGGTGAACGGCGATGGCCCGACGGTCGGAGCGGCGCTGGCCGCGCATCCCGATGTCGACATGGTGTCTTTCACCGGCTCGACACGTGCCGGAACCGAGGTTGCCCGCGGCGCCGCGGCCACCGTCAAGCGCGTGCATCAAGAGCTCGGCGGCAAGTCGCCCAACCTGCTGCTCGATGACGTCGATCTCGAGCGCGCCGTGAAGGCAAGCGTGCTGCATGTCCTGCAGAATTCCGGCCAGTCGTGCAATGCGCCGACGCGCATGCTGGTGCCGGCGGGCAAACTCGCAGCCGTCGAGGCCATTGCGAAGAAGGTGGCCGAGGAGGTCATCGTGGGCGATCCCAAATCCCCCGATACGGCGGTCGGTCCTGTGGTGTCAAAAATCCAGTTCGAGCGCGTGGAAAACTATATTGCCAAAGGCATTGCTGAGGGCGCAAAGGTCGTTAGCGGCGGACAGGGCCGACCTGCAGGGCTGACGAAGGGCTACTTTGTGAAGCCAACCATCTTTTCGAACGTCCGAAATGACATGGTCATTGCGCGCGAGGAGATCTTCGGCCCGGTGCTGTGCATCTTGCCGTACGAGAACGAGGAGGAGGCGATCCGTATCGCCAACGATACGCCGTACGGACTTGCCGCCTACGTATGGTCCAAGGACCCTGCGAGGGCGCGCCAGGTCGGCGCGCGGCTACGTGCCGGGCAGGTGATCCTGAACGGGGCTCGTAGTGACTACAACACACCGTTCGGTGGGTTCAAGCGCTCCGGCAACGGCCGCGAATACGGCGAGCACGGCCTGCGCGATTTCCTCGAGATCAAAGCGATGTTGGGCGCGGACGCAGCCTAAGGCTGCGCGCTCAAGCGCATCCGCAGCGAGAAAATAAAAAGGGCGCACTGCAGCGAGCAGCGCGCCCTGATCTCTAGGCCTCGCCGATTAGCGAACGCTGTACCCGCGTCCTTCCATGCATGCGCCCAGTGCGCGACTGTAGTCAGCCTGCCCTGCGGCGCCCGGGTTGTTGCGCGTGGGATCGTAGCCACTCTGGCTAACTGCCCACTGATGACACTGGTAGCGATCAGCCGCTTCCTGGTCTGCGCTCTGACCGTTCTTCGGGTAGTTATAGGTCTGCTGCCCATTCGGAGCTGGTGCAGGCGCACCCGCCGCCGCCGCCGGTGCCGCGCTGCCATCATCCGCAACCGAACCCGCCGGGGGATCCGTCTGGACGTAGCCGTTGTAGTCGGGACTCCACGTGTAGTACGCGTCGTTCGCGTAGTAGTACGGGATGCCACCAAACCAATAGGTGGCGTAGAAGGCCGGCAGTATGGGGAGGAACCAGCCGTAGCCAAAGCGCGGGCCGTACCAGAAGCCGCCGTGCCAGTAACCGCCGCCGCCATAGTAGCCTCGGCCATAGTACGCTCCGCCGCGACCATAATAGCCACCACCACGACCGTAGTAGGCGCCGCCGCGATACCCACCGCCCGCGAAGTGCGCGCCGTAGCCACCGCCATAGGCGCCGGCGTGCCCGCCCGCGTAGTGCGCATGAGCGCCGCCGCCACCGCCACCGCCACCACCACCGTGGCCGCCACCGCCACTGTGACCCTGGGCGAGGGCCGGTGTCAGTCCGAGCGCCATCGATGCCAGGGCGCCAATGGCGACCAATCCAAGCTTACGATAGGCGTTCATTGCTGATTCTCCATTGCCTCCAAGTGTTGCATAACTTCTAGACCTTTGCTGCGCCATTGCGTTCCAGTTTAACTAATCTTAAAGCCCTTAAATAACAGTTACTTGGATACCCCGATTAGAGCACTCGGCGCAGCCATGCAGCGATATGCGTCAGCTCCTCCGGGGAGACCGAATGAGGGATCGGGTAGCGCTGCCAAGTCACCGGATATCCGCCTTCTTGGAGCATAACGCGCGTGTCCTCCCCTAGGCTGACATCGACCACCGGATCGCGCGTCCCATGCGCGAGGAAAATCGGCGTTGACTGGTTCTGCACACTACGTTCCGCAGCAAATTTTGCGCCCAGAAGCATGTAGCAGGACAGGCCGATGATGCCGGCGAGCTTCTCCGTGGCGCGCACCCCGGTGAAGAGCGCCATCGCCCCGCCTTGGGAGAAGCCGGCCAGCACGATTCTCTCCGTCGCTACTCCGCGTTCATTCTCGCGTTTGATCAGTGCCGTGATCGCTGCTGCAGAGGCGCGAATGCCCGCTTCGTCCTGCGCCACGTGACGCTGAAAGCCGACGATGTCATACCAGGCACGCATGCTCATGCCGCCGTTGATGGTCACAGGGCGCACCGGCGCGTGCGGCAGGACGAAGCGCAGTGCGCGTTCGCCCGGGCGCAGGAGTTCGGGCACGACGGCCTCAAAATCGTGGCCGTCCGCGCCCAGCCCGTGCATCCAAATAACGGTGCTGCGCGGCTGCGGGCCGGTTTCAATTTCGACGCTATCGAGAAGTTTCATGGGTGCTGCACTTTGCGACATACGAGCAGGACCTCATCCGCCGCTTCCGTTTGCCGCAGGTCGGTGGTCAGTTGGAGCTTGCGCTGAAAGAGCACGCCGAGTGGCATGAATATCGTGTTGTACCACCACATCGCCCGGTCGCGGTGGTGCGTGAGCCACCACATTCCCAGCTCTAGCAGGCGAGAGGAGCGCGGCTGCATGCCAAACACGGCGCTGCGCTCGGTGATGAAACCATGCTCGGCAAGTCGCGCGCGCAACTCCTCCGGCGCGTAGCGCCGTCGGTGACCGACGAAGTCGTCAAATGGCGTCCAGCGTGATGGGTGCAGCGGCACGGACACGAGCAGTAGCGCGCCCGGCTTGATGACGCGCGCCAGCTCGCGCCAAGCGGGCGCATCGTCATCGACGTGTTCAATGATGTCGAGCGCGCATACCAGATCAAATACCTGATCTGCGTAGGGCAGATCCGTGATGCTGCCGCACACGACCTGGCCGCCGCGCTGTCGCAGCAGCGACAGCGCGGGCGTGCTGATGTCGATAAATTGCGTGCCTTCAATCGGCAGCCGTGGCCGCAGACCCGGCGCAATCTCAAGGCGCCACGGTGCTTGCGGCAGCAGTGATGCGACCAGTGGCCAGGTGTTGAAACGCCGCGCCTCAACCAGACGCGCGCCGCTCCACAAGGCATCGTAGAAGCGCTGATTTATCTCGAGCAGCTCGCGGGCGCTGCGCTCTTGGTGCACCGCACTCACGCCACTACCGCGGCTGACGGCGAGGCGAGAGAGACTCTGAGATGGGGACTTGACACTTTTATAGGTTGCGCTGTCCTGTAATGGTGAGACCGTAACCGCCGTGGTAAGGTTAACTTGCGGGCTAAAAATAATCAGCGGGGCGGCAAATATCCGCATTGCCACGCAATCCAAAGCGCCTCGCGATCAAGAGGATGCGCCATGTCACAGTTATCAGCTCTGTCCGTCAGCATTGCAGTTCTAGGCGCCATATGGGCCTGGCTGGCCCTCGGCCCGTTGAGCCCCTTCGTGCTGGTGTGGGCAGGATTTATTGCCTGGGGATGCTATTTTCATACGGGTGCTAATAGCAACGCGTTGACCAAGACGATCACCTGCACAGTCTATGGGGCGATCGTCGGCTGGATCGCGCTACTGGTCATCGTCAATGTGTCGATGCCTGCGCTCGGCACACTCTGGCCGGCGATTGTCGTCGGCGTTACGGTTTTCTTCCTGGTTATTGTCGGCTCGATCAATGCCCTGTCCGTGGTCCCTGCAAACGTCTACGGCTACGCGGCGATTGTTGCCTACGCGCTGCAAACCACGCCGGCCGCGCCGGCCACGGGCCCGCTACAGAATTTGACCTCCGCATCGTTCGCCAATCCGCTCATTCTGATCATCGTGTCGCTGGTGGTCGGGGCGATTTTCGGCATGCTCTCCAGCAAGCTCTCTGGAGCGCTCGCCAAGAAGGTCTAGCAGCTGATTGACTGCGCGCGCCCGGGAGCAGCCCCGGGCGCGTGTCGTTATCGACGGCGGCGCGCTCTCCCGCTCCGCCACCGCAATCCTTGCGCATAGGCTCTCCGGCGGACGCCTGATGAAAGGCGTGGCGGCTTCGGTTATAGTGAAGCCTGTCTATACAAGTTCGCGGACGCATGGCCTACGACAAGGATCTGCCGCTGTACGCGCAACTACAGCAGCATGTACTGCAGAACATCCGCTCGGGCGCATGGCGTGCCGGCGCGCGCGTGCCCTCCGAGCACGAACTTGTACGCAAGTTCAAGGTGTCGCGCATGACCGCGAACCGCGCCCTGCGCGAGCTCAGCCGCTCGGGCGTGCTGGCGCGCGTTGCCGGCGTCGGTACGTTCGTTGGAGACTTCAAAGCGGCAACTCATCCGCTGCAAATCAGGAACATCGCGCAGGAGATTCGTGAGCGCGGGCATCGGCATCGTGCGCAACTGCTGCGCCTCGAGCGCCTCGCCCCCCCGGAGACGGTACAGCGTGCGCTCGGCATGAGCACTGCGGGATCACGGATCTTTCACTCCCTGATCGTGCACTTTGAAAACGAGATCGCACTGCAAGTCGAAGATCGTTACGTAAACCCGCTCGTCGCGCCCGATTACCTCGCGGCGGACTTCACGCAAGCAACGCCCCATGAGTACCTGATGGAAGTTGCGCCGCTGCAGCGCGTGGAGCATGTGGTGCGTGCGGTTCAGGCCGCGCCGCGCATTCGCGCCTTGCTCAAGCTGCGATCGCGCGAGCCCGTGTTGCTCATCGAGCGT
>Ga0302324_100011287_pt1 | contig 18355 bp, 22 predicted proteins | sample Palsa_T0_1_FD_201949 | JGI IMG/M metagenome (GOLD analysis project Ga0302324, IMG submission 201949) | Peat permafrost microbial communities from Stordalen Mire near Abisko, Sweden - Palsa_T0_1 | ecosystem: Environmental > Terrestrial > Soil > Palsa > Peat permafrost | place: Sweden: Abisko... | reverse complement strand
ACCCCCAAAGATAACGAAGTACTGATAAGAATCCATGCGACGACTGCATCACGGGGGGACTGCGAGCTGCGAAGTCTCAAACTCCCTTTGTTATTACAAATCCCCGTACGAATAGGGTTTGGCTTCAGGGGACCAAGAAAGCGAATCCTGGGGCAGGAGCTGGCGGGAGAAGTCGAGGCGGTGGGCAAGGGCGTAAGAGTGTTCAAAAAAGGCGACCAGGTCTATGCGCTTACTGGTTTCCACCTCGGCGCCTATGCTGAGTACACCTGCCTTCCCGAAAAAGGGCTCATGGCGGCAAAACCTACCAACATGACCTACGAGGAAGCCGCCGCCGTCCCTCTCGGTGGACTTCACGCATTCTATTTCCTTGAAAAAGCTGACATCCAGAGCGGAAAGAAGGTTCTGATCATTGGTGCCGCAGGAAGCATAGGCACTATCGCGGTACAACTGGCCAAGTCACGCGGAGCTGAGGTGACCGGGGTGGATAGCACGGAAAAACTAGGTATGGTACGTTCCATCGGTGCAGACAAGGTGATCGATTACTCCAAAGAGGATTTTTCCGTAAACGGGGAGACCTACGATGTCATCTTCGACGTGGTAGGCAAGAGCTCGCCGTCAAGGTGCATCAAGTCCCTGAAGGAAAACGGGCTCTATCTCATGGGCAATCCAGGGCTCTCACAACAGGTACGCGCGAAGTTGAGCTCGAGGGGGAGTGGCAAGAGAGCGATGGGAGGGACGATGTCATACAAGACCGAAGACCTGACCTCCCTCAGGAAACTCATAGAAGCAGGGAAGATTAAATCGATAATAGACCGGCGCTACCCATTGGAGCAAATCGTAGACGCTCACAGGTATGTCGACTCGGGGCGGAAGACAGGAAACGTGGTCATAGCTGTAGTCGATGACGGCAGAACCTGACGAGACCGTCCTCCGCAATTTATATTCAGCGACGCAATTTGAATCGGCGTGCCAAAGGAGGAGACGTTCGTGCTGGTCCCGGGGGCTTGGCTCGGAGCCTGGGCATGGCAGCGCGTAGTTCCGCTGCTCGAGCGCGAAGGCAACTCGACATATCCCTTGACGCTCACCGGAATGGGAGACAGAGTCCATCTGGCGTCACCTCTAGTAGGGACTGAGACAGCGATACAGGATGTCACCAACTCAATTCTTTACGAGGGGCTCGAAGATGTGGTACTTGTCGGGCACAGCTTCGCCGGCAAGGTCGTCGCCGGGGTCGCAGACAGGATACCCGAGCGAATAGCATGTCTGCTCTTCGTCGACGCGTACAGGCCAGCAAAGGTGCGGACGCCACAAGGAGATTTCAGTTCGGAGGGTTGGCCGACTCTGGAAGACGGATGGAGGATCCCCCTCACCGAAGAGATCCTTCGAAACACAGGTAGTGACGTCAGGGGCCAAGACCGGGAATGGATGCTCTCAAAAGTTACACCATGGCTCATGAAGTACGCCGGCGACCCAGTGGCTCTGTCCGAGAAATATGACTCCATGAAGAAGGCGTACATCCTCTGCACCAGCGGCGGTGACAGCGTAGAAGAAATCCTGAAGGAGAAGCTCGATGGGCCGCACAGGGTCCTGGAATCGGGGCACTGGCCCATGATCACAAGACCCGCTGAGCTGGCCCGGTCAATCCTGGAGCTTACGCGCTTGTCCAGAGACTAGCCGTCAGGAGTTACTTCTTCCTGGTCAGCGCTATGACCGGGATCTTCCTCTTCGTCTTCCGTTCATATTCGGCGAAGGTAGGATACAGGGTGGCCTGTCGCTTGTATACCGCATCGCGTTCGCTGCCGGTGACCTCTTCAGCGTGGACATCTATCGTCTCGTCGCCGACTTCGACCTTCATGTCAGGATGCGCCTTGATGTTGTAGTACCAGTCTGGGTGACTGTCAGCGCCACCCTTCGACCCGAACACGAAGTAGCGTTGACCCTCTTTCAGATACATTACCGGGCTGACGCTTGGCTTGCCACTGCGTTTCCCGACGGTATGGAGCAACAGCAACGGCGCTCCTTCAAAGTACCCTCCGACCTTTCCACGGTTCTTTCGGAACTCCGCAATCGTATGTACGTTGAAATCTCCAGGTTTGCTCATGAACTGATTTCAGAGTACCAAACGTAAAAGCGTTCCTCAACTTCTGCCGCGAAAGTACACCAGCAGCCGAAGGCTCTAAATTCCATGCCGTTTTCCACCCGACATCCGACCGTGACGATGAGCAATCACAATCAGCACCAGCATACAGGTTGTCCCCTATGCGGAGGAAGGGTTGAACTCACCCCTCCCAGTGAGCACGAGTACAGGTCCTGGAGCCTGAGCGAACCGTCACCCACAGTGGACTACAAGATAACCTACGTCAGGTGCGATGACCAGGGTCACAACGTGAAGGTCTTCTGGAAGAAACCATTCTTCACGGGGTACGGCTAGAAATCAACTCCACCGGGCAATAACTTATCTAACCAGTGTTTCCACTGTATTATTATGGCGGACGCGGTAGATACCATCTTCAGCAAGACCAAGAAGGGAAGGGCCCTATTCCAGGATAGGAATGCTCTCTCTACCGAGTTCGTCCCGGACCGTCTTCCTTTCAGAGAGGCGCAGTCTACGAACATCGCACAGGTCCTCGCGCCTGCGCTCTTAGGGTCAAAACCCTCCAATCTGCTTCTTTATGGCAAAACTGGGACTGGCAAGACGGCTGTAGCAAAACGCGTCATCGGCCAACTTCTAGACCAAGACGACACAAAGCACATTCTGACTGCGTATGTTAATTGCAGACTGGCAGGAACAGAATACTTGACCCTCAAAGCCATCGCTGACGCGCTTCCTATCGACGGAGACCAGACGATCCCCAAGACGGGTCTCTCCTTGGGAGAAGTCGTAGGCCGAATCTTCAATGCTATCTCGAAGAGCAAAATCCATCTCATACTCGTCTTAGACGAGATCGATTACCTCGTCAACACGAACGATGACACCCTGTACAAGTTTACAAGGTCTGGGGAGGAGACCGCACCCGGCTTTCTGACAATCATAGGGATCTCGAACGACCTGAGGTTCAAAGACAGCTTGGAGGCCCGAGTGCTCAGCAGTTTGGGCGAGGAAGAGCTCGTGTTCCCTCCCTACAGCACGGAAGAGCTACGCTCTATCCTTGCTGAGAGGACCAAGATGGCGTTCAAGCCCGGAGTCGTACCCGAATCTACAATCAACCTCTGCGCCGCTCTAGCGGGGTCCGAGCACGGCGACGCGCGAAGAGCGATTGACCTGCTGAGGGTCGCCGGAGAGGTCGCCGAGCGGGAAGGTCGCCAGCGCGTAGACGAGGATAGCATCCGCAATGCCTCGGACAAGGTCGAACGCGACACTGTGAAAGAGGCGTTACAGTCACTCCCGACACAGGCAAAGATAATAATCGTAGCCGCCTCTAAATTCCCCGGTGGGACCAGCACGGGAGAGGTCTATCTCGCTTACACCAACCTCGCTAAGAAGACCGGCCTGGAGGTCCTGACTCAGAGGAGAGTAAGTGGCATAGTCGCAGAACTCGACGTGTTAGGCCTCGTCGACGCTACCGTGGTCAGCAAAGGGCGGAGAGGCAGGACGAAACGAATCAAGCTCCTCGTAGATAACGAGACCTTGGCCAGGGTCATCGGAGAGGACGCTCAGTTGCTTGAGCTGGTCTAGACGCCGAAGACCTGTTTGGTGAAGCTCCGCTTGGTGACCTCCAGCGTTGAGAGGTCAATTATCGGGGCTATCGACACCGTAGGCTCCATTCCCATATTGGCCTGGAACGGCGTCTGCGCCTGGAAAGTCCCGGAATTGACCACCAGGGTACCCCTGTATTCAAGCACGTCAATCGCATGCACGTGTCCTGAGTGGAACACGTCGGGCACTGGGTCTATGACGAGCATGTCCCTCAGCTCGGGAGACAACGCAGTCCTCTTCCCATACATCGGCGCGAGGTGCCTCGCCTTCAGCAGTACCTGCATCGCAGCGCCCGGCCTGCTGTAACTAAGACCCGGAATCGTAGCAATGATATCATCCAAGCTCCTTCCGTGATATACGAGGAAGTTGACTCCGTCCAGCTTGACGTAGGAGGGATTACCCACTCCTTTCACATTCTCAAGGGCGTAAAGCTCACTCGCCAAGTCCATCGAGACAGCGGGTTGGGGTAGCGCCTGTCTCACAGGGTCGTGGTTGCCAGGAGAGACCAGAACCTTGATGTGTTTCGGGATCTGGGAAATCAGTTCAGCCGCAAGGGTATACTGCCGCTTCAAGTCCTTCTCGACGAGCTGGTTTTCCTGTCCGGGGTATACGCCGATGCCGTCGATGACATCTCCCGCTATCACGACATACTTCACCCGGCTGACCATATCCAGGTCGCCCAGCTTTCCGTTGAGCCACATGATGAAGCGCTGGAAGTCATCGCGCAGGAACATTTTGCTCCCGATATGCAGGTCAGACAACAGCACAGCGTAACCGCGATGCGACGCCGTGACCGGTTTCCGGCTCGGCACGTCTGGCATGTTCAAGGTCGTCGCGAAGAGCTGGCCACCACGGCCCCTGCTGACCTCGGCAAGGACAAAGCTGTCGAGAGGGATCCGCATGGCGAGGTCGGCACATTCGTCCTTGCATTGTATCCGGACGCTCCCGGTAGGGTCGTCGATGGTCAGTTCGACGTATCCGCGTCTGCTGTCCCTGTAAGAAATCAGGCCGCCGATCTTGACCTTCTCCACCTTCTGACCCTTCACCGAGTCGACGCCTACCATGTTCTTGGCGTCCGGTCTCTTCCGGGCTACCCCGAGCAGCCTCCAGTATCTGTCCTGGAAGAGTTTCTTGAAGCCTATGTCGGCCTCGGCCGGCGCGATCTGCGTGGTCGGGTCGCTCACGACCTCTATCTCTCCCACTTCGCCCAACGGCCGCATGCCGACCTCTTCCGGAGAGAAGATCTCCTTGGGTATGAGCAGCTCGACATCTGCCCTGCTTACTATTCGCTCGCCCTTCTCTACCTTCATCGCGATTACGTGGTTGATCAGCAGCTCCATGTCTACTTCCGGAGGAAGCCTGGAGATCAACTCGAACGCCTCGCCGTCTATCTGATAACCTTCGGAGAGGGCTTTCGAGACAGCCTTAGTTATCTCGGACGACATACAAAATCAGCGCGGTTTTGACCCCGCTATCGAAAGTTCCTCCAGCAGCGACTTTCCGACCTCGAGCAGTTCGTCAAGCCTCACAGGGTCGCGAGACTCACAATAGATCCGAGTCTTTGGTTCGGTGCCCGACGCCCTGAACATTATCCACGACCCGTCCTTGAACACCAGCTTCAATCCATCGAGCTGCCTGACCTCGGATATCTTGAACTGTCCGAACTCATGCTCTACTCGCTGCACCAGTCGCAGGTGGTCTACCGAAAACGGGAGGTTGACCTGCCTATAGTGCCAGGACGGTTCAGAGTTTATCAGCTCCAGGAGACCCCGGTCTCTGGAAACAGCGTCCGCTATGAGGGCAGCTGCGTACATCCCGTCTTCCCACATCCCCCAACTCGGGTCTACGACCTTGCTGGGTTCCGTGGCAAACACCGCACTCTCTTTCTCTATCTCTGCGAAGGTCTTCCCGATTCTGCTCCTCACTACCCTAAAGCCCAGCTCTGCTGCCGCTTCTTCTACCGCCGACGAGCTGTTCTCAGAGAGGACGACAACCCCGTGGCCCCTGTTCAGGGCCCTCATCGCCAATATCGATACGAGCGAATCGGGTACCACCCGGCCCGCGGAATTGATCATTACCAGCCTGTCCGCATCCCCGTCGTGCGCAAAACCGATATCGGCACCCAAAGCGCCCACCATAGATGCAGTCTCGGACAGATTCTGGGCCGTTGGCTCTGGCAGCCTAGCTGTGAATCGCCAAGATATCTGAGAGTTCAAAGGAACCACTCGGTGACCGAGAGCCCCTAACGCCTTCGGAGTTACAAAGGCGCCGGGTCCGTTCGAGCAGTCGACGACGATCTTCAGACCATCGGGGATTTTCTCGAACCTCGCGACCATCGAATCCAGGTAGAGTGCCAACACGTCCTCATCCGTCATCCTTCCGAGATGCGTCGACTCAATCCTTGCCCCCACGGTCATGGCCCTTTCAATCCGAGCCTCATCCTGCTTTGACAGTTCCATCCCCTTGCCACTGAAGAACTTCACCCCGGAATACTCAGGAGGGTTGTGAGAAGCCGTCACCGAAAGGCCAACCTTGCACCCTCTCTCCCGTGCACCAAAAGCCGTAACGGGAGTCGGTACCATCCCGAAGAGCAACGTCTCACTCCCCGCAGCCATGATTCCTGCGGCAGCGACGCGCGATAGGACAGCAGAACTCTTCCGGCCGTCCCACCCCACTCCGTACCTGCCCTTGCCGAAGACGAACGCCGAAGTCAGAGCCAGTGTGTATATCTGCTCAGGTGTCTGGCCCACGTTGAACACGCCCCTGACTCCTGCGGTTCCGAACGCCTTCAAAGGCAGGTCTCCCTCGACTCTTCCGGTGAAGCGTGATTCAAGCGACGGATGCGCATGTTCACCATCACCAGACCAGCCCGAAACCGCAGCCACACGTTAATTAATGTAACAGGCCGAGCCGGGAGAGAATGGAGTTCATCGAGCCGAAAGTCTACATGATAGGCGAGACAAAAGTAGACCTGGCTCAGGTTAAGCAGATGCTCCGTACGCTGGGAGGGCCCACTGCACTCGGTTGGTTATCCAAGACGGCGCCCGGTGCCCACTCAGAAGGCGAGCTCCTGACCGAGATAGCTGGCAGAATCTGCTACAAGAGCTTCGGCGTGGGGCTCAATCCAAACGTGACCAAGATACGGCAGAGCTCCCAGGATTACATACAGAACACGCTGTCAAAGGGGGACGGCTCGATCTTCGAGCACGCGACCTGTACGTTCGCATTCCTCAATGTGAGCAGGGTATTCACCCACGAGCTGGTGAGACACAGGGTCGGCACAGCGATAAGCCAGGAATCCCTCAGGTACGTCCGTCCCACTGACCTGCGGCTGTGGTTGCCGCCGGAACTCGCCGACAAGAAGGTCCAGTTCAAGGCCATTGTAGAACAGATGGAAGAGGGATACAGAGGGCTGGAACGGAGCTATGACTGGGATAAGATGAACTTCGACAGCAAGAAGCGAATAACCTCGGGACTCAGACGTGTCCTTCCTGACGGAATGGCAACTTCGATTATCTGGACCGCGAACCATCGGACTATACGGCACGTGATTGCCATGCGGACAGCAGAACCGGCCGAAGTGGAGATACGATACGTCTTCGACAAGGTCGCACGACTGATGAAGAAGAAGTTCCCTCTGATCTACGCGGACTTTGAGTACACCAAACTCCCGGACAAGACCAGGAGCTGGCGTCCAAAATACCCGAAGGTCTAGTCTTGTGGCGGACCAGACCCAAAGGATAAGAGCACATTCCTAGCCAGGTGCCTCGCCGAGGTGGCGGAGTCTGGTTAACGCGCGGGCAATTCGCTTGAACACGAGCGAATCCGCAACTCGAGATCGAACGACTAGTCAGCCCGTGACCTAACGGTCATGTGGGTTCAAAACTCGGAGGGAATGCACGGTGTCCTTCCTGAGTGAAAATCCCACCCTCGGCGCCTAAACTAAGCGGTCTTGAAAGATTCGCCGCATCCGCATGTAGAGACGGCGTTAGGATTCTTGACGACGAAACCGCCTCCCATCAGCTTGTCCGACTGGAAGTCGATGAGGGAGCCAGCGATGAAAGGCATGCTGGACTTGTCCACGATCAGTTTCGCGCCATATTGAACGATGACGTAGTCGTCGTCAGTGCTCTTATCCTCTGGGACCATACCGTAGGAGAGCCCTGAACAACCGCCTGCTGAAACGAAAACACGTAACCCGCCTTCCTGTTTACCCTGCTTCCCGAGATAGACCTTGAGCTCGTGGGCTGCACTCTCGGTGATTTCGACCACTGGCTTGATCTCCTTGACTTCCTGGGACATTTTCTGAATAGTCGCCCTGCAACTTCTATAAAAAGACGCTAGGCGAGCTTACTGACGGTAGCTGCCACCTCGTCGTAGGGAGGCTCCACCTGCGGGTCATCACCTGTCCATCGATACCGGAGAACTCCTTTACGGTCTACGACAAACACCGCACGCTTCGCGACGCCCTTGTAACTGAAATCCACCCACGGGTCCTGCAGTACATCGTAGGCCTTTGCGACCTTCTTGTTGAAATCACTCAGCAAGGGGAATCCGAAATTGTACGTCTCGGCATATATCTTCAACGTGAAAACACTGTCCATGCTTATCCCGACCACACTGCCTCCGTTCGCCCCGAGCTCCGGCAGGTCGTCTCTGAAGGTGCACATCTCCCGGTCACACACTCCTGAGAATGCAAACGGGAAGAAAACGACCGTAACAGTTCCTTTCTGCGTGAACTCGGAGAGCCTCCGCTCCTTCCTTTCAGAGTCAAAAAGCGAAAAATCTGGGACCTTCTGACCGATTCTCAGGACCACGCTGAGTCCGACATCCCCAGAAACTTAAGTCCTTTGTGAGGGCTCGAGCTTGTTCAGGAGGTCTACGCATTTGGCGAGCAGGGACACGATCTCATCCTGTTTTTTCATGTCCTTCTCGTTCTCCAGCAGAGCGGCGTTCTCCTTCAGCTTCACCAGGACGAGGTCTTTGAGGCTCGAAGCAACATCGGTGTAGGTTACCTCTTTGGAGGATAGAGCAGTCTCCAGGTCGTCGTGCGAAGTGCAATAGATCTTTCCCTTGTACCGGACCTGAACACCGTTGTCGATGGGACAGGGTTCCTTCAGCATGACGGCACCACGCCGCATAAGCTCGACCGTAAGCTGCATCTTTTCGCGCGACTTGCTCATCGAAGTGCTTTTCCAGTGACCAGGTCTATTAATGATTCGGGACCAGCACGTAAGGGGCAGAGAGCACGCATTACTTTAAAGGAAAGCCAAATATGCCTCCGAAGAGAGGCAGAGTAAACTCACCTTGGCTACCGGTGTTCATAATTTGAGCAGTAAATCAAAAAAACAGCAAGAAAACGACGGTAAGTTGATCAAGGCGTCAGCGAGTCTCCAGCAAATCGCCGACTCAAATATCACTCCGAGGAACATCCGCAAGATAGTGAAAGACTCCATTGCGGTTCTACAAGACACCAAGATCAGCGTGGCCGTGAGGGCCGCCAACGCGATAAGCATGCTGGACGAGGTCGCCCAAGACCCAAACATGCCGTCCTTCGCCAGAGTGACTTTGTGGTCCGCAGTATCCGAGCTGGAATCAATTCGCGAGTAGGGCAAGATTTAACCCGACAGGCCTGTTGTATACTGGTGCCAGCACTTTGCCAGTATGCCCTAGCTGCGGAACGCGTACCGACGCTCCATCCAAAGTCTTCAATGTAATCGTCGAGCCGAAGGAGGGTGAAAAGGGGCTGACCCAGAGGAAGGTGGGAATGTATCAGTGCCCCAAGTGCGAGACCAAGTTCCCGATGATCGTGAGCCGGGAGAAGTACCTCTTGATCGCCGAAGACCAGCTGAAGAAGATACAGAGTGACGTAAAGGACCTGAAGAGGACCAACACCGACCTGGTGCAGAGCATAGACGGGCTAAAGAAGAATCAGGAAGAGCTTCACGAGGCGATGAAGAAGAAAGAAAAAGAATCGGAAGTGAAGCAACTCCAAGTCAAGCTTCACGCCCTAGAGAGTCAGGTCTCCTATCTCAAGAAAGAGAAGGGAGAGCTCGAAGAGAAGGTATCGAAGTTCCGTTAGACCTGATACCCATCGCTCGAAGCGACGGATTCCACTGAGTAGGAGGATATCTTCTCCTCCAGTACCGCCTTCTCAGTGCGAAGTGATTCAACTTCGTTGGCAAGGGATGACGCGTGTCTCTCCATTTCCAGCGTGGTCAATCTCTCCTTCAAGGCCGAGATGTCACTGATCAGTGTGGCCTGCTCTGTTTCCAGCGCAGTGATTTGTTCCTCGAGCTCCGACTTGTGGTCGACATATTGTGTAACAGTTTCCATGATGACCTGACCTGAAGTCGCAATCAGCTAATTTCACCAACCAAACTTAAAACAATTGATACAATCGTTAAACCGATTCAATCATTTCAAATTCTTATCAGCACTAGTTCACGTGCCTGTCAAGGATGAAGGGCACATGGTTCTTGCCTGAGAAGGACAAGAGACGCGCACTAGAAAGGCTGGAAACGCCTCATATCATGAAAATAATGACCGCGCTAAAGGTCAAGGGAGATGTCGGCCTCTCCAATGCAGAGATAGATTCTCTATTGGGGACGGCTTCGCAGTGGCTGATATTCTGGGACTTGCGCGAACTGACGTCCCTCGGCATAATCGAATTCCACGTGCATCTCTTCGGCGAGGCAGGGACTTATCGCTTGACGCTGTTGGGGCGCTCCATCCTCGATGAGATTCAGGGAGCCTGACATCACTCATCGTAGAAGCTGAACTGGGTGTAATGGTGCGGGGGGTGGGATTCGAACCCACGAACCCCTAAGGGACGAGGTCCTGAGCCTCGCGCCGTTGACCAGGCTGGGCGACCCCCGCAGATGGCGCTTCGGCTGGAAAAGTGGTTTTAAAGTAATCTGCATGTAAGGAATTCTGGTATACACAACCCGCAGTGGGCCGGACGAAGAGCCTCGGCCGGGATTTGATCCCGGGACCCCTGCCTCTTTGGATTTTGTTTACCAAGGCAGTGCTCTACCAGGCTGAGCTACCGAGGCGTAAGTGGGCAGAGACCAATATGTGAGATTCTTTAGTGTTTGGTAGGTCAATCTTCCGTTCACACGCTTACGGGTGACACAAAAGACGGTGCACAGGACATAGAGTGATTTAAAAGACGATGCGTCATCGGCCGGAACGGTGCCGGGGTAGCATAGCTTGGCTTATTGCGCCGGGCACGACCCTTAAGTGGGCGAAACTCATAATCCCAAGCTAGATGCGAAATCCGGAGGTCGCGGGCTCGAAAGTGCGGAACGCGAGAATCCCGCCCCCGGCACTTCAGAAAACTTATACCCCACCAGTCTTGACGGGCGCAAGTACACATGATACCGGTCCTAAGCACGACCAGCTACTACAACTTCCTGAGCGGGACTATGATAACGCTCTTCGTGCTCACCCTCGTCGTGATTTTCGTTTACGAGTATGAAGTGCTCCGCAGACCGAAAAGTCAGACCTCCTAACCTGATATCTTCTCAATCCGGGAGTCGTCTTCAAGCTGAAGCGATACCGTCCCCGTCTTGGAGACCTGCGTCGTCGCGCCTAGTATCCTGACTTTCTCACCGACCCCGACTCCTGCGAGTTTCTCTACCAGGCTCCTCCAGCCCGTGACCGTGATCTCTCCTGTGTCGTCGCCGAATATTGCTTCAGCTTTCCTGACCGAACCGCCATCCTTCAACTGAACGTCGCGGACGGAGGGAATTGAGAGCGCCATGACCTCGACATCGCACCTCTGATGTGGGTCCTTCACTTGGTTGACCTTGATGAGCATACGGACGGCCGGATTCTTTTCCTCGCCGACGATTGTCACGGCACTGCCGTTATCGCCGTGTAACTCCCGTTCCCCGTTCATGTTCTTCTTCAGCCTGACGTTCGTGACGACGATTCTCTGCCCTGTTTTGATCTCCAGCCCTACGGTGTTCCAAATGACCGCCCTAATTCTGACTTTCTCCGTCTCCCCACCGAGCTCGAACTGTGTCAGTGATCCAGGGGAGCCATCCTGCCTTGTGAAACTCGAACTTCTGCTTCCTGTCAGCGCCAGGCCCTCTACGGCGGGCAGGTCCTGGAGCTCGCCGATTTCATCTACTTTCTTCGAGAGTTTGGATAGAGGGACGAGACGGGATACTAGCTTCTCATCTGCGACCAGCTCGATTTTCCCCTTCCTTCCCAGGTTCAACGTGGGTTTGCCGTCGAGCCCCTGCCTGACATACCCGTTCAGCACTCTCACTGGGCTGTCGACCCCTATGCCTTCCAGTTTTATCGCTTCAGAGTTATCATCCCAGATAGTGAGCTTCGACGTATTGTTCTGGTCGAACAGTACCAGTCGCCTGTACCTCCCGGCCCCTCCATCCTTTTTCTTGTATTCGGAGACGGGATAAATGCCGAGGACCCTGGCCACTATCGTGATATCGTTCGCCCCGAGATACAGGTCCTTCAGGGTGAGATCGGTGGTGGTCAGATGCTGCAGCTGGACGCCCAGCTCCCCCGCTATCAGGAAGAGGGCCCCCTGGTCCGTCAGGAATCCTCCCCCCACAGTCTCCTTCTTCTCCTGGATCAGACTCAGGATCTGGTCTCTCGTGACTTCAGGCCTGTTCCTGAGTACTTCATCGATTAATGAATTGAAGTCGTACATACCTTGTAGTCACGCTGCGCTCTTCACTGCAGGACTACCTTGAGGTATATCAAGCCCGTGCCAAGTTGAGCTGTTACCTGATGCCGGATACGCAGAGCACCGGGGATGTTAGGCTGTTGTCTGCGCCTTTGGCATCGAGAGTTCGATTTCCAGCACCGGAAGACTCAGCTGCCTCCCGTCTCTGGAAACGACATTTTCGCCGTCAATCTGAATCTTTGAAATCTGGACCTGGCTGAAGAACCTCTTCCTCAGAAGCTGCGTAACGTCGACTGCCATGTTTATGGCCTCGCCCCTCGATCTTAGAACTACGTGGTCTGCGCCGCTGTTGAACATCGTTATGCAGGCGGTGACGTAGTTCAGGAGTGGCTTTGATTGACCGACAATTACTGTTTTCGTAGCTTCCGACATAGGGCTCTACGCTGAACTGTCCTGCTTATAACGCCTGCGTACCTGCATTTTTTGAAACCAGCTATCACAGGGTGCTCCATTTCGATAACATCAGCCAGTAAGACATTGCTGGAGCAGGTGAAGGATTTCCTAAGAAAGGAATGCTTTCACGTATATCTGTACCGCGGGGATGAGAAGGATTCGACTAAGATTCTACGAGGAGCTTCAAGTAACAAGGAAATCCAACTCACCAAGGATACTCGGCGTCTCGAAATTCACAGACGCGAAGAGGTTAGGGTTCTGGCCAGGCGAATTCTTCCACTGAGCCGCCACCGAGAGAAGATTAGAAAGATGTGTTTGATGCTCGATGAAAGGAGCGAGCGGTGGGAGAGGATGGGACCTAAGGTCGAAGAAGAACGCAAAAGCATTGAGGAGGAGACGGGAAGGAGTATCACACGAGCAGAGATAGAATATAAAGCCAGACACCGCGACTCAGCGCCTGCGGGGTCGTCGGCTAGTCTGGTCAAGATCGTCCGAAAGGACGAGGATTTGCTTCAAGCCTCGGGCGCTTGAGAGCGCCGGTTCAAATCCGGCCGACCCCACCATTTTCACGCTCAAATTAACAGGAGAGCCGGCTCAAATGGCGGGTTGATTGTCATTTTGACAATAAGTGTTTGCGATGACCTTAGCAAGGCGCAATGACCGCACGCTTAAATTCGCCACAAAAAGATAATTTAGCGCTTGTATTGTCCAAAGTGTGGAGCAAATAACTCGCAGGATGCGGCTTTTTGTCTGTCCTGTGGAGCTCCTCTCGCCACACTCGGTTCTCCCTCCCTACCCCCAGTACTGACTTCTCACACGGGCAGTGCACCACTCCGAATTTCGAATGCCTTTAGAAATGCTATGGCGCTCGTAACGAACCCCGCAGCTTTCATGATGCGGAACAAGGATCTAAGTGTTTCACTGAATTCGCTCATCCTCAACTATGTGGCTATCATCGCATTGGTTCCACTCATTGCGACCATGGTAGGCGAAGCTATCTACTACTCATCCCGTTTCGACCCCCATAACGTGGCCGCTGGATCCGTGGAGGTAGCGGTCGTAACTTATGTCTTTCAGATAATAGGTGTCATAATCGTCGGAGCCGTAATATGGAAATTCGCGCCTCACTTTGCATCGAAGACAGATCAAACGAGAGCGACCGTCCTCGCCGCCTATGGTTATACTCCTGTCGCTCTCATCGCCATAGTGGATTTCATTCCGACTATTGCGCCCTTGACCTTTCTGGGCTTGCTCTATGGGTTGTACATTGTCTACTTGGGACTCCCGATAATCACGGGTACGCCCAAGGATAAAGTGATAACTTACCTGGTAGCAATTCTAATTGTGGCGTTCATCGTCTACGCAGTAATCGACTATCTGACCCTTGCAGCGGTTCACAGCGCGCTGGCCAGATAAGCCTCTACTCCTGGATAATGCCTCGGGCGCTTGAGAGCGCCAGTTCAAATCCGGCCGACCCCACCAAATCTCTCGCGAAAAATCCTAGTCGAGGGCCGGGTCCAGCGACGCTCGCAGATGGAAACCGAGAACACTCTTAAACTGAGAAGGGTCGCAAGGTGAAAGCTTGACGCGTGTGGTGGGCCACCTCGACCTCGACTACTTCTACGCTCAGGTGGAGGAGGTCGAGAATCCGTCTCTCAAGACGTTGCCAGTGGTCGTATGTGTTTATTCCGGCCGGACCGAGGTCAGCGGGGTAGTGAGCACCGCCAACTACAAAGCAAGGGAGCTTGGCGTGAGGTCTGGAATCCCTATCGTGCTCGCTAAGAGGCGACTGGAGGGTAAGGATGCGAAGTTCATACGCATCGACCACGAGAAGTATGAGGCTTACTCTGAAAGAGTGATGGAAATCGTCAGAGGAAGCGTCGACGTCATAGAACAGACAGGCATTGATGAGACCTTCTTCGACATAACCAGGCGATCTGAAGAGGATTATGGGGAAGCGACCAGGATGGCTACCGGGATGAAGCTGGAGATACTGAAACATGAGAAACTGACCTGCTCTATTGGGGTGGCCCCGAACAAGGTCGTGGCAAAACTCGCTTCAGATTTCAAGAAACCGGACGGTCTCACGGTGGTGCTACCGTCGGACCTTCCTCAGTTCATGCAGCACATGCCCGTCGAGAAATTGTATGGTGTCGGTCCCAAGAGCGCCAAGATACTCAAAGACGTAGGGGTCTCGACCATCGGCGACCTGGCAAACAAGGACCTGAGCGCACTCGACCAGCTACTCGGCCAAAAGCTCGCGGTCTACCTGCACAACGCCGCGAGCGGAGTCGACGACGAACCCGTCGTCGGGAATGGGCCTGCAAAGCAGCTCAGCAGGATCATCACGCTGAAGCGCGACTCCGGGAGCCTTGAGGAGATTATCATGCAGCTGTCCCCTGCGATCGAAGATGTTCACAGACGGGTCTTGGAGAAGGGACTCTTCTTCCGCTCGGTCTCCGCAATCGGGATACTCACTGACCTTTCAACCAAGACAAGGACCAAGACCCTAGAGGCTCCGACTAATGACTTGCCCTCGCTCAAGAGGGCAACGACCGAACTGTTCTCATCCCTGTTGAGCGAGAGCCGGGAACTCAGGCGGGTCGGTGTAAGAGTCAGCGACCTGTCCGAAGCCGCGGCCCAGAGCTCTCTTGCCGAATTCATAGGATGAGATGCCGTGATGGACCCTCAGACAAGGGACGAATTGATCGAGAAGTTCTCTGATAGCCTCGCGAGCCGAAAGTATCTCGAACGAGCCATCGACACTGTTCTCGAAGGTCGCGTGAAGAGGCACGTTTTCGTCCCGAGCGGAAGGGTGCTTCATACCGTCGTGGGCAGGAGCGGTGACGAGTTCATAGACCCGGAGAAACCCTTCTGCTCATGCCAGCACTTCTTTTTCAGCGTACTGGGCGGTAGAGACCAGACCTGCTACCATCTGCTGGCAAACTCGATCGCCACCCAGACGCGCCGGTATGCCCAGACCGAATTTCACGACGAAGAGTTCAGTTACTTCCTGAAGCTGCTCTCCTACGACCTCCTGTCCCGATCGGGAGACAAGCGAGACGCAGAGCAGGGTGAAAGCGGTTGATGCTGAAGAACGGGATTGAATTGGAAGCCACGGGTGGGATTTGATCCCACGACCGCCTGATCATAACCTTCTCGGCTCTTACAAGGCAGGTGCTCTACCAGACTGAGCTACCGTGGCACGACTATCGCCCGTGTGAGGGACACTTTATCTCCTTTGTTGCCTCGAAATCTATGTCTCGGCCTTCTCTAGCCGGAGGTGAGCATGTAGGACTTTACCTTGTCCTTGTCAACATCGCAGAGGAGCCCCTTCAGGATGCCTGAGTTGTATTCGCTTCCTGGATTGAAGCACATAGTCTGACCGATCTTGACCATCCCTCTAGATTCATGGATATGGCCATGGATTCCGGCCAGCGGTTGATACTTCTCTATGCTCGCTCTGACGGCCGTGCTACCTGCCGAGGTCATCACTATGCTGCCTCCTGAGATGACCGGCTTCAGGTTCGCGTCGAGCTTTGGCGCCTGGTCTATCACGGTGTTGATCGGGGGTACGTGCAAGTTGAAGAGGGTCTTTTTCATGTCCTTCACCTGGGCCGTCATCTTGTCTATCTTCTGCTGCAGCACGTCTTCGTCCACCTCCCTCGGGCTGTTCCACGGGGTGTGGTTGGCATATCCAAGCGTTATCATCTCGTGCTCGCCGTCTATGTCCACAGTCTTCTCTTCCGGGTTTATCACATAAGTCGCCGAATCGAGCGCCTTGTCGATCTCAAAATAGTCGTCGTTACCCGGGGAGACGTAACACTTGATGCCTGTACCCTTCAGCCTCTCCTCGGCGAGCTTCATCCATCCATCGATGCTCTCTATCATCAGCTTCTTGAAAAGAGGAGGGACGAGCTCCGGTTTGGCAGAGAGCTCCTCCACGTCCTTCGGCTCTGCCATGTAAGGGTAGAAACCCGAATCTTTGATGCTCTTCGTCACCTCCGCGATCTGTTCGGGGGTCTTCATGACGAACGCGGTCCCCCCGAATTCACATGTGCTCGTGCCATTGGGCTGCTTTACGATTGGGACTATCATCTTCCCGGTGATGTCGCCACCGAGAACGAGTACGTTCGCGTTGTAGAACTTTCCAGCGTTGACGAACTTGCGGAAGCATCTGTCAGAGCCGTGTACATCAGTAACGAAGAAGACCCTAGTCTTGACCAATGCCCATCGCACGCTCCAGCTGGAGGTTTTAAAACCTCACGCGCCCGACGCCGCGTTCCCGGTCGACACTCTCGAGTCGACGACTTCCTTGTCCGCCTCAGGAAGCTCGTACCACTGAACCCGTTCACCCATCCGGGCACGCATCTTCCATCCCATGCTCTTCGGGGCGTCCTCGATCATCTTCTTCAGCCTGGTGACCCTATCAATCACCAGATTCCTTTCACCGTCTTCCAGTCCTAACTCATTCACGACGTTAAGGACGCGGTCTAAATTGATAGTGAAGGTCTTGTAAATCCCCCACTCGTTTCCGCAAAGTTTCGCCAGGTAAGTCCCATTGATGACCTCGGGCGAGTCACCGGTGCCGACATCGTGGTCGACGAACATGCTCACGATGTCTTTGAGGTCCTTCTGGTTGATCTCGACGATCTGCAGCTTTGTCGCCAGCATGTCGGCGAGGGAGATGGTGTAAGGGTCGATCTCGAGCCTGTCCTTGAAGTTGAATTTATGACACATCTCGAAGACGTCGAGAAAGATGTCTATTCGTCTCTGGTGTCCGATGTCGTTGAAAATCAGTCGCCGATAGCCCTGCATCGCATTGAACCTGTCCCTCGGTACGTATCCGAGGTCCACGAAGAGCTGCTTGATTTCCTTCGACTGCTTAGAGTGTCCCATGAAGTCCACATCGACGTAGTTCCTCTGGAGGCTCCTGTGCTTCGCCGAAGGGCATCTGAAATAGAACGACACGCCCCCGAACAAACGCAGAGTTATCTTCCTCTTTTGGGCGACCTCGATTATTCTCTTAGCTTCATCAGTAGGGCTTTCGAGAATGGACATTCGTCCTTTCGAGCTTTAAGTTTTCTTTTAACCTTTTACGGACGCGGCCATGGTAATTCCTTTCATCAGATAGACTAAAACAAGGGGAAATCGGCGCGTCCGCTATGGAGTTTCGGCCGCTCGGAAGGACAGGGGAGAGTATTCCTGTGGTGGGAATGGGTACCTATGCGATCGGAAACTCTACGGGAGAACAGCGCGCCAACGAGATCAAGGCGATCCAAAGGGGGATAGAACTCGGGATGAGGCTAATCGATACCGCCGAGGTGTACGGACACGGACGGTCTGAGACGCTCGTCGGCGAGGCGATAAGAGACTATAGGGAAGACGTTTTCTTGGCGACGAAGCTCTCTCCCGAGCATTTTGGTTATGACGATGTCATCAAGTCGTGCGAGGCCAGCATCCAGAGGCTTGGAGTGAAGTTCGTGGACCTGTACCAGCTTCACTGGCCGAGCGAGCGTATCCCGATACAAGAGACCATGAGGGCC
>Ga0302324_100011286_pt1 | contig 18355 bp, 11 predicted proteins | sample Palsa_T0_1_FD_201949 | JGI IMG/M metagenome (GOLD analysis project Ga0302324, IMG submission 201949) | Peat permafrost microbial communities from Stordalen Mire near Abisko, Sweden - Palsa_T0_1 | ecosystem: Environmental > Terrestrial > Soil > Palsa > Peat permafrost | place: Sweden: Abisko... | reverse complement strand
GAGCGTCAGCTGCGACGCAATTCGAGCGCTCCGATCAGCCCAACGACACTATTGCACGAGGCCTATCTGGGAATGTCCGGCAGCCGAGCCGCCTTCCCGGACCGCGAGCGCTTCATGGGCTATGCCGCTCGGGTCATGCGCGGCCTGATTATCGATTTCGTGCGCGAGCGTCGCGCCCTGAAGCGCGGGGCGGGCGTCCACATCACGCAATTGCCCACCGAGATCGAACAGGTGGACGCGAGTGAGCTGTCCCGGATTTCCGATGCGCTTGACGAGCTTGCGAGGCAGGAGCCGCGCCTCGCCGAAGTCGTTGACCTGCGCTATTTCTGCGGCTTTACTTTTGAGGATATCGCTGCACAACGCGGAACCTCGACGCGAACGGTGCAACGCGATTGGGAGAAGGCACGCGTCATTCTTTTTCAGCAACTAAATAACTCTATTTGACGCTTCGGGGGCGGCTTTGCCTCGCTCGCGATGCACGTCATCTTTTGGCCCGTAATTCCGATTTGTATTAATGCCCAATGGCGCCGCGCACCGAACCCCGTGGGAGCGAGACTCTGAAACCATCCTCAGGCCAATGGCAGGCATTCAGCGAGAGCCTGAGCCACGTCCTCGACCTGCCGGAACCCGACAGGGCGCTATGGCTTGATGTGCTTGCCGCGCGCGACCCCGAACTTGCTGAAGCGCTTATCAATGCACTCGTGGCGCGCGGGCGCGCCGACTTCTCCAATTTCCTAGCAGAGCCGTTGCTCATCCCGGCCGATGCACCGGTCGTCGCAAGCCTGGTGGGGCGGCATGTGGGCGCCTATGTGATCGAGGCGGAAATCGGCCGCGGTGGGATGGGCAGCGTTTGGCGCGCGCGCCGCGCCGACAATCGCTACGAAGGCATCGTAGCAATAAAATTTCTGCACACGAGCTGGACGGGACTTCAGGGTGAAGAGCGCTTCCGCAGCGAGGGCCGGATCCTTGGTCGCCTGGATCATCCGAATATTGCGCGGCTCATTGATGCCGGGGTGCTCGACGCATCGCAGCCATATCTCGTCCTCGAGTACATCGATGGCGAACCGATCGATGCCTACTGTTCTCGCCACAATTTGACGGTCGAGGCGCGCGTGCGACTGTTCCTAAGTGTGCTCGCTGCCGTGGCGCACGCTCATAGTCACTTGATCGTGCACCGGGACATCAAGCCCTCGAACATCCTCGTGACGGGCAATGGCACGGTGAAGCTGCTGGATTTTGGCATCGCGAAGCTGCTCGACAACGACAGCGCATCTGCGGCTACCCGCTCCGGGGCCGCGTTGACTCCGCAATATGCGGCGCCGGAGCAGTTGCTCGGCCACGTGGTGACGACCGAGACTGACGTCTACGCGCTGGGGCTGGTGCTCTATCTCTTACTGACGGGCAGCTCGCCCTTCGCCACCGCCTCAGGCTCGCAGGCTGAGATCCTACAGGCAGTGCTTACGCAGGATGCGCCGCGCGCCTCGACGGCGGTGACCGGACCCGCCACCCGCTCGCGCGAGTTGCGCGGGGATCTGGACAACATCGTCGCAAAGGCCCTGAAGAAGGAGCCGGTGGATCGCTACCGCTCGATCGGCGCATTTGCCGAAGATCTCAGGCGCTATCTCGTACACGAGCCCGTGCAGGCGCGGCCCGACACCGCGGCCTACGTGGTTGCCAAATTTGTGCGCCGGCACCGCGGTAGCGTGCTCGCCGGGCTGCTCGTGGCGTTTGGCCTGATCGCCACCAGCTCCTTTGCCGTGTTTCAAATGTATGAAGCGCGCGCCGAGCGCGACGTGGCGGTTGCCGAAGCAAAACGTGCCAATGCCGAAGCCGACCTCACGCAATTTTTAGGTGGCGACAGCTTGAGCAAGGTGCCACAGGAGGAGGTTCACGAGCGCCTCGATCGCGCGCGCGTATTTGTCACGCGCAGATTTCGCGGCGATTTGCCGCTTGCGGCACGCCTTCTGATTGACGTGTCGTCGCAGTATCTGGATATCGGCGATGAGAAAACCGCCGCGGAAGTGATCGTGCAGGCCGAAGTCATCGGCCGTCATCTTGACGATCACGAGGTTCTCGGTCTGATCGCGTGTCTGCGCGCTCAGGATCTTACGATCGCAAACGACCTTACGAGTGCTCGCGCGCAGCTTGCCGACGGGGTCGCCAAGATGCGCCTTTTGCACCGCGTGCCGGCGGGGCTCCGCGCCGAATGCGCAACCGCTGCAGCGTTCGTAATGCAAGCGGATGGTAACTTTGCGCAGGCCGCGACCGAGTTGCGAGGCGCGGTCGATTATCTGGATGAATCAGGCACGCACGGCTCCTCGCTATATACGAGTCTCGCGAACGACCTTGCAGACGCGTTGCTGCTTGCGGGCGATTTCCGCGGCGCCTGGGAGGTGGAACGAGGCGTCATTAGGATCATGGATGAGAACGGGCGCGCCAATACGCCCGCGTATTTCGCGTATGCATCGGCCGCTTGCATGAGCCTGCGCTCGGGCGGCCAACCGCGCCGGTCAATGGAGTTTGGTGATTCGATTCGGGATGCGGCTTATCGTAGCGGCCCGGCAGTGAAGCTCCCCTACTACTTCACGGCCTGTCGAGCTTTGTCGGCAATCGCAATGGGAGGACAATCCTCTGACGACGCCGAAACCACGCTGCTGCACGCGGCACAGGAAGCCGAGGAGGCCGGAATGATGACGGTCGTCGTGGGCTATCGGGCAACCACGGTAATGGCCGCGATTGACCGCGGCGATCTGGCAAGCGCCGACGCGCGCTGGCAGTTACTCGTGCCTGCCGAGGAACGCATGCTCGCTGCACACGAGCGCGGTGTGGATATCGTGCGCTTACTAGGTGTTCACGCACGCCTTGACATGGCTCACGGCCGTCTTGACGAAGCGCTGGGGCGAATGCAGCAGGCCGCCGCTCTGGTTGCCTCAAGAAACCAGCCGATGAATCGCGATGGCTGCGAGGTCGCATTGCTCACCGCGCAGTTGCTGTTGGCGCGCCATGCCAATGCGCAGGCGCTGCACCAAGCCCAGGCAGCGGTCGATCTTGCGCGCGCGCAGGCGGTCGACCCTCGCTCATCCGCGTGGATCGGCGAGGCACTTGTGTGGCGTGCGCGTGCCGAGGCTGCCCTTGGGCAGAAAAGCTCGGCCACAACGGCTGAGGAAGCGCTACCGCACTTGCTGAGAAATCTTGGTACCGGTCATCCGATCATTGCCTTGGCGCGAAAGCTTGCGGCAGGTGAGCCGTTTAATGTCGGCCAAGGCGATCGGATTTGAATGCGCGACCCGATCCTCTTTGATTACCGCGAATGATTGACACGCATCCCCGCCCGAGTTCGCTAGAGCCGCTCTCACGCCTGCGCGAAGAATTTTGCCATCGGCTTCCAGTAGTTGATGTGCCAGCCGTTGGCTAGCTCTGATCCTTGTCCATCCGGAAAGCCGCGATGGTCGAATGTCAGTTTTGACCCACCCGATACATCGACTAATTGAAAGCTCGCGATCGAATAAGCGCCGGCCGGCCAGCTTGCCGCGCGCCAGACCTGCACGATGCGCTCGTCCTGTTGCAATTCCACGTTTTGTCCGGTGACATAGCCGCCAAATAGTGCGAACGCTCCGCCGGGAGTAGCGCTAATGCTTGTGGGTCGTGCATCTGCGGCGGTCAACAAGCTTGCGGCCTCGCTCAGACGCGTTATCGCATCAAACTGCTGAGTGTCGGTAAGAGCGCGATACACTCGACGTCGATCGACGGTGAATGGGATCTGCTGGTGAATCGACTCTGCTGCGTGAGAAAGACCGTCAGCTAGCTTGGGCGTCGGCGCCTTCGTGTTCGCCGTGGCCGCAGTAGCGCGCTTGCTCATGCCTAGTCCGACGGGCATGCAGGCCGTGCCCAGGGCAAATGCACGTCGATTAATCATTGATCGCTCATGGATGTGACTCAGTTAGTCTATACGCCCTCAGGATGCGACGCTCAACGTGCGTAAATTTCACGCTGTTTCAATTTTGCCCTAATGACTGAGTGCGGATTGCATTAGGCTCCGCAGGCGATCATGCGGCACCGCAGCAGCACCGCCGCCGACGAGTCCGAATGTCACGATTCGCGATCCTCGCACTGCGGTGAATTCCACCTCGGAGCCGCTGGTGCGGGCCGAGGAAAAGGCACCGTCCCCAATTCCCGACTCTACCGTCGTACGTTGGCTCTCCCGCCCGTCGCGGGTACGACTGTTGTCTAACTGTTCGGCGTATTCTTTTTGCGCGGCTGCCGCCGTGGCCAACTGGTTGACTTGAACCGTGATGAACATCGCCCCCGCTTGGTACAAGCAAGAAGACGCTGTTGAAGCGGGATTATCTACCGTGGACATCGTGCCGCCGGTGACGAGCCGAGATAGCGCAGCCGACCAAGCCGCTGGCGTAACAACGCTACAGGAGTTGGGCGCCGCAGCCTGCGCTACCAACACCCTGCTTCCCTGCAGAAGAAACAGAGTGGATAGAGCAATGCAGCGCGAGCGGTTAGTTACTGCCATGGCAGCTCCTCATTTTTCAGGTTTGGTGCATCTCATTGATCTGAATTATTGGCCTACTGTGCCGGAGCAAAATCTACAGCCCCGGACGTCGGCTTGCAGGTGAGTATTCTAAGCTACAGGCGACCGCATTGGCCGACAGCGGTCCTTTGCCTGTTACGGATCGGCCTGAATCTTTACGGAGCGTCCACGAGGGCTAAAACGCGAGCAGATTCATCGACCACGAAGGAAAATCACATTCTTCCGGAACGTCGTGAACCTTCTTGGATCTTCCTGAAATCTGGGCCCGGTAGGATTCGAACCTACGACCAAGGGATTCACTTGCCCCGGCGTTTCCGTCGGGAGTGGACTATCTCTTCACCCGCGCACGACGTGTGCGTGTGGGTGCGGGATACTCTTGCCTGTTATTAAGGGCGCTACGAGCCCCCAGGTAGTCTCTGCACCTTCCGGCGGTGCCCCGCCGGCTTGGCTCAGGATTGCCATGAGCTGCTTGCGCGACGCTCGAAGGTTTCCCTGAATTCATCCCGTCCACTTCACGCGTTTCCGCATGAAGGCACCCTATTGATGAGTCCCCTGCACTAACCGCTGTGCTACAGGCCCAAGGCGAGAAATTGTAACAGTCAGGGCAGATCCATGTGGCGCCTGCGCAAGGATTCGGCAAATCCCACCGGGCCGGCGGAGCGTGCCTGGGCACAACCTGAATCAGTGCTCGACTCCTGCCGCACGGTCGGCTGCGCCGGTCGAGTCGGTTCGTGCTTCTGGCACCCACCCACAGGCCCGGCTAACGCAAGAAGAGCCGCGCAGGCCGGTAGTGTCTTCATTTTTACACCCCCTTGCGAACCGAGACAGCGACGTTAGCATGAGGTTCCCCTCGATGACCAAGGACCCGCCTATGAAGCTCTATTACCTCGCCGGCGCCTGCTCGCTCGCCTCCTATATCGCCCTCACCGAGGCCGGCCTGAAGTTCGAGGCGGCGGCGATTGACCGCAAATCCCGCAAGACGGCCGACGGCGAGGAGCTGATCCGCTTGAATCCCAAGGGGTACGTGCCGATCCTGCGCCTCGATAGTGGCGAAATACTCACCGAGAACGTCGCGGTGCTGCAGTACATCGCCGACCGCAACCCTGCCTCCAAGCTCGCGCCGGCTTTCGGAACAATCGAGCGTTATCGCCTGATGGAGTGGCTGTCCTTTATCAATTCCGAGGTTCACAAGAATTTCGGACCCCTATTCTATCCGTCGGCCCCCGAGGACATGAAGAAGTTCGCGCGCGACAACCTCAATAAGCGCTTGGGATGGCTCGATGGCGCGTTGGGATCAAAGAGCTTTCTGATGGGCGAAACATTTACCGTGGCCGATGCTTATCTTTTTGTCGTGCTTGGCTGGTCAGGCCGGGTCGGCATCGACTTAGGCCAATGGCCGAATTTGAAGCGCCTCCACCAAAGCGTGGGTGCACGTCCCAGCGTGATCGCCGCGATGAAGGGCGAGGGTCTCATCAAGTAGGTCTAGGTCTTTTTCGGGCGCACGCGCCGCAGCGGTGCCGCATCCAGCGGATTCTCCGGCCAGAAGTGCCTGGGATAACGCCCGCGCATCTGCTTGCGCACCTCGGCGTACGAGCCGCGCCAAAAAGCGGCTAGGTCGCGGGTGATTTGCACGGGACGCTGCGCGGGAGAGAGCAGTTTGAACGTCACACGCACCGTCCCGCCGGCGATGCTGGGGGTTTGCGTTAAGCCATAGACCTCCTGCAGCCGCACCGAGACGCTCGGCCCAGCCTCGTCAAGATAATCCACGCGCACTTTCGTGCCCGTCGGCACCGTCAGATGAGCCGGCGCCAGCTCATCGAGCTTGCGCCGGCCATCCCACGGCAAGAGTGCACGCAATGCCTCGGTGAGCGGCACGCGAGCCAGATGGCCGCGCCGCGTGATCCCATCGAGCCACGGGGAAAGCCAGGTCGCAATTGCCGCGATTAGCGCGGCATCATCAACCGCTGGCCACTCACGCGTATCCTCGCGCCCGAGGCCGCGCACGAACTCGATGCGCGCCTGCAAATCGCGCGCGTCCCGATCCCAGGGCAACGCTGCGAGCCCAAGCTGCTGCATGCCGATCAACATGGCGTCGCGCGCGCTCTCAGCGGGTACTGGATCCAGCGGCTGCTCCTCGAGCACGACAGCGTCAAGCCTCGCAACGCGACGCGCAATCACTGCCTCTTCTCGCGCACTCCATTCGACCGATTCGGTGGTGATTATTTCGGCGGCGAAGTACTTGCGAAGCTCGGCGCGCGCAAGCGGTGCCGCAAGGCGGATGCGCGCATCGCGGTCGCGATCCTCAAGATCCACTGCAACGATGAATTCCTGCCGGGCAACCTGATCAATATCGGCAAAGAATGCCCCGCGCCCGTTGGCGAGCGTGTAGCGCGGCTCTTCACCCGCGCGCCGGCGACCGATGCGATCAGGATAAGCGAATGCGAGCAGAACTCCCGCATGCTGCGGATTCGGGGAGCCACGCAGATCGGCGCCGAGCTGCCGGGCAATCTCACGCGCATTGCGCCGTGCATGCTGCACCGCCGCCTGGTCAACGGATGTGCCGCCTCCCGTGCCAAGCAATATGTCGATGCGTGTGCGGATGTCGGTGTCGCGAGAGCCGTGCGCACCGCGCAGAAGATCGCGCTCCGACAGAAGCGCAGCCAGAAGCGCGGCGAGGGGCACGCTGTCAAGTTCACGGGCGCGCAACAACATGTGCGCAAGACGCGGGTGCACGCCGAGGGATGCGATCTGCCTGCCGTGAGCGCTGATGCGTGCTTGCGAGTCGATGGCGCCAAGCTTTGCAAGCAGATCGCGCGCGCTCGCCAAGGTCGCACTCGGCGGCGCGTCCAGCCATTTGAGATCGCCCGCGTTGCGTATTCCCCAAGCGGCAAGGTCGAGCGCGAGCGGCGCAAGATCCGCGCGCAATATCTCAGGTGGCGTGTACGGCGCAAGACTCCTCTGCGCCTGCGCGCTCCACGCGCGATAGCACACACCAGGCTCGAGCCGCCCCGCTCTGCCTTGGCGCTGCTCAGCCGACGCGCGCGAAATGCGCTCCGTATCCAGCCGGCTCATGCCAGTTGCCGGATCAAACACCAGGCGGCGCACGAGTCCCGAATCAACAACGACCCGTACGCCCTCGATTGTGAGGCTGGTCTCGGCGATATTGGTGGCGAGCACGACTTTGCGCGTGCCGGGCGCACTGACCTCGAGCGCCGCATCCTGCTCCTTGCCCGCAAGTTCACCGAATAAGGGGAAGATCCGCACGCCCGAAGCGATGCCGCTCGATTCCAGCAGCGCCTGCACACGGCGGATCTCACCTGCGCCAGGCAGGAAGGCAAGGACATCGCCCGTCTCATCGGCAAGAGCCGACTGCACCAGTTGTGCGACCAGCCGCTCAGATGCCTGTTTGTCCGTGGCCGAAGGCCCCGGCAATAGCGGCGCCCCGCGTCCTGCATAGCGCGTTTCTACCGGATAGAGGCGCGCGGGTGTTTCAATGATCGGCGCCTGCAGCAACGCCGCGAGACGCTCCACGTCGAGCGTCGCCGACATCGCCACAATCTTGAGCGCCGGGGAAAGACTTGCGCGCGCATCAAGAAGCAGCGCAAGCGCAAGATCCGCCTGCAAACTGCGCTCGTGAAATTCATCAAAAATGACGACCGCGGTGTCTTCAAGCGCGGGGTCGCTCTGCAGCATCCGCGTCAACACCCCTTCCGTGACGACCTCGACGCGCGTCGCGCGCGACACGCGCGAGTCGAGGCGCATGCGATAGCCTATGGTCTCCCCGACCGATTGTCCGAGCGTCTGTGCCATGCGGCGCGCCACGGCGCGGGTTGCAAGACGGCGAGGCTCAAGCATGATGAGCCGCTTGTTCGCAGCCCAGGGCTCTTCGAGAAGCGCGAGCGGCACAACAGTGCTCTTGCCCGCACCGGGCGCAGCTTTCAGAACCGCAACGCCGTGCTGCGAGAGTGCCTGACAAAGCGCCGGCAACGCCGCATCGATCGGCAGGCCGGAGGAGAAGCTCACCAGATGTGCACGCGCTCCGCGGGCGGCAAGTACAGCCGATCCGCTGGTTGCACTTTGAATGCGGCATACCACGCATCGACGTTGCGAACCGCGCCGTTCACGCGAAAGCGCGGCGGACTGTGCGGATTACTCAGAAGCTGAGAGCGCAAATAGCCATCACGCCACACCGCCTGCCACACCTGAGCCCAGGAAAGGAAGAATCGCTGATCGCCGGTTAAGCCGCCGAGGACAGGTGCGGGTCGACCGTGCAGTGACAGGTGATATGCGATGTAGGCAACACTTAAACCCTCAAGGTCGCCGGTATTCTCACCGAGAGTGAGTCGGCCGTTCACATGCACCCCCGGCAGCGCCTCAAACGCGTCGTACTGGGCCGCCAGGCGATCGACGAGCTGTTTGAATGCGGCTTCATCCTCGGGTTGCCACCACGTGTGCAGCACGCCAAAGGCGTCGGATTTTGCGCCCTGGTCGTCGAAGCCATGGCCCATCTCGTGTCCGATGGTGCCGCCGATGCCGCCGTAGTTCACGGCGGCGTCCGCCGCGGAGTCGAAGAACGGCGGCTGCAGAATCGCCGCGGGGAACACTATTTCGTTGAATGTCGGATTGTAATAAGCATTGATCGTCTGCGGCGTCATGCCCCACTCATCGCGGTCTGTTGGCAGATTGATGCGCAGCAGCTGACGCTGCCAGTCAAATGCCGCTGCGCGTATCGCGTTGCCAAACGCATCGCCGGACCTGATTTCGAGCGTCGCGTAATCGCGCCACTTGTCCGGATAGCCGATCTTCGGGCGAAACTTCGCAAGTTTTTCGAGTGCGACTTTCTTTGTCGCATCGCTCATCCATGAAGCGGCGCGAATGCGCCCAGCGTACGCGGTACGCATGTTTTCCACGAGCGCAATCGTCGCCGCGCGCGCTTCCGGCGTGAAATAGTGGGCGACGTAAACCTCGCCAATGTCCTCGCCCAACGCTGCGTTCGCGGCACCCACGGCGCGTTTCCAGCGTTCGCGTTGCACTTTCTGGCCGTTGAGCGCACGCCCATAGAAATCGAAGCTTTCCTCATCGATCGGCTTCGGCAGCACATCCGCGTATTTCTCGAGGTAGTGGTAGCGCAGGTAGCGCTGCCAGATCTCGACCGGCACCTTGTTAAAGGTCAGCGCCGCGGCGCCGACCGCATCGAGTTCGCGCACGACGTAGTCTTTTTGTTCATCGACGCCGGCGGCACCAAGGAGCTCCTGCCACGCAAAGCCGGGCGCAAGTTCATTGAGTTCGGTATGCGTGCGCAGGTTGTAGATGAGATCGCGGTTGCGACGCTTGGCAGCCGGCCAGTGTGCGGTGGCGATCTCGGTCTCAAGCTGTACGATCGATGCGGCCTCAGCAGGCGCATCCGAATCGCCGGCGAGGGTGAGCATGTGTTCGATATGCGACTGGTACTTGGCCCGCAGGTCCGCATACACAGGTTCGCTCTTTAGGTAGTAGTCGCGATCCGGCAACCCAAGGCCGCTTTGCGTGATCCACACGACATAGCGATCCGGATTCTTTTCATCGGGACGAATCAAGAGCTGAATGGGCGAGTCCAGCTGCAGATCGCGCCTGCCCATGAGGCGCAGCAGCGCTTCATGCGTGTGCGCCTTGGCGATCGCATCGAGTCCCGGCTGCGCCGGTGCGAGGCCGGCGCGATCGATCGCGTCGGTATCCAGGTAGGCGCGATAGAAATCACCGACTTTCTGATCCGCGCTACCTACCGGCGCGCCCGCCGGGAGTCCTTCGATGAGCTCTCGGACATGCAGCTGCGCGGCCTCGTCAAGTGAGTCAAACGCTCCCCAGCGGGCGCGATCCGCGGGAATCTCATGCGTATCGAGCCAATGCCCTTCGGCGTAGCGGTAAAAATCATCTCCCGGTCGCACGCTCGTATCGAGCGTCGTCAGGTCCAATCCGAACGTGCCGATCTGGGCCTGCCGGGGCCCAGGCGCGGCGGCGGGCGCCGGGCGCTCGGTGTTGGCGCACGCGCCAAGCCCAGCGAGAATCCACAAACTCAACATGGCGTGTGACGATAATTTCCTCACGTTCCCTCCAGTACAGGACGCGCGCAACTTCGTCCCCGCGATGGCCCGCATTGTCTTTAGTGCCGGCTCGCGCGCCAATACGTCAGCTTCAGCGAGCCCGGGCCCGCCACATCGCCACGGCAAAGAAAAGCCACCCTGCGATCAGCAGCAGCCCGCCGAGCGCCGTAACGGGACCGAGTGAGCGCGGCGCTCCGAAGGCGACCGCATAGAGCGTCGTGCAGAACAGCGCAATGCCCACGAGCAGCAGCACTGCCGCCCACCGCAGCAGCGCGGGAGCAACCTCGCGCGCTGCGAGTCCCACGCCCAAGAGCCCGAGGGAATACAGGAACTGGTAGCGCGTCGCCGTCATAAAAATATCAAATTGCGCCGCGGACATCCGGCCGCGCAGCGCGTGGGTGCCAAGGGCAGCAAGCAAGGTCGCAAGGGCCAATAGCCCACCGCTCGTCGCAAGAATCCGGGGGCTATCGAATCTCATTGCGGCGATTCACGAGCGGCGCGATGAGATCGAGCGGCAAGGGAAAGACGATCGTCGAGCTCTTCTCGTTCGAGATGTCGGCGAGTGTTTGCAAATAGCGCAGTTGCATCGCTGCGGGTTCCTTAGAGAGCAACTGCGCCGCCTGCACGAGCATCTGCGCAGCCTGCTGCTCGCCCTCAGCATGAATGATCTTCGCGCGCCGCGTGCGCTCGGCCTCCGCCTGCCGCGCCATCGCGCGCACCATGCTCTCATCAAGGTCGACGTTCTTGATCTCCACCTTGGTGACCTTGATACCCCACGACTCAGTGCTCTGATCGAGGATGCGCTGGATGTCAGCATTCAGCTTGTCGCGCTGCGCGAGTAGGTCATCCATCTCGTGCTGGCCGAGCACTGAGCGCAGAGTCGTCTGCGCAAGCTGGCTCGTGGCATCAAAAACATTGGCCACCTGGATGATCGCCTGACCCGGATCGACGATGCGAAAATAGACCACCGCGTTGACCTTCACCGAGACGTTGTCGCGCGAGATGACGTCTTGCTTGGGAACATCAAGCACGATGACGCGCAGGTCCACCTTGCGCATCTGCTGAATCATCGGCGCAACCAGAATGAGGCCCGGGCCCTTGATACCGGTGAAGCGGCCGAGAGTAAACATGACGCCGCGCTCGTACTCGTTCAGCACCTTGAAAGTGGTGAAGAACAAGGCGGCCGCAAATACGACGATGACGATAGCGAATGGCATGAGTTTCTCCTGCGCCAGAGGCTAGACAGGCTCGACCCACAGGCCAAGACCCTCGACCTTGACGATACGTACCTGCTGGCCAATGTGTAAGGGAGTTGCCGTGCGCGCGCTCCAGAGCTCCCCCGCATAGCGCACCTGCCCCTGGTCAGTGAAATTCTCGATGACCTCGGCCCTTTGACCGAGCATGCCGCGCGCGCCGGTTACAACCGGACGACGTTGCGCGCGTGCACCGAGGAACACGATAGTGAGCACGACCAGGGCCCCGACGGTTGCAATCCCGGCGATCAGCGGCCGGCCGATCGCCATCCCGGGCGTCTCGGCATCAAACAAGATAATCGAGCCTACGACGAATGCCACGAGTCCGCCGAGGCCGAGCGAGCCGAAGGCGGGCACGTGAAACTCCGCGACGATCATTCCCACGCCGAGTGCAACGAGCGCAAGACCCGCGTAATTCACCGACAGCAACTGTAGGGCAAAAAGCGCCAGCACCAGCGAGATGACGCCGATGACGCCGGGAAACATGACACCCGGGTTGTAACCCTCGAGCAGCAGGCCATACAGACCGATCAGCAGCAACCCGTAGGCAATCGTCGGATGCGTGATGACCGACAGCAGCTGCGTGCGCCAATCAGGTGCAATACGCTCGACCAGCAGGCCTGCGGTTGCAAGCTGCAATGGCCGATTGCCGATGCGCACCTCGCGTCCGTTGAGTTGCGCGAGCAGGTCCTGCACGTCGCGCGCGACGAGATCGATCACGTGATCCTTCAGCGCCTCGTTCGCTGACAAACTCGCGGCGCCGCGCACCGCCTGCTCCGCCCACTGCACGTTGCGGCCGCGTAGCTCCGCGAGGCTCTGCAGGTACGCCACCGCATCGTTCATTGTCTTGCGCTGCATCGCCGTGGCAGGTTCCGCGGCAGCGGGGCGCGCATCCTTCGCCGCAACGCCCGCGCCCGCCGGGGCGGGGCTTGCGGGTTCTTCGCCGCCGATCGCGACCGGCGTTGCCGCGCCCACGTTTGTCGCCGGCGCCATGGCAGCGATGTGGCTCGCGTACAGAATATAAGTGCCAGCGCTTGCAGCTCGCGCGCCCGAGGGCGCGACATAGGTCACGACGGGAATTGGCGAGGCGAGAATCGCCCGAATGATGTCACGCATCGATGTGTCAAGGCCGCCCGGCGTATCGAGCTGCAGGATGACGAGCGCACTGCCGGCTGCCTCTGCAGCTTCCAGGCCACGCACGAAATAACGGGCAGTGGCGGGACCGATCGCGCCTTCAATCTGCAGGAGCGTCGCGGCATGCGTGCCACGCGCGGCATCCTGAGAGGCGGCGGGGCCTGCGATGAGCGCTACGAGGCCGAGCGCTACGGCCGCGACGGAAAGGGCTGCGGAGGAGCTGCGGCGCATGCCTGTGACCCTACTCCGGTTTGCACCAAGAGGGTACTAACGCGTGTGCTGGGTACGAAACGGCCCGCCGCGCTTGCCGTGCGCTTTGGCGCGAGTGGCGCTCGCGCTTGGCTGCCAGGCCGGCACGAGATGGCGTTGCCCGTTGCCGATCAGCTCTGCCCGGCCCATGCGCCGCAGGGCCTCGCGCAACAGCGGCCAGTTATTCGCATCGTGGTAGCGCAGAAACGCCTTGTGCAGGCGCCGCACACGCAAGCCCTTGGGGATGAGCACTTCCTCGCTCTTGCGGGTAACGCGATGCAGCGGATTCTTGCCGCTATGGTACATGGCGGTGGCAGTTGCCATCGGTGCCGGCAGAAAGGCCTGCACCTGGTCGGCCCGGTAGCGGTTTTTCTTAAGCCACAAGGCAAGCTCCAGCATGTCCTCATCGGATGTGCCCGGATGAGCGGCGATGAAATAAGGAATGAGGTACTGCTCTTTACCCGCCTCCTTGGAGTAGCGCTCAAAGAGCTCCTTGAATTTGTAATACGTCCCCACGCCCGGCTTCATCATCTTAGAGAGCGGGCCTTCGGCGAGCGCCTCGGGCGCAATCTTGAGATAGCCACCAGTATGGTGCTGCGCGAGCTCGCGCACGTATTCCGGGGATTCGACCGCAAGGTCATAGCGCACGCCGGAGGCTACCAGCACCTTTTTGACACCGGGCAGCTGGCGCGCGCGCTGGTAGAGCCGAATGAGCGGCGTGTGATCGGTGTTGAGATTTGAGCAGATACCGGGATAGACACATGAGGGCCGGCGGCAAGCGCTTTCGATCTTGGGACTCTTGCAGGCAAGCCGGTACATGTTGGCGGTGGGGCCGCCGAGATCCGAGATCACACCCGTGAAGCCCGGCACACTGTCGCGAATTGTGCCGATCTCGCGCAGCACGGACTCCTCCGAGCGATTCTGAATGATGCGCCCTTCGTGCTCGGTGATGGAGCAGAACGTACAACCGCCAAAACAGCCGCGCTGAATGGAAATGGAGAAGCGGATCATCTTGTACGCGGGAATCAGCTCGGCGCCGTACATCGGATGCGGGCGGCGCTGATAGGGCAGCTCGTAGATCCAGTCCATCTCCCGCGTCGTAAGCGGAATCGGCGGCGGATTGAGCCACACTTCTACATTGCCGTGGCGCTGCACGAGTGCGCGCGCGTTGCCCGGATTGGATTCCAGATGCAGGATTCGCGATGCGTGCGCATAGAGCACCGGATCCTCGAGTACTTGCTCGTACGAGGGAATACGAATCACGCTGCGGTCGCGGTCGGCGTTTTTGACGCCGCGTACGAAGCGCACGACAACCTCGGCGCGCGGCGCCGCCTCGCAGCCCACGGGTTGATCGGCTGCGCGCTGCTCAGCCGCATACGGATCGGTCGGCGGATTGAGCGGACCTGGCGCATCAAGATGAGCCGAATCAATCTCGATCCAATCCGCCGGCACCGCGGCGCGCGCGAAAACCGTGCCGCGCACATCGCAGATGTCCTCGAGGTTCTCGCCGGATGCGAGGCGGTGCGCGATCTCGCATATTTGACGCTCGGCGTTGCCGTATACGAGCAGATCCGCCTTGGCATCGAGCAGCACCGAGCGACGTATTTTCTCCGACCAGTAATCGAAGTGCGCGATACGCCGCAATGAAGCCTCGATGCCGCCGATGATGATGGGCGCGTCCTTAAATGCCTCGCGCACGCGCTGTGCGTACACGATGACGGCGCGGTCTGGACGCTTGCCGCCGGCGCCGCCCGGCGTGTAAGCATCATCGCTGCGGATGCGCCGCTCCGCGGTGTAGCGGTTCACCATCGAATCCATGTTGCCGGCCGTGATTCCGAAAAAGAGGTTTGGCTTGCCGAGCGAGCTGAAGTCCGTGGTGTCATGCCAGTCGGGCTGCGCGATGATGCCGACGCGAAAGCCCTGCGCTTCAAGTGCCCGCCCGACAACGCCCATGCCGAAACTTGGGTGGTCTACGTAGGCATCGCCCGTAATAAGGATGATGTCGCAGCTGTCCCAGCCGAGTGCATCCATCTCGGCGCGCGACATCGGCAGAAATGGCGCCGTGCCGAGGCGTGCGGCCCAGAACTTGCGGTACGAGGTAATGTCACGTGCGCTTTGCATGATGGGGTCAGCCCGCTTCGACCGCGGGTTGCGCGGGTAATGATGCCGCAACGCCGGGCACAATGTCCGCGCCCGCGCAAAGCTGCAGGCTCGAGCCGGCAAAGTCCTCGCCGACGGGCTCGCAGCGCCCGCCGAGATAGGTCGCCAGAAACGCCTCGGTGATGGCGTAGAACGACAGCCGGTTCTGCGGGCGCGCAAAGCCATGCCCCTCATCGGGATAGAGAACGTAGGTCACGGGAAGATGTTGCCTCTGCATGGCAGCGACTATCTGATCGGCTTCCGCCTGTTTCACACGCGGATCATTCGCGCCCTGCGCGATGAGCAGCGGTCGCTTGATGCGTTCGACGTGCATGAGTGGCGAACGCTCGGTTAGCAGCGCCCGTCCCTCGGGCGTGCGCGGATCGCCAACGCGCCGCGCCATATCTTCGAAGAATGGCTTCCAATACGGCGGGATCGTCTCCAGGAGCGTAATGAGATTCGACGGGCCGACAATGTCGATCCCGCAGGCAAAACGCTCGGGCGTGAATGTGAGCCCGACAAGCGCAGCGTAGCCGCCGTAGGAGGCGCCGTAGATGGCGATCCTCCGCGGGTCAGCGATCTTCTCAAGCACCGCCCACTCGATGGCGTCGATGAGATCCTCATGCATCTTGCCCGCCCACTCATGATCTGCGGCGTTCACGAATTTCTTGCCGAAGCCGAGCGAGCCGCGATAGTTGACGGCGAGCACCGCATAGCCGCGATTGGCGAGCCACTGATGCTCCGGGTTGAAGCCATAGCTGTCGCGCGCCCAAGGGCCGCCGTGCACATCGAGCACGAGCGGCAACGGCGCGCCCCCGTGCGCGCCGCCGCCAAGCGGCAGCGTGAGATAGCACACGAGCGTCAGGCCATCGCGTGCGCGGATCTCGATGGCGCGCATGCCTTGCAAGGGCGCTCCGGCAAGCTCGGGACGCTGGTCAAAGAGCTTGGTCACCGCGAAGCGGCGCCGCTCATACACATACGTGGTGAGGGGGCGCTGCGGATCATCGACGACAACGATCCAGATTTCATCGTCGAGCGTGCGGCTCGTGACGCTGAACTGCGAACCCAGTGCAGCGCGCAGCACGGCGATGTCGTGCGCCGCGGCGCTCGTCATGGGCGTCAGTTCGCTCGTCAAATAATCCACCGCGTAAGCCTGTAACTCACGGCTGTGCGGATGCAGCCACACCTCGGCAATGTCGGCGAGCGCACTTGCAGCGACGAGACTCTGTTCGCCACTTGCAAGATCGATCTGCACCAGCGCCGCGGTATCGCGGCCGAGCGCGCTCACAAGCAGCGCCGTATCATCGCCCGTGACGATGAGCGGGCGCGTGGTCAGGCTGTCCGCCTGAGCGTAGCGCAGAAAGCTCTCCCAGCCCGACGCCGTGCGCCGCAACAGCTCGCCGCCACCCTCATCGAGCGTGCGCAGTGCAAGGCGCGGCCGCAACTGCAAATCCTCTAGGTAGCCTGCGAAGCCCTGTTCATTGCGTTCCGTGCGCTCGCGCGCCCCCGTGACAATGTCAATCTCAAAGAGGTCGTGCCACGCGGGATCGCGATCGTTCAAGCCAACAAGAGCAATGCCCGGTCGCTCGGGCGAAAGGCCGACGATCTGCGCCTGCACACCTTCGAGCGGCGTCAGATCAAGCTGCACGCCGCTGGTGACATCCACGCTGTAGACGCGCCAGTTCTCATCGCCTCCCTCATCCTGCACAAAGAGCACATGCTTGCCGGTGAGTGCCCAGTAATGCTCGCGAATGCCGCGCTTGCGATCCTTCGTGATGGGCTCCGCGGCTTCGAGATGTCCAAATGGCGCAAGCCACACATTCAGGACACCCTCACGCGGGGCAAGAAAGGAGATGAAACGGCCATCGGGGCTCAGGCGTGCCTGCGTGCGCACCGGATTGCCAAAGAGCGCGCGGCGTGCGATCAGCGCTTCCATTCAATCCCCATAAAGCAGCACGGCGCGACGCTCTTCCTGCCACGCCTCTTCCTCAGGTTTTGTCATAGCTTCCAGATCTGCAGGCGTGGCGCGCGCGTCATCCACCCAGGCGCGCAGCCGCTCGCTGCCGTTGATGACATCAAATGCCAGCCGGTCGTGCACGTATTCATACGGAAAATCGCGCCAGATCGGATAGCTCGGCTGCTGGCGCCGCAAGGCCTTGAGCGCGAGCGCAATCAGCCGCCAGGGCCGAAAAGCCTCGTGCACGTACGCGCAATCCTCGACGTGAATCTGAAAACCCGCGCAGAGCGTCTGCGCATGTTTGTGAAACGTGGGCTCAAAGCTGCAGGGCCGCAGGCGGCAGCCCGCCAGCCACTCCGGAGCAAGCTTGTGCATCTCCGCAATGAGCGCATGGCTGTTGATAGCCGGCGCGCCCAGAATTTCGAGCGGCCGGGTCGTGCCGCGCCCCTCCGAAAGCGTCGTGCCCTCGAGCATCACCGTGCCGGCATAGCAGCGCGCCATCCACAGATTGGGCGCATTCGGACTCGGGTTCACCCACGGGCGCTCGCCGAGCGGCCAGCCGTAGCCTGGCGACTGCGCGCTTTGCCAGCCTTCCATGGTCACGGTCTCGCAGTCCACATCCAGGCGCAAGGTTGCGATGAACCAGCGCGCAAGCTCACCGAGCGTGAGCCCGTGACGCATCGGCAAGGCGCCGGCACCGACGAAGCTTTCCCACCCCGCAACGAGGCGCAGTCCCTCGACCGGCCGGCCGACCGGATTGGGCCGGTCGAGCACCCAAACTGACTTACCCGTGCGCGCCGCCGCTTCGAGCACATAGAGAAGAGTTGTGACGAACGTGTAAATGCGACAGCCCAGATCCTGCAGATCCACCAACAGCACATCGAAGCTGTCGAGCATCGCCGGCGTGGGACGGCGCACGGTCCCATACAGGCTGAACACCGGAATCTTGTGCACGGGGTCGAGAAAGTCGGGCGACTCCATCATGTTGTCCTGCTTGTCGCCA
>Ga0302324_100011284_pt1 | contig 18360 bp, 14 predicted proteins | sample Palsa_T0_1_FD_201949 | JGI IMG/M metagenome (GOLD analysis project Ga0302324, IMG submission 201949) | Peat permafrost microbial communities from Stordalen Mire near Abisko, Sweden - Palsa_T0_1 | ecosystem: Environmental > Terrestrial > Soil > Palsa > Peat permafrost | place: Sweden: Abisko... | reverse complement strand
CGTCTGCACGGCGTCGATAGCTACAACGCGCCATCGCGTTTCATCCAGGAAGTGCCACCGGCGCTGCTCGAGGAGATCCGGCCACGCATCCGCCTGGCGCAGCTTTCGGGTTTCGACGAGGTCGGCAGCGCGGCGCAGCGCGTCGCATCCTTCAGCGGCCACGCGTCGCGTCACTCGCCATTGAGCGAAGTTCTAGCCGAGGGCGTACGCCTGGGAACGCGAGTGCGTCACGGCAAATTCGGCGAGGGCACCGTACTGAATATCGAAGGCCAGGGTGCGCACGCGCGCGTGCAGGTGAATTTCGAGCGGCAGGGCTCCAAATGGCTCATGCTGCAATACGCCAACCTCGAAGTGATGCAATGAAAATCTTGCTCCTGGGTGCCGGTCAGGTCGGGCGCACCGCGGCCTATCACCTCTCGCGCGAGCCCGCCAACGAAGTCACCGTGGTGGACACCAACGAAGTCGTGTTGCGCGATCTGCAGGATCGGCTCGACATCCGCGCGGTGGCCGGCAATGGCGCTTACCCCTCGGTACTGGAGGCGGCGGGCATAGCGGATACCGATATCCTGGTCGCGCTCACCAACAGCGATGAGATCAACATCGTCGCCTGCGAGATCGCTCATACGCTCTATCGCACGCCAACCAAGATCGCCCGCATCCGCGCCTCCGAATACACCACGCGCGAGCAGTTGTTCATCGAAGGCGCGCTGGCGGTGGATGTCTGGATCAGTCCCGAGCAATTGGTCACCGATTACATCGCCCGACTGCTGTCCTATCCGGGCGCGCTGCAGGTCGTGGACTTCGCCGATGGGCGCGTGCAACTGGTCGGCGTGCGCGCCCGGCGCGACGGTCTGCTGGTTGGGCGCGAACTGCGCGCGCTGCGAGAGCACCTGCCCGATACCGACGCGCGCGTGGCCGCGATCTACCGCAACGACCGGCTCGTGCCCACCGCAGGCGACACCGTCATCGAGGAGCACGATGAGATCTTCTTCGTCGCGGCCCCGGACGATCTGCGACGCGTGATGGCGGAGCTGCGCCGCAGCGAGGATCCGGTGCGGCGCCTCGTGATCGCCGGCGGCGGCAACATCGGCCTGCGGCTGGCGCGCACACTCGAGAAGAGCAATCAGGTCAAGCTCATCGAGCGCGACGCAACTCGCGCGCGGCGCATCTCCGAGATCCTCGAGAACACGATCGTGCTCAATGGCGATGCGGCCGATGAGGAGCTGCTGGTCGAGGAAAATATCGACAGCGTCGATGTGTTCTGCGCACTGACGAACTCCGAGGAATCCAACGTGCTCGCGGCGATGCTGGCCAAGCGCTTGGGCGCCAGGCGCGTGATGGCGCTGATCAACCGGCCCTCCTACGGCGAGCTCATGGAGAACCACAGCATCGATATCGTGGTCTCGCCGCAGCAGATCACGATCGGCACGCTGTTGGCGCACGTACGGCGCGGCGACGTCGTGCGCGTGCACTCGCTGCGCCGTGGCGCAGCCGAGGCCATCGAGGCGGTCGTGCACGGCACACAGGAGCGCTCGCTGCTGATCGGTCGCTCGCTCGAACAGATCGCGCTGCCGCAGGGCGCGAGCATCGTCGCGATCGCGCGCGGCGAGAATGTGATCATGGCGCATCACGACACGGTGATCCAGGCGGAGGATCACGTCATCATCTTCCTGTCCGACCGGCGGCATATCGACACGGTCTCGCGCCTGTTCCAAAGTGACACCTAGGTAAGCTCAGCGATGCGCTCGCTGCTCGGGGTCCTGCATGTCTTCGGCTCGCTGCTGGCCTGGTTCGGGCTGTTTTTCCTGCTGCCGATCCTGACCGCGATAATCTACGGCGAATTCGGCGCGCTGCCCGGCTTCGTGATCGGCGCGCTCATCAGCGTGCTCGCCGGTCTGCTGTTGCGCGCGCTCGGCGCGCGCTATCGCTACGACCTCAAGCCGCGCGATGCGTACCTGCTGGTCACCGTCAGCTGGTTGACGATCGCGGCGGTGGCCACGGCGCCATTTCTGATCGATCTGCCGGGACTGACGTTCACCAAAGCCTATTTCGAGTCCATGTCCGGACTGTCGACCACGGGCTCGACCGTGCTGGTTGGACTGGATGAACTACCGCATGCGGTCAATCTCTGGCGCAGCGAGCTCAGCTGGCTCGGCGGCATGGGCATCATCGTGTTATCGGTCGCCATTCTGCCGTTGCTGGGCGTCGGCGGCCTGCAGCTGTATCGCGCCGGCGCGCCGGGCTTCGTCAAGGATGCCAAGCTCGCCCCGCGCATCATCGCGACCGCCAAGTCTCTCGGCCTGGTCTACGGCGCTCTCACGCTCGCCTGCACGATCAGCCTGTGGGCCGCAGGCATGTCGCTGTTCGATGCGATCTGCCATGCGTTTTCGACCCTGTCGCTCGGCGGCTTCTCCACGCACGACGCCAACATCGCCTATTTCCATTCACCGCTGATCGAAATGCTGCTCATGGTCTTCATGCTGATCGCGGCCTTGAATTTCGCGACCCATTTCCTGGCCCTGCGCAAAGGCGATTTCAGCGTCTATCGCCGCGACCCCGAGGCGCGCTGGATGCTGTTGCTGATATTCGCCAGCTGCATCGCGATCAGCGTGTTCCTGAGCCTCAAACATGTCTACGCCAACTACGGCGGCGCCCTGCGCTATGCGGCCTTCAACGTGATCTCGATGGCGACCGACAGCGGCTTCTACAACACGGACTATGGCGGCTGGCCCATATTTGCCCCGCTCTGGATGCTCTTTCTGAGCAGTCTGTGCTGCTGCACGGGCTCGACCGGCGGGGGCATCAGAATGTTCCGCTCGCTGATTCTGATCAAGCAGTCATTGCGCGAGATGTTCACGCTCGTGCACCCGCGGGCCGTCGTGCCATTGAAGGTTGCCGGGCAGGTTGTGCCTTACGGCGTCGTGAACTCGGTACTGGCTTTTATCTTTCTGTATTTCATGACCATCGTGGCGCTGACCTTCGTGCTGCTGATAAGCGGCATGGACTTCGTATCGGCTCTTTCAGCCATCGTGGCTTGCGTCAACAACGCCGGCCCCGGGCTCAATCAGGTCGGACCTGCGGGCCATTACAGTGTGCTCACGGATTTCCAGAGCTGGACCTGCGTCGCGGCGATGTTTCTCGGCCGTGTCCAGATCATCACCTTCGCCGTCTTGTTTACGCCGACCTTCTGGCGCAAGTGAGGCCGCGTGGCCTTCGGCGAGCCGCGTAGCGGCTCTTTTAGGCTACGCGCGCGCCACGCCGGCGCAGATGCACCAATAGGATGGAGATCGCGACGGGCGTGACCCCTTGCACGCGCGCAGCCTGGCCGATGGTGAGCGGACGGATATGCGTGAGCCTCTGGCGCACCTCGTGGGACAGCCCAGCCAGTGCGCTGTAATCCAGGTCGGGCGGCAGCGCCATGTCCTGCTGCGCGCGAGCGCGCTCGATCTCATCGTGCGCGCGCTCGATGTAACCGGCGTAGCTGGCGCGCACTTCGAGATCACGCTGCACCTGCACGAGCAGGCGCTCATCCGCGTCCGCCGTGGCGCGAGGCGCGCCCGCATCGAACAATTCGAGCAGCGTGTCGTAACTGACCTCGGGACGGCGTAACAAATCAAAGGCGCTGACGTCACGCTCCGGCGGCGCACCGCCGAGCACGCGTGCCGCCCATTGCGCCGGTATCTGCCCGGGCCTGAAGCGCGAGCTCTCGAGTCGCTCGAGCTCGGCAGCGATGAGGTGGCGCTTGCGCTCGAAGAATTGCCAGCGCTCATCGTCCACGAGCCCGAGCTCGCGCCCGATCGGCGTGAGTCGCGCATCGGCATTGTCCTCGCGCAGCAGCAGCCGGTACTCGGCCCGGCTCGTGAACATGCGATACGGCTCGCTCGTGCCGCGCGTGACCAGGTCATCGACCAGCACGCCGAGGTAGGCATCGCTGCGCCGCGGTGTCCAGGCCGAGGCCTCGCGCCGGTAGCGCGCGGCGTTGATGCCGGCGAGCAGACCCTGGGCCGCCGCCTCCTCATAGCCGGTAGTGCCGTTGATCTGCCCCGCGAAGAACAGGCCCGCAAGCGCTTTGGTCTCGAGCGAGGCCTTGAGCTCGCGCGGGTCGAAGAAGTCGTATTCGATCGCGTAGCCGGGCCGCGTCAGGTGCGCCTGCTCGAAGCCGCGAATGCTGCGCACGAATTCCCATTGCACGTCGAACGGCAGGCTGGTCGAGATGCCGTTTGGGTATACCTCGCGGCTATCGAGACCTTCGGGCTCGATGAAGATCTGGTGCGAGCTCTTGTCCGCAAAGCGATGCACCTTATCTTCGACCGAAGGGCAGTAGCGTGGCCCGGTACCCTCGATGCGTCCGGTGAACATCGGCGAGCGGTCAAAGGCGGCGCGGATGATCGCGTGCGTACGCTCATTGGTCGCGGTGATGTGGCAGGGCAGCTGCCGCGGGTGCTCGCTCGCGCGGCCGAGGAAGGAGAACACCGGCAGCGGCTCCTCGCTGTATTGCACGGCCAGGCTCGAGTAGTCGATCGTGCGCCCGTCGATGCGCGGCGGCGTGCCGGTCTTGAGTCGGCCCACCTTTGGGGCGAGCTCGCGCAATTGCGCGGCAAGTCGTAATGAAGGCGGATCCCCGGCGCGCCCGGCCGCGTAATGCTCGAGTCCGAGGTGAATGCGGCCGGCCAGAAACGTGCCCACGGTCAGCACCAGAGCCGGGGCCTCAAACACGATACCGCTGAGCGTCGCGACACCGCGCACACGCGTGCCCTCGAGCAGCAGTTCGGCCGCCTCCTGCTGGAACAGTGAGAGCCCGGGCTGATTCTCGAGCAGGCTGCGAACTGCCTGGCGATATAGCGCTCGGTCGGCCTGCGCCCGCGTCGCTCGCACGGCCGGCCCCTTGCTCGAATTCAAGGTCCGAAACTGGATCCCGGCGCGATCCGCCGCGCGCGCCATCGCTCCGCCCAGCGCGTCGATCTCGCGCACCAGGTGGCCCTTGCCGATCCCGCCGATCGCGGGATTGCAGCTCATCGCCCCGAGGGTCTCAATGTTCTGGGTCAGCAGCAGCGTCTGACATCCCATGCGGGCAGCCGCCAGGGCGGCCTCGGTACCTGCATGACCGCCGCCGACCACAATAACGTCAAAGGTGTGTGCGAAACGCATGCCGCCAGTCTAGCGCGGTGCCCGCTTCCGCGGCCTTCATTTGCCGATGCAGAAGGAGGCGAAGATACGGCCCAGCAATTCATCCGAGCTCTCGGCGCCGATGATCTGCTCGAGCGCCAACTGTGCGCAGCGCAACTCCTCGGCGACGAGCTCGCGCGCGCGGCGCTGCGCGAGCTGCTGCATGGCGGCTTGCAGGTGCATAGCCGAGCGCTCCAGGGCCTCGAGGTGTCGTGCCCGGGCCGAGATCGCGCTGCCCTCCTCGCGTGCCTCGAGGCCGGCGCAGGCTTTCAGATGCGAGCGCAGTTGCTCGAGGCCCTCGCCGGTGCGTGCGCTGATCCGGACTGCGTCGCTCACCGGCGCCCCCAAGTCCGTACCCGGCGCAATCAGATCGATCTTGTTGAACACCAGTGTGACCGGCACGGCCGCGGGCAGCCGCGCGCGTTCGGCCAGATACGCGCCGGCCATCGGATCGGCGAGGCTGTCAATCACGAACAAAATCCGGTCGGCTTTCGCCATCGCGGCCTGAGCACGGCGTATGCCCTCGGCCTCGATCGCATCGCCGGGCAGCTCGCGCAGCCCCGCCGTGTCGAGGATATGAACCGGCATGCCCTCGATGTGTATGCGCTCGCGCAGCACGTCACGCGTAGTGCCGGGGATGGCGGTGACGATGGCCGCATCCGTGCCCGCGAGTCGATTGAGCAGGGATGATTTGCCGCTATTCGGGCGACCTGCGATCACCAGCGTAATGCCCTCGGTGATCAGCCGCCCCTGGACACCCGCCTTGCGCAAGCCCGCGAGCTCATGGGCAGCGCCCGTGAGGCGCTCGGCGAGCGCGCCATCGGCCAGCACGTCGATCTCCTCGTGCGCAAAATCGATGGCCGCTTCCACGTGGGCGCGCAGTTCGCGCAGCCGCTCGCCCAACGCGCGCACGCGGCCTGAGAACTCACCTTCGAGCGAACGCAGCGCGGCCCGCGCCGAGGCCTCGGACGCGGCGTTGATCAGATCGGCGACCGCCTCGGCCTGTGTCAGATCGAGCTTGCCGTTCAGATACGCGCGCTGCGTGAATTCTCCGGGCTGTGCACGCCGTGCGCCGAGCTCGAGGGCTCGTGCAATCAGCGCCTCGACCACGACCGGACCGCCATGCCCCTGCAATTCCAGTACGTGCTCACCGGTATAGGAATGCGGAGCCGGGAAATACAGTGCCAGTCCCGTATCGATCGCGTGCGCATCGCTCGCCCGAAAGCTCGCACGCGTCGCTACCCGCGGTGCGGGCAGCGCGCCGAGCAACTGCGCAGCGATCAGCGGCACGGCTGGGCCGGACACACGTACGATCGCGATGCCGCCGTAGCCGGCCGGAGTCGCAGCCGCGACGATCGTGTCGCACTGCGCGGCGCTTGCGGTGCGCGCGCTCACCGCTTCGAGCGCGCCAGTTCCCCGATGCGACGATTGATATTCCACTGCTGCAGGATCGACAGCACCGTATTGGTGACCCAGTAGAGCACGAGGCCGGCCGGGAAGAACGCAAAGGTGACCGACATCGCCAGGGGCATGAACATGAAGACTTTCTGCTGCATCGGATCGCCAACCTGGGGGTTGAGCTTGTACTGCACGAACATCGCCGCGGCCATCAGGGCCGGCAGGACGAAAAGTGGATCGCGCGCCGACAAGTCATTGATCCAGAAGATGAATGGCGCCTGCCGGATCTCTACACTGTCGCGCAGGACCCAGTAGAACGACAGAAATACGGGAATCTGGATCAGCATCGGCAGGCAGCCGGCGAGCGGATTGATCTTCTCGCGCTGATACAGCTCCATCATCGCGCGGTTGAGCTTCTCACGATCGTCCTTGTAGCTCTCGCGCAAGGCATTGAGCCTGGGCGCGAGCGCCTTCATCTTGGCCATCGAGCGACCGCTCGCCTCCGACAGCGGATAGAACAGCAGCTTGAGCAGAAACGTGACGATGATGATCGCGAAGCCCCAGTTCCCGACCAGCGAATGCACGTGATCGAGCAGCCAGAACAGGGGCTGCGCCAGCACGCTGAACCACTTGCCGTAGTCGGTGGCCAGACTGAGCTTGGGGCCCACCTGATCGAGCCGCGATTGCAATTTTGGGCCAACCCAGATCGTGGAGCTCGCGCTCGCCGTTGCACTCACGGCTATGGTTTGGCTCGGCCCGGTCGCGCTGAGCAGAAATTCATTGCCCTGGTGCTTGAGCGAGAAGCGATACAGGGCATCGGCCGGCGGCACGAGGGCTACGACAAAATGCTGCTGTAAGGCCGCGACCCAGCCATCGGACACGTACTGATCGAGTGTGGCGCCCTTGGTGATGTCGAGCTTTTCGTACTTTCTGCCGTCAAAGATCGCCGGCCCTTTGAACGCGTAGCTGTCGACACGGAAATAGGATCGCTCCACCGGCACGTTGTAGCGCAGGATTTGCGCATACGGGGCGAAGGTCCATGGTGCGCTCGAGCCGTTATGAATCTCGTACTCGACACCGATTCGGTAATCGGCGCGATGAAAGATCAGCGTCTTGGTGACTGTCACACCGTGCCCATCGCTCCAGCTCAGCGGCAAGCGCACGGTCTGCTCGCCGGGCGCAAGCCGCAGCTCCGTGACCGCCGCGCTGTAGATCGCCCGATGCGTCGGGGCTTGTTCGCCGTTGGTGCCCGCCAGACCGCTCTGGACTACGAACAGCGAATCGGCGCTATCGCGATTGAGCAGCCGCACCGGCACATCGGGCTTGTCCTTGACCTGCGGATAAGCGCGCAGATCCGCACGCTCGAGCTCGCCACCTTCGAGGCCGACCTGCACGTCGAGCACGTCCGTCACGACATGCACGCTGCCGGCGGCCGGCGCTGCGAGCGAGGGCAGCTCCTGCGCCGCGCTCGTGGCCGCTGCGGCGGCGATCGGCGCGCTGCCCGGCGCTACCTCAGCAGGCTCGGTGCCGGCGGTGCCTGAGGCGCTGCTCGCAGTCGGTGCACTCGCAGTGGGGGCGTTGGTATCGAGGCTGCCCGGAGCGCTCGCGCTGGAGCTTAATGCCGGCGTGACACGCGGGTAGTCACGCTGCCAGGTCTGGTAATTGAGAAACAGCGCCGCGCCGGCGATCGCCCACAGTACTACGCGAAGATTAGCGGTCATGGAGGTCAGGGGCCTGCTCGAGCGAAGGGCAGCGGATGGTCCGCACGGGCACCGGATCGTAGCCACCGGCACATCCGGGGTGGCAGCGGCCCAGGCGGTAGAGCGCCAGTATGGCGCCGCGCGCCAAGCCGTGCTGCTCAAGGGCCTCGAGCGCGTACGCAGAGCAGCTCGGATAGAAACGGCAGCGCGGCCCCAGCCAGGGGCTGATCAGCAACTGGTAGGCGCGTATCAGGCCTCTCATGAGCGTGCCGACTGGATTGCTATTTTTTGCCATAGTTGCTCGAGGCTCGCTCGCAATTGCGCCCGATCAGCACCGCACGCGGCGCTGCGCGTGCCCACGACGATGTCGAGCGCGGGCAGCATGAATCGCCGCAGCCGGAAGCTCTCCCGGATCAATCGCCGCACGCGATTGCGCTCGACCGCGCTGCGCATCGTCCGCAGCGCCACGGACATGCCCAGTCGCGCGCTGCCGGTCGCATTAGGTTGCGCGCTGAGCGTGAAGAATTCATTGCCCAACCGGCGGCCGCTTGCATAAACGAGCTTGAATTCGCCTGGTTTGCGCAAGCGGCAGCTCGGCGGAAAGCACAGGTCTCGCGCCGCGTGAGCGCGCGCGCGCGCGGCCACCACCACCGCGCTTACGGGCTCAGCCGCTTGCGCCCCTTGGCGCGCCGTCGACTCAGTACTCTGCGCCCGGTCTTGGTGGCCATGCGGGCCCGAAATCCGTGCGTGCGTGCGCGGCGCACTTTGCTCGGCTGGTAGGTGCGTTTCATGATTTCAAGGCCCTGAAAACAGAACGAAAAATGGCCCGGCAGGGTACGCAGCGCGGCATCGCGTGTCAATACAAGCGCTTCCTCGCGATCACCGGGTCGGTATAGACTCTCGCCCCTTTTTCCGGAAAGCCCCACCGTTGGAAGCCTCGCTGTGGTTGCGCTGTGTGAGCGCGCTCGAAAATGAGCTGCCGGAACAGCAGTTCAATATCTGGGTGCGGCCACTGCAGTCGGTGCAGGCCGAGGGTGCACTGCGTCTGCTCGCGCCCAATCGCTTCGTCGTCGACTGGGTGCGCTCCAATCTGCTCGAGCGCATCGGCCAGCTGCTGCGCGAGCTCGGCGGCGTCGAGCCGCCCGCGGTCACGGTCGAGGTCGGCGCACGGCCTGCCTTGCGCAGCGAGCCGATGGCGAGCGAGCGCGCCGTAAAGAGCGCACCCAATGCGGTCGGTGTACCGCTGAACCGCGATTTCACGTTCGACAGCTTCGTCGAGGGCAAGAGCAACCACTTCGCCAAGGCCGCGGCATTGCAGGTCGCCGGTAATCCCGGCCGAGCTTATAACCCTTTGTTTATCTACGGCGGAGTGGGCCTGGGCAAAACCCATCTGATGCACGCGATCGGCCATCTGATCACTGACCGCGACGCGGATGCGCGCGTCGCCTACGTGCATTCCGAGCGCTTCGTCAGCGACATGGTGCGCGCCCTGCAGCACAACCGTATCAATGACTTCAAGAGCTCATACCGCAGTCTGCACGCGCTGCTGATCGACGATATCCAGTTCTTCGCCGGCAAGGAGCATTCGCAGGAGGAGTTCTTTCACACCTTCAATGCACTGCTGGAGGGCCAGCATCAGGTGATACTGACCTGCGATCGCTATCCACGCGAGGTCAACGGGCTCGAAGAGCGCTTGAAATCGCGCTTCGGATGGGGTCTGACCGTCGCCATCGAGCCCCCTGAGCTCGAGACCAGCGTCGCGATCCTGATCGGCAAGGCCCAAGCCGTGGGCGTCGAGCTGCCCGAAGAAGTCGCGTTCTTCATCGCCAAGCGCATTCGCTCCAATGTACGCGAGCTCGAGGGCGCATTGCGCCGCGTGATCGCCAACTCGCGCTTCACGGGCCATCCGATCACGCTGGAATTCACCAAGGAAGCATTACGCGATCTGCTCTCGCTGCAGGCGCGATTGATCACGGTCGAGAACATCCAGAAGACCGTGGCCGATTACTACAAGGTGCGTGTCGGGGATCTGCTCTCCAAACGGCGCAGCCGCTCGGTCGCGCGCCCGCGCCAGGTCGCGATGGCGCTGGCCAAGGAGCTCACGACCCACAGCCTGCCGGAGATCGGGGACGCCTTCGGCGGTCGCGATCACACTACGGTCATGCATGCCTGCAAGCGCATCAAGGAATTGCGTAACCTCGAGCAGCGTATTCAGGAGGATTACTCAAACCTGTTGAGAACCCTGACCGGCTGAGGTGCATTTGCTGTGGAGGATTTTGCGGATAAGGTTACCCACATTCCCCGCACAGGCATTCGGCCCGGTTATACGTTGCGCTATGGCTCCTGAAACGGCGCTTGCGCAGCCGCGAGAGGCAGCGCGCGGCGGTTGTGCGCGCAGTTCACAGGCTTTATATCTATCATTAGCCTTTCTCAAGAAAGAACACTAAGAGACAGAGGACCCACAGGCACCATGAAAGTCTCCGCGACACGCGAACATCTGCTCGAGGCGTTGCAGAGCGTGATCGGCGTGGTCGAGCGACGTCAGACCATGCCGATCCTGTCCAACGTGCTGCTCAGTGCGCGCGATTCGCGCTTGCGCATGGTCGGCACGGACCTGGAGGTTGAACTGGTCGCTGCAGCTGAAGTGAATGTGCAGCAGCCCGGGGACATTACGGTGCCCGGCCGCAAGCTGCTCGACATCATTCGAACCTTGCCCGACAAGATGACGCTGACCCTCACGCGTGAGGGCGATAAAGTTTTGTTGCGCGGCGGGCGCAGCCGCTTCAGCCTCTCGAGCCTGCCAGCCAGCGAATTTCCGGTCATCGATGAAATCAACGCGCAGCACACCCTGTCGGTGCGCGCCGCCGATTGCCGGCGCCTCATCGACAAGACGCATTTCGCAATGGCGCAGCAGGATGTGCGCTATTACCTCAACGGCACTCTGCTCGAGACCGACGGGCAGAGACTGCGCGCGGTGGCAACCGATGGGCATCGACTATCCTGGTGTGAGCTCGACCTGGCGGGCAAAAGCCGCGAATCTCAGCAGATCATTGTGCCGCGCAAGGGCGTGTTGGAGCTGCAGCGGCTGCTCGACGGTGAAGGACAGATCGAGATCACGATCGGATCTAATCACATTCGCATACAGATCGGCGAAGTTCGCTTTACTTCGAAGCTTATTGACGGCAAGTTCCCGGAATATGGCCGGGTCATCCCTGGCGATCCTCCCCGCATTATGACAGCTGGCCGCGAGGCGCTTCGTGCTGCGTTGCAGCGTACGGCTATCCTCTCCAATGAGAAGTATCGCGGCGTGCGCATGACGTTTGCCCCGAGTCTGCTGACGATCCAAGCTCATAATCCGGAGCAGGAAGAGGCCGAGGATCAGCTGGAGGTCGGCTTTAGCGGCGAGACTATCGAGATCGGCTTCAACGTGAGCTATCTGCTCGATGCCCTCGCCTCGCTCGACACCGAGACGGTCGAAGTTGGGCTCACTGATGCCCACAGCAGTTGCCTAATCCGCGCACCGGGGGACGCAAGCATCAAGTACGTCGTCATGCCGATGCGGCTGTAGAGCCGCTCGCGCATGAGCCTGGCCGAACTGCGGCTGCAGGATCTGCGCTGTCTGCAAAGCGCGGAGCTGCAGCTCGACGCTCGGCTCAATCTGATCAGCGGTGATAACGGCTCGGGCAAGACCTCTTTGCTTGAGGCGATCTATCTGCTGGGCCGCGGCCGTTCATTCCGGACTCGGCACACCGAGCAATTAATCCGCCGCGGGGCGCAGCGGTTCTGGGTGCGTGGGCGCACCCGCTCCGAGCCCAGGCATGACATTGCGCTCGAGTGGGACCGCGACTCGGGCTCGCAGATCCGTCTCGATCATGGCCCGGTGAGCTCCCGCGTCGAGCTATCCGAGGTTTTCCCCGTATTGGTCATTGATCCGGGTATCCATAGACTCATTGAAGAGGGCCCTGCCCAGCGCCGCCGCTGGCTCGACTGGGCCGTGTTCCACGTGGAACCGGCGTTCTTAAGAGACTGGCAGGATTACGCCCGAGCGCTCAAACAGCGCAATGCCGCGCTCCAGAGCGGCGCCGATACCGCCGCCTGGGACGGCGCGCTCGTGCAGTTCGGGGAAGCCCTCACGGTCGCGCGCACGCGCTTTATCGCTGCCCTGCAAGCGCATTGGAGCGCGATCACGCAGCAATTGGGCGCCGTGGAAGCGACAGTGGGATTTGCTCAAGGATGGAATCGCGAGCGCAGCCTGGCTGAAGCGCTGCAGATGCAGGCGCAAAGAGACCGCGAGCGCGGCGCGACCCTGGTGGGTCCGCATCGTTTTGATGTGCAATTGCGATTCGAGGGCAGAGCGGCGCGCGAGGTAATTTCACGAGGCCAGCAGAAGATCCTGGGCGTGGCCATGGCCCTGAGCATGGCGCGCTACCTCGGCAGCGCTGCAGGACGCACGCCAACCTTATTGCTGGATGATCCGGCAGCGGAGCTCGATTCTGCACACACCGAAGCTTTACTGCGCACCGTGCTCGGGTTGGATACCCAGCTGGTGGTGACGACACTGCACGCCGATGACACCTTGCTTGGCGTGCCTGACGCGGTGTTTCACGTGGAACGCGGCGGCGTCAAACGGCTATAATGCCACGATGCAAAACAGAGTCTCGGCATGAGCACTGCGGACGTCTACGATTCCAGTAAAATCAAGGTCTTACGTGGTCTTGATGCAGTGCGCAAAAGGCCCGGTATGTTCATCGGCGACACCGATGATGGCACGGGCCTGCACCACATGGTTTTTGAGGTGGTCGACAACTCCGTCGATGAGTCGCTTGCCGGCTACTGTGACCGGGTTGTGGTCACTGTGCACGCCGATGAGTCGGTGACGGTCTCGGACAACGGTCGCGGCATCCCGGTCGACATTCATACCGAAGAGGGCCGTTCGGCTGCCGAAGTCATCATGACGGTGCTGCACTCGGGCGGTAAGTTTGACGACACCTCCTACAAGGTGTCTGGCGGCCTGCATGGCGTGGGTGTCTCGGTGGTCAATGCGTTATCCGACTACCTGCAGCTTACGGTTTGCCGTGACGGTTACATCCACCGCCAGGAATACCATCTGGGGGAGCCGGCGGCGTCGCTGGCGATTGCGGGCACAACGAGCGAGCGCGGCACGACGATCCGCTTCAAGCCCTCCTCGCAGATCTTCACGCACATTCAGTTCAACTACGACACGCTGGCCAAGCGGCTGCGCGAACTGTCCTTCCTTAATTCCGGCGTACGTATCGAACTGGTGGATGAGCGCGAGAACAAGTCCGATGTGTTCCAGCACGACGGCGGGCTCAAAGCGTTCGTCGCGCATCTGAACCGCTCACGCACGCCCATTCACGATTCGGTGTTCTGGTTTCGCACGCAGGAGGGCAGCGCAACGGTGGAGGTCGCGCTGCAATGGAATGACTCCTACCAGGAGAGCATGTATTGCTACACCAACAATATTCCGCAGAAGGACGGCGGTACGCACTTGTCGGGTTTTCGTGCCGCGCTCACGCGCACGCTGAATGACTACATCGAGAGGGAAGCGAGCGCGAAGAAGGAGCGCATAGCCACCACCGGCGATGATGCGCGCGAGGGACTGACCGCCATACTCTCGGTCAAGCTGCCCGATCCGAAGTTCTCATCGCAAACCAAGGACAAACTCGTCTCCTCCGAAGTCAAGGGTATCGTCGAGACTGCCGTGGCGCAGAAGCTCAGCGAGTTCCTGCTCGAGCATCCGCACGAAGCGCGCGCCATCGTCGCCAAGATCATCGAGGCGGCGCGCGCGCGCGAAGCGGCGCGCAAGGCCCGCGAGATGACCCGGCGCAAGAGCGCGCTGGATATCGCCGGGCTGCCAGGCAAGCTCGCCGACTGCCAGGAAAAGGACCCCGCACTATCGGAGATCTTCATCGTTGAGGGAGATTCGGCTGGCGGCTCGGCCAAGCAGGGCCGCGATCGGCGAACGCAGGCAATCCTGCCGCTCAAAGGTAAGATCCTCAATGTCGAGAAGGCCCGCTTCGACAAGATGCTGTCTTCGGCTGAAGTCGGCACGCTGATTACCGCACTGGGTTGCGGCATCGGACGCGAGGACTTCGACATCGATAAATTGCGCTACCACCGCGTCATCATCATGACCGACGCGGATGTGGACGGCTCGCACATCCGTACGCTGTTGCTGACCTTCTTTTACCGCCAGATTCCGCTGCTGATCGAACGCGGACATATTTACATCGCGCAGCCGCCGCTCTACAAGGTCAAACGCGGCAAGCAGGAGTTCTACGTCAAGGATGACGACGAGCTCAATGCGATGCTGCTCAACAGTGCGCTCGAGGATGCGGCGCTGTATGTCAGCGCCGAGTCACAAGCCTTGCGTGGCTCAGGCCTCGAGATGCTCGCGCGGCATTACATGGAGGTGCAGTCCATCATTCGCCGCTGGTCGCGCCGCTACGACGAGCGGCTGCTCGAACAGTTGCTGTATGTGCCGGAGGTCAAGGCCAGCGATATCGATCGCGCCGAATTCATGCGTGGCTGGATCCGCGAGCTCGAGACCCAGCTCAATGCGCGCGGCGATGGACGGCGCAATTTCGAGATCGAGCTGCGCTCGAGCACCGATGGCCACGCAGCGCGCATCATCGTGCGCAAGACCGAGCACGGGCTGGTGAGCGAGAAGCTGTTGCATCGGGAATTCTTCGAATCGGCGGAATATCAGCGCATCGCCGATCTGGCGCGCACGCTCGCCGGGTTGATCGGCGCGGGCGCCTACGTCACACGTGGCCGCGAGCGCGAAGAGGTCAGTGCCTTCAAGCAGGCGATGAGCTGGCTGTTTGATCAGGCGCGCAAGGGCCAGTCGATTCAGCGCTATAAAGGCCTCGGCGAGATGAATCCCGAGCAGCTCTGGGAAACCACGATCAATCCGCAGACCCGCCGGCTCATGCAGGTGCGCATCGAGGACGCGGTCGCGGCCGACGAGATCTTCACGACGCTGATGGGCGATCAGGTCGAGCCGCGGCGCGAGTTCATCGAGAAGAATGCGCTCGCGGTTGCCAATCTGGATATCTGAGCGCCGCTAGGCTTCCGTCCTGATCCCGCGCCCTCGGCAGCGCCCGGCCCCGAGGCGGTGCGCGTGCCGTCGGGGTGAAGTGCACATCGCGCGAGATGAGGGCGGTCAGCGGTTTTATTTGCAACTTTGCGGCCGCTGCGGTGTTCTGGCTCAAACGATGACATTCCCGTGCAACTACCCGCTGCGGATCTAATCCGATCAAACGAGTTCGCGAGCCTCATGCGCGCCTATCAAGACATGGTCTACTCCACCGCCGCGCGCCTGCTGGGCAATGATGCGCAGGCCGAAGACATTGCTCAGGAAGTCTTTCTCAAGGCCTACGAAAACTTTGAGCAATTGCGCACCAGCGCCACGATCGGTGGCTGGCTCAAGACCGTGGCCACCAATATGAGCCTGAATCATCTCACGCGCTATCGGCGACGTTGGCGTCTGTTTGCCGAGTTGCCAGACTCGGGCTCCTCAGGTGCGCTCGAGACACTGTTTTGCGTGCCCGACACGCTCTGCGATGGTATCGCCGCCGATGAGCAAGCGCGCCGCCTCGAGCTCGCGCTGCGCCGCCTGCCCGTTCATCAGCGCGTGCCGCTCGTGCTCTATCACTTCGAGGAGCTCTCCTACCAGGACATCGCGCAGCGGCTGCATGTCTCACTCGCCAAGGTGAAGACGGACATCCAGCGCGCGCGAGTGAGCCTCGCGCAGTTGTTGACGCGCCCGGTGCTGCCAGCATGAGCCTGAGCGCTGAAGAACAGGCACGGCTCGAGCAGCTGATTGCTGCTGCCTGCCGCGCGCAGCCGCCGCTCGCGGCGCCGCCAACTCTGGCCGCGCGTGTGCTCGCGCAGCTCGAGGAGCGGGCGCAACTACCGGCGTGGCGCCGATCCTTCTCGCACTGGCCCAGAGGCCAGCGCGCGGCTTTTGTGCTGGGCAGTGCCGCGCTCATTGCCGCCATGCTGGGCGCAATCGGGCGGCCCGATGCGCAGTGGCTGACAACCTGGATCGGCTCTGTGTGGTTGAGTCCGCTGGCCCGGCTCGAGAGTACCGGCGCGCTGCTGTCATTCCTCGCTGCGTTCACGCGCGATCTGGGCGTGACGCTGCTGCAGGACATACCCAGGTTCTGGCTCTATGGCGCTGGCGCCGCCGTGCTCGCGCTGTATGCGCTGCTGGCTGGCATCAGCGCCATGGCCTATCGCTCTGTCTATGGCATGCGCTCAGGCGCCTGAAGGACTCCTCAATATGAATTCGCATCGCATATTTACCCGCGCTGCGTGGCTCGCGGGCTGCGCGTGGCTCATCGTGCTGGTCCCATGGGCTCACGGCGAGGAGCCCGGGGCAATGCCTGCGCCCGATGAGAGCTACCAGAGCGAATCAATGCATCGGCATCGGCGAGGCCATCACGATCAAAATTCGGTCGTCGCCATTGGCCACGATGCGCTGCTCGCCGCGGATGGGCGCGCCGATGCGGTCGTGGCCATTCTCGGCTCCGCGACCAGTGCAGGGGAGGTCGCTGACGCGGTGGTATCGATACTCGGAAACACCCGCGTCACCGGCCCCGTGGGCGACAGCGCTGTTGCCGTACTGGGTAATGTCTACGTCGACAGCGCCGTCAACGGCAATGTGGTCGCCGTATTGGGCGATGTGGAACTCGGGCCCCAGGCGCAGGTCGGCGGCGATACCGTGGCCGTCGGCGGCGTCGTGAGCCGCGATCCGTCCGCGATCGTGCGTGGCACCCAGCAAAGCCTCGGCTTTGCTACGCACGTGCATGGCATCGACTGGCTGCAGGCCTGGGTGCAGCACTGCTTGCTCTATGGCCGCATGCTCGCGTTCGCACCCGGATTGGGCTGGGCCTGGAGCCTCGCGCTGATCTGCCTGGCGCTCTATGCGCTGACCGCGGCGCTGTGTCCGCATGCGGTCGAGCGCTGCCGGCAAACGCTCGAGACCCATCCACTGCAGAGCCTGCTCGCGGCGCTCCTGACCGTATTGGCAACACCGGTGCTGTTCGTGCTGCTGTGTATTACGGTGATCGGCATTCTGGCCGTACCGTTCGTCGGTTTGGCGCTGCTGCTGACTGATTTTTTCGGCAAGCTGGTCATAGTCGCGTGGCTCGGCCATCGCATCGTCAAACTATTCTCTTCGGCAACGCTGCTGCCCCCGTACCTCGCCGTGCTCGTCGGTGGCCCGCTGCTGCTGTTGCTCTACACGGTGCCGGTGGTGGGCATGATTCTCTACAAGCTGCTCGGCTTGCTGGGCCTCGGGGTCGTCGTCTATACGATGCTGCTGCACGTGCGCGCGCAGCGCGCGGCGAGCCAGCCAGCGCCGGCGGCCGCGATGGCCGGCGCCTCACCGGCACCGCGCGCGCCGAGCTCAGCGCCTGCCGCTGCGGCACCAATCCCGCCACAGGAGGCGCCGGGCGCGAATGCCTATGGCGAGTCAGCCGCCGCTGGCACGAGCGCTGCGAGCCCGTTGGCCAGCGCCGCGCTCGCCTATCCTCGTGCCGGCTTCTGGATCCGCATGGCTGCGCTTTTGATCGACGTGATCCTGATCGGCATCCTGCTGTCTTTTACCTGGCATCCGGGGCCGTTTGGTTCGCCCTCAGGCACTCGATGGCATCTGTTGGTGCTGGCCAGCTACGGCGCGCTCATGTGGAAGCTCAAGGGCGCGACCATCGGCGGTATCGTCTTTGATCTGCAGGTGGTTCGCGTCGATGGCCGGCCGCTGGATTGGGCCACGGCGATCGTGCGTGCGCTGAGCTGCTTTCTATCGCTGTTCATCTTCGGACTGGGCTTCATCTGGATCGCCGTGGATCACGAACGTCAGGCCTGGCATGACAAGATCGCGGGCACAGTGGTCGTGCGCTTGCCCAAGGGCGTGTCATTAGTCTGAGCTTGGTCGAGCGTGCATAAACCTCTCGATCGCCGCTCGCATGGGCGCCGAGGGCTGCGCCCCGAGCCGGGTCACAGACAGCGCCGCGGCCGCGTTGGCAAAGCGAACGGCATCGGCCAATGTGCGGCCCTCCGCGAGCGC
>Ga0302324_100011281_pt1 | contig 18361 bp, 12 predicted proteins | sample Palsa_T0_1_FD_201949 | JGI IMG/M metagenome (GOLD analysis project Ga0302324, IMG submission 201949) | Peat permafrost microbial communities from Stordalen Mire near Abisko, Sweden - Palsa_T0_1 | ecosystem: Environmental > Terrestrial > Soil > Palsa > Peat permafrost | place: Sweden: Abisko... | reverse complement strand
TCCCTCGGGCTTGATGAAGAGTTTGTTGAGCAATCGAGGGCCGGTTTCGCCGTCGGCGACCGAAGAGTAGATTTTGCTCTCGTAGAGTTCGCCAAGGCGCACCGTGCGCGAGTAACCCGGCAGAAAAGCCATCTTCAGACTGGTCCAGGGGTTGGCGACAACGCGGGTCCGGAGGTTTTTTTGGACACCAACGAGGAAATTAGTCTCGAGACGTTTGACGATATCGATGTAATCCTGCTGCTCGAGGTCGTCGTCGGATTTGCGCTGCAGAAGATGGCGCAACTCGAGATAATAGTGGGCGCCGATGATTGATCCGCCGGAGACGCAGGAGAGAACTTCGATATGACGCAACACATCGAGTTCCGCCAGGCGCGCCAGCACGCCAATGTGGAAAAGCGAGGCACGAAAACCACCGCCGGAAAGGGCGAGTCCCACTTTGCCGACAAACAAGCTCTGGACGGCGGCGTTGTCATTCTGCAGAAAGCGGCGGAGTGCTGCGGCGGGTGAGTTTACGCCATCTTCGACCGGCGTGCGCCGGAGTTGGGCGAGGCGCAGGAGCTGGCGCGCCGTAGTTTCGTATTCCCAATTGGCTACGTCGGGCAATGCGCGCGCGTCGATGAGCCATTCTCCGGCCTGAACGTAATCGTCGAGACCGAAGAGGGCCTCGGCAACGGTGACGAGAAACCAATATTGCCCTTTCAACCATGCGTGGCCTGGGTCCGCCGCGAGCTTCTGCAGGCCATCGGCAAGGGTGGAGCGAATATCCCGGGCCCGATCGTGACGCCTTTGAGCGTTCGGCGAATTCATGCCGGCCTTTGTCGCTTCGGCTTCTTCATCATTGGCCAGTAGATCGAGCACGAAGGCGGCATTAATGCCGGTGTAGCCGTTGTCGCCCTTAAACCCTTGGGCGTAGCCACGCTCGTAAAGATAGAGCGAGAGTTCGAGGTGCTGGCGTCGTCCGTCGATCTCGAAACGGCGCTTGTGAATGCCCCCGGCAATGCCCAGGGTCTCCTGGTTCGTGGTGCCATCAAGATCGCCGTCTTTTTGCAGAATTTCCAAGGCGCGATTGAGCCGCTGATCCACCGGCAGATTGGGATCCTTGGAAGTGCACAGGGCATGCTGTTGGAGGAGTTCCAAGCGTAGCGCAGGCGGTTCGTGGCTCAAGAGGGTGCGGGCGCGCGCCAGCAGCCGCCGAGCGGTGGTGAAGTCGCGCTTCGCTTTTAGCGCCTTGGCGTACCGGAGCATCTGGGCCGGAGTAGCGGCCATGCCTTGGAGGATCTGCATGGCAAGGGCCTGCAGCGCGTCGAGCGATGTTGGGAGCGAAGCGGGTTCGGGCTCGGGTCCGGGAGTATCGGGCATAGGTGGTTACCTTTTGAATTTGCGGCTGGAGAAAGATTCCGCGGGCGAGCCTGCGCATGCTTTTGCCGAGTCGGCGCCGGCCTGCGAATGACTCAGAAATAGATGAGCGTGGGACATGACACGTTCGTGGGACTGCCTGCGCTAATTAGGCCCGGTCGGCGCGGCATTTGCCTCCGGCAGCCTCACCGGAGGCGCGACGCGTCCGTCAATCCACCAGGAGAGCAAGGGCGCCCAGCTCCTTGCTGTTGGTCCCACCTCCTGCATTCGCTTCCGCCATTCGCTGCGTTGGTCGAAGGGTATGGAAGTAATCGCACCGTCTTCGGTAAACGTCTTGCCGCCGAGAAGGAGCAACGTCTTTTGGACATCCTCTTCCGCTTCCAACGGAGGATCCCATTCCATGAACGTGGCCGTCTTGGGCGAGTGGACAATGACCAAAGTGTGACCAGCACCTGCCCATCCGGCCTGCACGCAATTCTGCACCGCGATCGTGGCGTGAAATGAAGGAACGGCGCTGCCTTGGTAACTGATATCGACTGAGTCCGCAGTGGCGGCGGTCACTTTCCACCGTCCGTCGGGACTCACTGGAAGCAATGGGTAGTTTTCCGGGATTGTTTGAGCGATAGAAAGCGCGGCGGGAGGCGCCCTCCAGAGTTCCACTCCCGGCTGCGCGCCGACCCGGGCCACCACCAGTCCGTCCGGAGAAAGTGATCCGGAATTCTGGCCGAGATCAAATTCCTGCAAAGCGCTGCGTGGCGCGCCCTCTGGCGCAGAGAAGAGCTGCATTTGCTGGCTGCCACCGAAGAGGAGGACTGCCAGGCCACTGTCACTGAAACTCCCGCCTATGGCGGTAGGGAAAAGCAGGGGCGCGCCGCGCTCCTCGCCATTGTCTTCCAGGGAAACGAGTGTTGCGTTGCTCTGTTCGAGTTCAAACACGGGATTCAACCCGATTGTCATGAGGCGGACCCCTTTTTCGGGGACCGCGAAATTCACAAGCCCGAAGCCGGCCCAGTCCGTCAGCCCCTTGACCTCACCGAGCGAAAGAAGCCGGTTAATGCGGCCCTTTGACACCAGCAAATACTGGCCCGTTCGATCAAATGTGGTGGGAGAGTACACTCCATCATCATGGGTCTCCACCTTGATCCATTTTGCGGAGACAAGATTGAGGATGGCGAAATGACCGTCGGAAGTTCCAATGGCGATCCGATCGCCTCCCGGGCTCCAGACCGCGCGGCGAACGGTCAGTGAAACACTCCCGTGATCGCCAAACACGCTGGCCGTGAACCTGTATTGTTTCACAAGTTCGCCACTCGACGCATTCAGGATCCTGAGGTCCCCATCGTTTTCCTCCGTGGCCAGAAACCGGCCATCGAAACTGAACGGGTGCCCAGCGAGTGTGCGCGTGGGCGCCTTGCTGGCGTATTCCTGCTGGAAGGGATCCAGCGTATAGGAGCGCCAGCCCCCCTTCTCGGCGGCGATGAGGAGGCGATGACTGTCCCGATCAAAAGAGGTGGCGGCGACGCTGGAGGGAAAGTCCTTGAGTTCTTCGACGGCGTTGTTGCGCTGGCGGTCGATGAGAAATAGGTTCTGAGCATCCTGGCGGACCACCAGGAATCGCCCATCCCGGCTCCAGACCGGAACGCGTTCGACGGCACGAAGAGGAATGAACTGCTCCGGCATGATGCTTTTTGCCGCCTCGCCGTGGCGACAAAGGTACCACAACTCGACGATCGCCGCCGGATTTTCAGGCCAGTGCCGCAATGAACTCGCGTATTGGGCGATGGCACTGGACCATTTCCCCTTTGCCGCCAGCTCTTTCGCCATCGTATGATCGCGCTTCCCGTCTGTCACCTCCTGCTGTAGTCGCTGTGTTCTTTCCTCATCCGCCGCTTTCAGTGCGGCCACGGCCTGCGCTCTCGCCGTGTTAGCGTCATCCAACGCCTTATTTTCTCCCCGCCGGGCGTTGTCGCTGTTTTTCCAAGCATCATTGGACTGCTTGAGCAGGTAAAGCGCGACGACGAGAGCAACGATGGCGAGCAGGGTCGAATAACCGGCAAATCGACTGTAGCGAACGGCGGCTCGGCGGGCTTTGTCGAGTTGTCTGGCGCGCTTTTCGGCCTCCAGCCTGGCTTTCTCGGCAGCCTGCCTCGCGTCCTCGGCAGCGCGCGTCAGTTCGCGTGCCAGACGCTTATCGCGGACATCGGTGGCGATGGGGCAGAGCCGATCATGAATGAGTTCGTAGCGCGTCCGGCCGGACATTTCGACCGGGGAGAGTAAACGCCGCGCGATGAGCAACTCGAAATAATCGTGGGCGCGGTCTACGGAGCGGTCGCGGCAATGCTTCGCGAAGGCATCGAGGAGGGTCTCGTAATCAATGGCAATGCGGTGGCCGCGGTCGGAGAGCAAGAGGCGTTCGACTTCATGCCGGATCTCGCGTGGCATTCCGTTAAAGGCGCCGAAGTAGAATTCGGAAAGGATCTCATCGGGGCCGCGGCGAATGTCAATGTCGGGGATGGTTTCGGCGATTTTTTTCTCGCTCCCATCCTTCTGCGGGAAGCGGCGCGAGTTCAGTTGCGCGCAGACGAGGGAGAGGATGGGCGGGACGGCGCTGATGGCATTCAGATCGGGCTCGTCCGGTCGATCCGCGAGGAGGCGAACCAAATCTTTGGCGTGTTTCTCGGAGATGATGGGACGTTTGCCCTTGCGCCGTGCTCCGGGTTCGTAGATCGCTTCAAATGCCTGCGGGCCGCGCAGTTCGCGCAGTTCGAAGGCATTGCGGCCGATGAAGGGAAGGTGAGACCGCCAACGATTCAGCGCGTAGACATAGTCCGCGCGCATGGAGATCGCCACCGGCAGAGGCGGAGTATCGACGGAAAAACCTTTGTAGAATTGACGGGATTTCTCTTCGGCGCGGGCGACTGCCTCGGCATCGGGTGAAGCGCTGTCGGGAGGAGGAGTGAGCTCATTGACGTAAGTGGTAATCCCCGCGGGCATGAACCCGCCCACGAGAATGGCGAGCGCCTGGCGCAATTCATCCTCGGTGCCGGGATGCTCCGGTCCGAAAATGAAGATTTCCTCGAACTGATCGAGGAAGAGGTGGGTGACGCAACTGGGCGCGGCGTGATGGTGGACGCGTAGCCAGAGAGTGGACAGTGCGTCGGTGGGCAGACCGAGCGAGACATCAAAGGTTACGGGCGGATCATCAAGGATCTCGGTGATCTGACGGGCGGGGGTGTTCGTCCCCGGGTCGTGCAGGATCCGCAAGCGCTGCGGGTAATAGCCGCTGCTGTGGAGATAGGGAATCAAACCCGCGCGGAGCAACGAAGTTTTGCCCAGCCCGGAGCGGGCAAAAAGAACGGTCAGCGGCGCATTCTGCAACCGAACAGCGAGTTCCTTCGTCTCGGCGGTGCGTCCAAAGAAATACGCCTTGGTTTCCTCGGAAAAACTTTCCAGGCCGAGCCAGGGGTGCTCCTCGTCGACCGCCGGTTTTCGCTCGGCAAGGGCTTCAGCGGCGGGAGTAGTAGGCGCAGCCATGGACTTCAGAGCTGACATTGAGGCATGGGCAAACCGCGCTGCGCATGCCAGTCATGCAGCAACTTGCAGATGCGTCGCAGCAATTCCTGAGAAAGGTTTCCGTCGGGTGCGCGGACGCCTTGGAACTTTTTGGTACCTCGAGGCTCGTTCGGCGGGATGATTACCCCGTTGTCGACCCGCACCGGGAGGTAAAATGTAACGTTGTCGGCAATCAAATCCGTGCGCTGAATCGCCAGCTTGCGTTCCTTGATGAAATAACCCTCCGTGCGCTTTTCGGAATTTTGGGAGATGACGGAAAGGAAGAGGGCACAATCCTCGCTGATCGACTTGCCGATGACGGCGTCCCACTGGTCCCCGAGTTGGAGTTCCTCAGTATCAAACCAGAAAGGAATGCGGCTATTGCGCAATTGACCCGCCATATGCTCCACCGTGGCCCGATCCTGGGAGGCATAGGAAAGAAAGACATATCCCGGTTCCAGCAAATCGGGCTTCGCCGGAGGAGGTGTTGGCTCGGGGGTTTCCTCGAGGAGCGCGGCGCGTTCCTTCCAAAGGCGGACCAACTCTGGGACAAATTGGCGAGGATCGCAATGGAACAGGCGCAAATCCTGATTCAATCCGCTGAAGTACGCGACAGTCTCCGATCTTTGATCCTCCGGCAGGCTCTCGGCAATCGACAGCGCGGCGCGATCCAGGCGCGAAAGTCGCTCGCCCTTGACCGCGTGAACGAAGAATCGCAGGAGCCAGTCGGGATACGAAAGCCCGAGCAGGAGGAGATGTTTTTTTCGAAGCGCATTCTGCAAATTCGGCAGGTTCGGGAGCAGCTCCTGGAGATAAAGCAGGTAGTGCAGCGCATCTTCATCCCACACCGCGAAATCGCGATTGGCATCGGCGCGGCCAAGCAGATGAACGATGCAAGGATCCTTCAATTCGTGAGCCGGGGCGGGGATGTCATCGACGACGCCGCTGGAGACCATGGCCCGAATGACCGGCGCAGTGCCGGCAGGCGGTGCTGGAAAGGAACGCGCCAGGAGCGAATCGAAGCCCGTGGTCAGAAAGAGACGGCAACGATCGAGCGAGGCGAGCCGCTCAAGCGTCGGGCCTGGTGTCCGCCGATCTCCGACCAGGAGCGTATGGAGCAAGAGGTAGACGTCGCCGAGGTCCTTGCTGTTCTTGCGCACTTCCGTGACGACCGTTTGCAGATCCAGCGGTGGCTCCTTGGTACCGATCTTACCCGCCAGGGCGCGCGCCAAATCCGGATACAGAAGTTGATCGTCAACACCGAAAGTGATGGCTCCGGGACCAATGACCGGTACGACCTGCCGCGCTTCCATCCGCGCCAGTAGGTCCAACCAAAACACCTCATTCAGTTCAAACGCCATAAAATAGCACCGTTACCCCAACGATTTTCGACGGATCGCTTTCCTTGTGCAATCCAAAAGTAATGGAATGTGGTGGTGGACATGGAGCGCGGGCGGGAGGCCGGAGTCGAGGAAGGCACTGGAGAGGAAGTCGAGATGAGCCAGGACCGTCCCGCGCAGCTAGATCTTGGCCAGTGGTAAACGGCGGCTGTGATCGTCGATGCCCTCCAGCAATGGCGGATTTTCCTATGAGTCGGGAAACCAGCGATGCGGCGAAGCATAGTCCTGCCGGAGTTGGCCGATTGCGCGCCTCACTCCTGTTCTTCCCGGACCTGTTCCGTTCACTTTGCTCGAGGTTTGAAATGAATGGAGACGGCTCATGGCACGGAGATCCGGCGGAGCGGCGAATCGGCAAGCAAGGCACGGAGCTGAGTGAGCTGCGCTTGAGTGCTTTCAATCATCCACGCTGCGGGATCGGTCGCCGCGGCTCCCGCCAGGCAGGTCCCGCCTTGCGCTTCTTCTCCCAGGCCGATGTGGGCTTCGGCCATCGTGGCAAGGACCCAGTATTTGTTCTCCTGAAACTGTCTCACCGCCTTTTCCGGGGTGCCGTCGCCGCCCGGCTGCGGGTTGTTTGCCAGCCACTCCGTGCAGATCTCCAGCACTTCCTTTCGGGCCCGACTTGCCTGGACGTAATCGGCGATCGCCTCCGCATAGTCGGTTGCCTGCTTTGCTCGGACGTTGAGCATAAACGCGAAATTAATGCCGTTGTAATAGTCATTGCGTAGGTAAAAGCCTCGTTCGTAGGCGCGCACCGCTTCGTCGAGGGCGCCTCGGTCTTTGTTCAAGGCGTAAATTCGTTTGTGGACCGCGCCCCAGAGACCGAGCGTTTCCGTGTCGTTGGAATTCCGCGGGCCAAGGGTGCTCAGCAGATCCGACGCTTCCTTCAGGGCGGCCGCTTCGGTTGGCAGCTTGCTTTTGTACGTGAGGAGCGCGAGGCGTTGAACAACGTATGGATCTTCGGGTCTTTCGTTCACCGGCGTACCCGCTTCGCCCGGGGTTTCCTTGCGCATTGCCCGCACCGTCTCAAGTAATGATTTCGCCCGCTGGAGCGCATTCTTTGCCTCCGCAAATTTGCTCGCTTTTGTCAAAACTGCGGCTTCGTGCTGGGCCGCGTCCACCTGCTCCATCATAAAGCAGTGTGCCTGTGCCATTCCTGCCCCCACCGCGCCGGCGGCGTTGGCCGGTTCCGCATCAGCGGCTAGGGCCTTCATCGCCGCCGCGATCGCGGGCGGTGTGAGGTTTCTAATATACGCATACACGGGGCTGTCTTGCTCGCGCGGCATTTTGGCCCTCACGGTCTTGATGGCGTTGGCGAGTTCCTCGCGAAAACGCATCACTTCCTCGAAGCCGATATCCACCCCCAGATGATGATATTTGCGGACCACAATATGATTGACGTCGAATGGCGCCTTCAGCCCATCCTCACTGATGATGACAGTCGTGAAGGGGCGGAGCGCATGCCGCACGCCGAGTTCATAGAAGGCGTTGGTGTTCGAGGTGGAAAGATCGGCGACGACTACATCTGCTTTGAGCAGTTGGTCATACATCGGCACATCGATCAGTCCGGAATGAACGATTTCATCGGCGCGGATGCACGTCAGCCCGGCCGCTTCCACCGCCGGCTTGATCATATTCTTGTACGATTTGTCGAGATCGAGACTGCGGCCAGTGGCGAAATCGGTCTTGATCCCAAAGCCCATAACAACGAAACAGGAGTCTTCCAGTGGCATGGCGATTTGGCCTTTGTATTTAGGGCTTCGGTTTTTCCGTGGCGATGACCGATAGAATCAGGGGAAGCGCGAGAAATGGCTCGTCTGGACCTTCTCCGCGGCCGCCTTGCCCACGCGCGCCATTTCGGCGATGTGCTTTCTGGAGTTTATCTTTATAACTCATGGTGTTTGTGGGTCGAGGAATGGCGTGCTTTGGAGAGCCCGGCTCAGAGCTCCGCCGGCAGCTTCGTCGGATTGATCGGAGGCGCGACCACGCCGCCCAACTCCTGGACCCGCGCGACGAAATCCGAAGTGCCGCCGGGACCGTCCCCCGTCGATTTTTCGTCCCAGACCAGAAGGGCGTGGATGCGGTCGGGCGAACCAGCAAGCTTGCGGGCCGTTTCGATCATCCAAAGATTGTTACGCGCGTGTACTCCAAGACTGTCCCGGTCTTCTCCAAGGTGCTCGTGCTGAAAAAAGCGCCGCACCCGGGGCCGTGCGCATAGCGCCCGAAACCGCCGCTCCCAACTACTGCCTGGCAGTCGTACCGACTCGTCAAGGAACTCTTCTTCCGGACGCGGGAGGAACAACCAGACTTCCGCACCGAATTCCACGCAAAGTTCCGCAAAGAGCATGTCTCCTCCGCGCGCCGCCCCGCTAATCGCGAGATCGTCAGCGCCGACTCCCCAAGCCCGCAACTGCTCCGCCAGCCGCCGCCGCACGGACTTTTCCTTGGTTGCCGGAAACCGCGGCGCCGCGCGGTCTGGCGCATCCACCATGTGCCCGCTAAAGATCATGATCCGCCGCGGAGGCTTCACCGGAACTGCCAGCGCCGGAGTCATCTCATTTTCGGATGGTGCCATGAGTCCGTGTGTTCTTGCGCCGAAATCCTGGCCGCCCGCCGCGATTTCGCGACGCTATTGCGCTCGCACAAACAATTATCGGTGCTGAATCCCCCCATGCTTGCTGAGGCTGGCCGTTCATCGAGCGAAGTCAATGCCAATTCGGCCGTCGCCCGAGGGCCGCGAGGATTTCGAGGGCTCCGGCGTCGATTACGCCGCCACCGCCATGGAAGGCCAGGGCGACCGTGATCGTCGCCGGAAATCGAGTGCGACGAGAAGGGGTTCGTCAAGACCGGGTAGCCTGGTGGGGCACCCCCCTGGCAGGGTGTCGGGCGCCCGCCCGGGCCCTTGGAAACCACCCGCCCCGGCATCTTCGCCGCCGGCGATGCGCGCTCCGGTTCCGTGAAGCGCTACGCCGCCGCGGTCGGGGAAGGAGGCATGGCCGTCGAAGGAGTTCATGACGCTTTGGGCACCTCCGTGTGAGTCCTTTGCTTCGTCCTCTCCCTTTCAGCAAAAAGCTGTCCCAACTCCTGCTTGACGGCGCCTTTCTGCGCGAGCCTGCGGAATAAAAGGGCAAGAATGTTCTCGCCGGATTGAACGGTTTTGATAAACAAATGGCCGGGTTGGACGCGCGTGGCAGGCTAGATGCTGCCATTTCTGTCCCAAATCTACAAAAACGCCCTATCGTGACGACGACTTCGCTTTTCGAGCACACATTCGATCACGCTGCCAACGGCATGGCCCTCCTCGCCGTGGATGGCCGGTTTTTGCGCGTCAATGCCTCGCTGGCCGAGTTGCTGGGCTATACCGAGGAGGAACTCCTCGCCCTGGATTTTCAGCGCCTGACCCACCCCGATGATCTGGCCGCCATGCTGGCCAATCTGGGCCAACTCATCCGCGGTGAGGTGGAGAGCTTCCAGCTCGAGAAACGATGCCGGCACCGGGAGGGGCATTACCTGTCGGTATTCCACGTCGTGACGCTGGCGCGGGAGATCGATCACCGGCCGCGCTTTTTTGTCGATCAAGTGATCGACATCACCCCTTTGCGCCAGGCCGAGCAGCGTGCGGTCGCCGAAGCCGGCGCCAAGCAGCGGCTCTACGAGGAACTCGCGCGCAGCAACGCCGAGATCCATCAACTCCAGACCCAGCTTCTGACCATCTGTGCCTGGACCAAGCGCATCCGTGCCGGCGAACAGTGGCAGACCATCGAGGACTTTCTGACGACACGATTGCGCTTCAAAGTGACCCACGGGATCAGCGACGAGGCCCGTGACGAATTCGTCTCGCATTTGGAAAAGGGTACCGCGCCCCGCAAGCCAGACCTCTAAACCGTTGCCTGCAAGCGCCGGCCGTTCGCCCCGTAGGTCGGTGGCGGCCCTTCCCGACTTATTTCACCGTTCCTGAGAGCTGGTGTGGGAGAGGGCAACAGGCGGAGCCGGCTACAGCCCGCCCTTGATGGTTTCGGCGTGGATGGCCACATCGCCATCGAAAACAATGGTTATTTTGGTCTGGTCCGAGTTTTGCGGAGACGGAGTCTCGCTGCCGAGCAGCGAGCCTTTGGTCCGGTTGTCGCGGCGGTCGAGTTCCGACGCGGAATCCGTCGTCAGGGCGGTCGTGCCTAGACTCTTGCGCACGTAGACCCAGGCATCGTGACCATCGACTTTCGTATATTGTGTCGGTTCCATGCCCATGGCGATCTGCACTTGCTCGCGCGTCATTCCGGCAATCCCGTCACCTTCCGGCACCTTCCCGGTCCGGAGGAATTGCAGTTGTTGCGGCGGCAGTTCCGGATGCTTTTTGGCGTAGGCCTGGCCGGCGCTGCAGCCGCAAAGGAGGCCAGCCGCGAGGAGGAGAACGAGAGGAATCGCGAGTTTCATCGTGGCCCTATTGAACCGATTTTAGCGTGCGCCGCCAGCGATAGTAATTCGCGAGCGTGCCGAGATTGGTCAGGATGACGGAAATAAGAGCGCTAAAGTCGAGGTAGATGGCCCCGGAAAGCGCCGCGACATTGGGGACGAGGCTGGCGGCAAAGGCCGAACCGACGCTGGAGGCACGGGCGCGGGTGAGCGAAAGAAGCACGCTGCACCGCGTGAGATCCGGAAGAAGAAGCGCGAGGGACGCTGTCGGAACGGAAAGTTCGTGGTTGCCCAGGACGGAGATCGCCACGTCGGCCTGCTCGGCGGCCGCCGCGTTCTGCGCGCAATTTCCAAAATAGGCGACGCTTCTGCCGAGGAACTGGCGCTGGGCGATGAAGTTCTTCCGCGCTCCGGGCGTCGAGCAGGCATGCCAGTGATCGAAACCCAGCGCGGCGGCCGCGGCGGTTGCTTCTCCTGCGGGTTCGCTGGAAAGGTAGAGGACTTCGCGAATTCCTTGGGCGCGCAATTTCGCGGCGATTCCCGTGCCGTTTCGCTCGCTCGAGATCCACGGCACACTGTCGTCGAAGATCCAGCAATCGGCTTCGGCCACGCGGTCGAGCATGCTTTGATCGGCAATGTAAAAGCCCGCTTCCGCGGCCTGGATAATCGTGAGCAGTTCGCTCAATTCCTCGGCGATGGCCGGTCCGGAAAAGTAATCGGGACGGAGAACCGCCTTGGTCATCGAAATGCCGCCGCGAGCCAGGGCGGCGGCCCCGAAAACGAGCACCGGGAGAACCATCGAGTTGGCCAGACGCTGGGATTTAACCTTCAAAGAAGGCTGTCGGAGGGCGCGCGCGTACCAGGTGGTCAGCCGGCCGGCGGCCGTTCGCTCGCCGACGGAATCAATGCGGGCCCGAATTTCACCGCGGCTCAACTCGCTTGAGGCATAGAGGGCGTCGCCCGGCTGTTTGCTCGCGGCGCCCGGCGCGCCGGTGATCCACGACTCGCGGACTTCGGCGCGTCCCTGCAGCACCACACCATCGCCGGGAACGGTATCGCCTTCGCGCAGAACGATGGTCTCACCCGCCGGCAGCTCGGCCATGGAGACTTCCAGCAGAGATCCCTCCCGATCGATCCAGACGCGCTGCGGTGAACGGCGGTACCGGGCCAGGAACTGGCGCTGGCCCTCCATGCGCAAGCGGCGGACGAGCTTGGGCCAGATTTCCAGTGCCGCGTACATGATCGCGGAGGGGAGAAAGTGAAACGTCAGGAGGGTGCATGCCCCGATGGAGATATAGAGCAGTTCGAGGTTGCAGCGGCGCTCGCGCAGACCACGCCAGGCGCCGGCCGCATGCTCCACGTTCAAGAGCCAGATCATGATGGCACTGACGATGCGAAGGGGCGGGAAGAGGAAGTCCGAGATGGGCGCAAGCGCGAAATTGGCCGCGACCAGCGTTTCGCGGAGCGGGATGCCGACGGTCGCGAGCAGTTGCGGGTAATCGGCCAAGGCGTCCTCGACGACTTCCAGCAGGATTTCCGAGTTGATCCGGTGCGGCTGGCACCAGACTTCGATGGAGAACGGACGGATGAGCGGGGCTTCCTGCTGGCTCACACCCGCGACCCGGGCCAGGGCGTCCAGCACCTTTTCGCGAATGGCAGCGTGGGCCAGGAGCGGATGCGACAGGCGAAACCGCCCGGCTTGCAGTTCCTCCGTCCGCCACAGAGTCAAGCCGCGCTGCGCGCGATAGACCTCGAACGTCTGTCCGGCCGGCCCGGTGAGTAACAATTCCTCATACGGCAAGCTAAGCCGCGCCGAAGTGCGCAGCCGCAAGGCCACGGCCAGCGCTTCGAGCGCTTCCGGGACGGTGATCGTGCCGGAATCGAAAGTAAGCCAGGCCGAGCCGCGCACCGGATCGAGCCGCAGCGCGCGCAATGCGCGAATCGAAAAAAGCCGGTCGATGAGTTCCCGTCGTGTCGGCAACTGGGCGGCGTCCGCCAGTGCCTGGCAGGAAATGAAGATTCCTCCGCGACGCTCGTCGCTACGCACTTGCAGCGCAACGGGCTGGCGGGCGACCGCCGTTTTTGAGGAGCGCTTCGGCCGCGCGGGTGTGGATGGAAGAAGTTTCGCCAAGCTAAATCAGTGCGACGAGGACCGCGGCGACGCTCAGGATTTTGATGCTTTGATTCTGCTCGAAATTGATGAGGCCGACTGTGGAATCGAGGAGAAAATTGATTTCCGAGGAGAGCGCGGCGTCGTACTGGCGCAAGGAATTGATATCGCGTTCGAGCGATTTCAATTGCTCGGCGACGTGCGGCTTGAGCCGTTCGCCGGCGAAGCCGTAGAAGAATGGCATGAGGGTCGAAAGGCTGACGGAGGATTCGCGCAGACTGGCGACCACGGCATTGCGTTTGCCCAGCCGCTGGACAATGCGCTTGAGGCCGAGTTTCTGCGCTTTCTTTTGCTGGGCCTTTTGCTCGGCGAAGATCTCCTCGGAGAGCGAATTCAAATCCTGTTCGACGAGCCGCAACATGCTGGCGACATGCCCGGCCACGTTGTCGAGCAAATCCACGAAGACCCCCTCGCCGGTGTGAAAGCGGCGCGTCTGCAACCGGTTGCGGGTGCTGCTGAAAATGCGAATCGCGTGGTGGTCCGAATGGCGGATGCTCACGAAGCGGTTGGGGGTGAGCACGAAACTCACGGAGGAATTCTGGGGAATGGTGGTGTCGAGACAGAGCAACCAGCAAGACAGATACAAGACGCCGTTTTCCTCGAACAGGCGGCTCGACTCGGCGATCTCATTCATCTCCTCCGGGCTCGGCAGGTCCACGCCCAGGGCTTTCTCGACATATTTCTCCTCCTCCTCGGTCGGCTGAAAAAGGTCGATCCAGAGGGCTTCGTGGAGCAGCGACTTCGAGGCACGCAGATCTTCCAGGCTGACGGTCTTGTAGGAGTCATCACCGGGGCGGAGGAGATGGATCATAGAATCGGGAGGGACGCGGGGTGGGCGCTACTCCGGCGCGCCGTAAGCGAGTTGCAACTCGCGCTCCCGGGCGGCCCGGGCCTTGGCGGCATGGCGCAGGGGGCGCAGGCCGTTGTAGAGGGCGAGGATGGCGGAGGCATTGTTGAAGACGACGGAATGCCAGATATTGAAGCCGAGGAAGAACACGCCTGCGATGCAAAAGCCGTTGGGCACGAGGATGAGGTTCCAGCTTCGCTGCACGTTGGTTTCCAGGCCACAGGAGAAATCTCTCAAGGCACAGATTTTCGCCAGGCTCTCCTCCATGAAAACGATTTGCGCGGTGTCGGTTGCGAGCGTCGAGGCGCCGCGCAGCGAAATGGAAACGTGGGCTTTTTTCAAGGCGATGGAGTCGTTGATGCCATCGCCGACGAAGCACACGGTGCGGCCTTCCTTTTGCAGCAACTCGACGTAACGGCCTTTGTCCTGCGGCAGGACCTCGGCGAAATGGCGGTCCATGCCGAGCCTTTCGGCGAGCCGGCGGGTGGGCGCTTCGTGGTCGCCGGAGATGATGGCGAGGTGTTTCACCCCGCGGGACCGCAAGCCCGCGACGACTTCCTCGGCCTCGGGGCGGTGGGAGGAGCGCAACTCGAGCACGCCCTGCAACTGGTCGCCCACGGCGACATTGACGAAGGAGTGCCCTTCGGCGTGCATGTGGTCGAGCTCGCGCTGGAGCGAATCCGGAATGGGCACCCGTTCCATTTCCAGAAAGCGGCGGCTGCCCACGCGGACAGTTTCGCCTTCGATCTCGACGGTGATGCCGTAGCCGACCTTGTATTTTGAGGCGTCGATTTTCAGCATCGGACGCTGGAAGGCGGCGTAGCGGTCGAGGATCGCCCGGGCGATGGGATGCGTAAATTTTTGCTCAGCCGCCGCGGCGCGCGCCAGCACTTGCTCTTCGTTGAAGCGGCCGCAGCAGATGATGCGGCCCACCTCGGGCTTTTCGCGCGTGAGTGTGCCCGTCTTGTCGAAGAGCACGGTATCGACGCTGCGCATGAGTTCGAGGGCGCGCCCATCCTTGACGAGGATGCCGTGCTGCGCGCAGAGGGTGAGGGAGGTGAGCATGCCCAGGGGCGCGGCCATGCGGATGCCGGTGCCGAGGTCCGAATTGATGACCGCCAGCGCTCCACTTGGACCGACCAGGCCGGCGGCCAGCCCGGAAAGGCCGAGCGCGGGGATGACGGCCTTGTCCGCGAGTTCCTCGCCGCGTGATTGCGCGCGGAGCTTATAGGCGACGGTGCGGCTGAGCACGGAACTGATCTTGCTCGAGGCCGTTTCCTTGCCCGCCCGCTCGACACGCACGATGATTTTTCCCGCGAGCATGACGGTCGACGCGAAGACCCTGTCGCCCACGGTTTTTTCCGCGGGCGCGGATTCGCCGGTGAGGGCGTGCTGATCGAGGATGGCGTCGCCCTCGATGATCTCACCATCCACCGGGACGACTTCACCCGTGTGAACGACCACGGAATCGTCGCGGTGGACCTCGTCGAGCGTGACCTCGATTTCGCGGCCATCGCGGAGCACCCGGGCCATGCCAGGCTGGCGGCCCACCGCTTCGAGCAGGACTTTCGCGGATTCGGCGCGAGTGCTGCGCAGGAGCTTGCGACCGAGGCTGAGGAACCAGGCGGTCATGGCGCCGGCGAAAATCTCGCCGGTGAAAAGGCAGGCGGTGAAAATGATGCTGTCGAGCAGATCGACGCCGAGGCGCCGTTCCTTGAAGATTACGCGGTAGGCCCGTTGGAAGCTGGGCACCGCCGTGTAAAGCATGAGCAGCGCGCTGACGGGAACGAGCGGCGGTGTGAAAAAGGTGGCCGCCGCGGCCAGGGTGAGGGAGGTCGAGGCAATGGGAAAGTCGAAATCGGGCCGGACATTCGGCGGCCGCCGGGGCGCCTTGGCGAGGGCGTTGTCGAGATGGCGGACGATCTGCTCGGGATGAATGGCGCGCGGATTGAAGACGATGGAGATACTCCCGGCGCGCGGGTGCAGTTTGAAGTGTTCGATGCCGATGAGCCCCAGCAACTGGCGTTCGACGAGCGCGACGAGATGCCGCTTGTTGAGGACGACCGCGTTGCGCAGGCGAATCCATCCCGGCATTTCGAGCCGTCTTTCCCAAGTGCTCAGGGTGCTGCCGTAGCGAAAGACGCGCAAACGTGGCAGGTACTTGGGAAGGGCGCGGAGGAGGCCGGGCGAAAAGGTCGCGGACGCCTCCGGCTCGGCCTGTCCCTGGAAGAGCCGCGCAATTTTGCCGAGCACCTCTTTGGTGTTCCCGCGGGCTTCAAAGACCAGGGTGGCCGTGCGCTCAGTGGTGTCGATCTCCACTTCGGACACTTCGGGCACGCCGAAGCAGCGCTCGACAAATTCCAGGCACAGGGCGCTCCGCCACACGGCGAAGCGGCTGACACTGTGAAAGACGATGCGCCCCGGCTGGGGCAGCGATACGGAAAGGTCCGCGCGCCGCCATGGGTCGCGCCGTCTCACGGGAGCCTCGGAGCCCGCGGACAGGACGTGCAACCGAAAACCGTTATCGGCGGAGGCTTTCACCGCCGCCAGTTTTCCCAGCGATGCGGGCATGGATTCATGGAGTGAATAAGTTTCGACGCAAGCGGTCCGCGGCCGGGTTGGCCCGCGCACACGCCATGGAGTTCATAGACTTGGTGGCAGTCAATTGGCTCACCGTAGTTGTTGCCCTCTTCGCCCTGGCGCCGCGCTATTCGGGCACCGCGGCCCCGTCAAAGCTCGCCGCCCGCTTTTCCACCACTTTGCGCGCTCGCGCGGAGGGTTTCGGCTTCTTCCTCGGAGCGGCCGCCGCCATTGCCGGTGCGGCCTTTTTCTTTTCGCGGGCGGCCTGGGCCTTTCGGCGGGAATCGAGGGCCGCTTCCGTGCCTTCGATAAAACCACGGCGAACGATATTGCCCTTGGGCAGCATTTCGGTAATGAAAACAGCGGAGTAGACCAGGCCGAAGGCAATGCCATAGGCGGCCTTGTGCACGCCGATGCCGAGCGCGCGCTTGGTGGTGGTGGCGGCGCGTTTCGCCGAGTCGCGAGAATTGGCCGTGGCTTCTTCGAACGATTCTGCGGCGGATTCCAGCGTGTCACCGAGCACGGAGAAAACGGTGGCTGGAGCGGCTTTGGTTTTTGTGGCCATGTATATTTTGTTAAGTTGCGGGCCGGTATAGCAGGTTTTTAAGAAAGGACAAGGCTTATAGCCCGAAGAGGGAGAAGAGGCCGAAAAAGATGCCCGCAATCAGCGCAATGGACGCCAGGCCCAGAAGAATGCCCAAGGTGATCAGCTTGCCATCCCTTTCGACGAGCCCCAGCGCGATGATAAAAATCGCTATCGCCGGAGGCATGTTCGTGATCGGCACAGGCAGGGCGATGACGCCCGCGAGCACAAAAATGAGCCCGCCGAGAAGCCGCTTGGCCAGCGGAGTGGTCGCCCAGTTCCAGCGCGGGCGCACGCCTTTCTCGGCTCGTTCCAGATGAGGCATGATGGTCTTCACAGCGGCCGCAAAGGCCTTTCGTGGGATCGAGCGCTTGAGGAGGGCCTTCGGCAGGCGAACCTCTCCGCTGCCGAGAATCATCTGCGCGGAAATAATTCCCGTCGGCAACGCCACCACCGCCGACATGCCTGGAATCGGTATCGGGATGACCTCCGGGATCGAAAAGACCATCAGCGAAGTGCCGAAGGAGGTTGTGCCGAGGCCGCTGACGATCTGCTGTACGGTAATCTGATCCTGAGGATTCTTCTCGAGAATCTCGCGAAGGATCTCCGAAGTGCGCCGCACCCGCGGTTCGGCCCGCCGGCGGGCCTTCGGCTTGGCCGCAGTCCTGGTGGCTGCCGTGGTGCGCCGGGGTTGGCGTGTCACCGTGGATCGTTTGGTGGATGGGCCCGTCGATAAAGGAGCGGCGCCCGATGCGGCATCGCCCGGAACCGCGAAGTGAGCAGTCATGAGTGTGGTTTTCTTATGGTATCCGTGACCGGTTTGTCAAGTAAGAGGGCGTCTAGGTAGTGCCCTAATTTGAAAATTGGCAGCGGCTCAGGCCAACCATTTTTGATGTTGGCCTCTCTCGCCGCGTCAAATCCTGGAGAGGCGCCGGAGTGGTCTGAAAGCGCGCCCGCTCTTCCTACCGGCGCGGCGGAGCCTTGCCGATCTTGGTCAATGTAATATCCGAAAACCAAGCCGTTCCCGTGACCGGCGCGGAGATATAGCCCAAGCGCGCGCACACCTCGACCTCTGTCTCGCCCCCGGTAATGAAATCGTGCGTAACTCGGGTCCACGACCGCGTTCCGGCCACCGACTGCGTCTTCTCCCATCCGCCCGCAAGACACAGCGAGGCACCATCCTTGCCGCCGCGTTTCACGGCCTGCACATCCTTGGTCTTGATGTAACCCTCCAAGCGATAGCGCGTATTGGGTTCGACGGCGACCTTCTGCCTGGCCGAAGCGTCGTCGCCTTCTGAGTTGTCGATGCGCAAGGTCGATCGCCCCTCCCGCTTCTCGCTGTCGTCGATCGCGCCCTGTCCCTTTTTGCCAAACGCGGTGATCGCCCAACCCTCCATGCCTTTCTCGAAGTTACCGTTGGGCAGCAGGTTTTTCGACGACGCGCCGGACTGATCCTGAGCTAACGC
>Ga0302324_100011280_pt1 | contig 18361 bp, 22 predicted proteins | sample Palsa_T0_1_FD_201949 | JGI IMG/M metagenome (GOLD analysis project Ga0302324, IMG submission 201949) | Peat permafrost microbial communities from Stordalen Mire near Abisko, Sweden - Palsa_T0_1 | ecosystem: Environmental > Terrestrial > Soil > Palsa > Peat permafrost | place: Sweden: Abisko... | reverse complement strand
CTCGTAGTTTTCTTGCTCGTCGGCGGCGTCTTCGCTGACCGTCTGCCGCGGCGCGCCGTGATGCTCACCGCCGACGTTGCGCGCATGGCCGTCCAGGCGGCGACCGCGGCGCTGCTTCTCTCGCATACCGCGCGCATCTGGGAACTGATTGTGCTGCAGGCGCTCGCCGGAACCGGGACGGCGTTCTTCAACCCCGCATCGACCGGGCTCACCCCGATGACCGTGAGCGCAGGGCGGCTGCAGGAGGCCAACGCCCTGCGCGGGATGTCGATGGCGTCGACCCAGTTCGCCGGCCCGGCGCTCGCAGGCATTCTCATCGTCACCGTCGGGCCGGGGTACGCGCTTGCTATTGATGCGGCGAGTTTCGGGGTTAGCGCGTTCTACCTCGCGCGCCTGCACCTGCCGCCGCACGTCGCCCTGGCGCCGCAGTCGTTCGCGCGCGACCTGGTCGACGGCTGGCGCGAGTTCACCGCCCGTACCTGGGTCTGGCTGACCGTAGTCAGCGTGTCCCTCGCGAACATGATGGGCTCGGTCTGGCTGGTACTCGCCGCGGTGTGGATCAAGAACGGCCACGGTGGCGCCGGCGCGTGGACGGTGATCCTCGTCGTCTCGGCCATCGGCGCGCTCGCCGCCGGCGCGACAGCGCTTCGCCTCAAGCCGCGACGCCCGCTCCTCCTCGGGACCATCGCGGTGATTCCGAATGCGTCGCCGATCATTGTGCTCGCGCTGCAGTTGCCCTGGCAGATCCTCATTGTCACAGCGCTGGTCACAGGCTTCGGGAACATGCTCTTCAACACGCTCTGGGAGACGACGCTGCAGCAGCGCATCCCGCCGGCGTCACTCTCGCGAGTCAGCGCCTATGACTGGTTCGGCTCCCTGTTCTGCGATCCGATCGGACTCGCCCTCGCAGGAGTGGTGGCGGCCGCGATCGGGATGAGCCGCACGCTCTGGATCGCAGCCGCGGTCGTCCTGGTCACAATCGCTGCGATGCTCGCGGCGCCGAGCGTGCGGCACCTGCAGCGGCTCGACGAACCCCAGCCCAGGCAAGGCGCGCAGCAGTCCGTCGCCGACTGAGCCGACGACGCTGTCAAACGCCATAAGGACAGGCCCTAGACAGGATGGTCAGGTTAGCTGTCGGTGCATGTAGGCCAGTGGTCTGCCGCCCATTCCGTCCAGCCCGGCCATCCCGCTGGCGGACCCGGGATTTCGCCGCCTTCGAGTTCGGCGGTGTCGGGTACCTGGAACTGTTTTCGCCATTGGTCTATGTCGGCCTCGTTCATCGGGAACGTCTGATGCGGTGCCGTGGCCTGGCGGTGCGCGATCCGGGCGAGCTGGACGTCCTTGTCCACGGGCAGGTAGATCACCCGGCAGGAGGCCCCGGCTGAGTGGGCCAGCCAGCGCAGTGCCCACCGTTCATCACGGCCCCAGAGCCCGAAGTCGAGCACGACGCTGGTCCCCCGCCGCAGCGCCTGCAGGGCAACCGAGATGAGCCGCCCTTCCAGTGCGAACCGCTTGCCGTCGGCCATCGGATCGCCGAACAACGGGATCATCCAGTGATCCGGGGTCAGCCGCAGCGCCCGGTTCGCCCCGGCGAGCTCTTTGGCCAGGGTGGTTTTCCCGGCTCCTGGGAGCCCGACCATCAGGAGCATCGTGGCGGCGTGTGGGGCCTGCGCCGCGATGGAGCCACGCCGCATCTCGGCAGGTGCCGGCGGTGCCTGGCGAGGCTGACAGGCGGGCGGGCGCTCCTGCCGGGCGTGGCCGGGCTGGCCTTTCGTGACAGCGGGTACGGCTTCGGGCGGGTGCGGGAATGGTTCTTCGTACTGTGAATGTGAATCGGATCGCTGCGGCTGAGACATGACTCCCCTGATCACGCAGGACGGTCCGGCAGCGCAGGGGTGGGTACGCACGTGGCTGCGGGCGGGACGCTGATCCGGCGGTACGCCCTGGTACTGACCCCGGCAGGGGCAGGCCTTGTGAGGCCGCGGTTTGCAGCAGCCTCGGTACCGCCGCTAGGCGGCAGTACGGGTAGTCATGGCAGCGCAGCAGCACATGCCCCTCACCATAGTCCGCAGCGGCGGCGTACGGGCGGTATGCCGGGCCGCCGTCCTAGGCGGACCTTGATCCCGTGTTCCTCCTGGGCGTACCGCATGCCCAGCTGTCGTTACTGGCCGTTCCGTTGCTGCTCAAGCCCCGCAATGAGTTCCGCGTGGAACCGGGACCGGTGGGCAGGTAAGGCCTATGCCAATGCTGATCGGGACATCTGGCTGGCAGTACCGTGACTGGCGAGGCGGGCTGTACCCCGCGGGCGTGCCTCAGCGCCGGTGGCTCGAGCACTACGCCACCCACTACCGGACCGTGGAGAATAACAACAGCTTCTACCGGCTGCCCTCCCGGGAGACGTTCACCGCCTGGCGGGAGCGAACCACGGACGACTTCGTCATGGCGGTAAAGGCCAGCCGGTACCTGACCCACGTGCGTCGGTTGCGCGACCCGGCCGAACCGGTAGCCCGCCTGCTCGACGCGGCGGCGGGGCTCGGGCCCAAACTCGGACCGGTCCTGCTCCAGCTGCCGCCAACGCTGAAGGCCGACCCAGACACGCTGGACGCGTGCCTGAAGGAATTCCGGACGGCGGCTACCGCACTGGGAGACCATGGGCTCCGGCTCGCGGTGGAACCGCGCCACGAGACCTGGTGGACCGATGAGATACGCCAGATCATGGCCGCGCACAACGCCGCCCTGTGCTGGGCCGACCGGCGCGAGCGCCCGATCACACCGCTGTGGCGCACCGCGACGTGGGGTTATCTGCGCCTCCACGAGGGCGCGGCCCGGCCGTGGCCCAGCTACAGGCCGCAGGCGCTGAGGTCCTGGGTGGCAAGGTTGACCGAGACCTGGCCGGATGAGGCCAACGTCTACGTCTACTTCAACAACGACCCGGGAGGAGCGGCGGTGATCAACTCGGCCCGGTTCGCCGATCTGGCCCGCCAGGCTGGAAGGAGCGCGACCCGCACGCCCGAGGCCGGTCGGGTGACGGCGACCGTAGCCATCCCGACCGGGTGAGACGCCGAACTTACGAAGGCGCAGTGCCTGACCTTGCCGGGTCGAGTACGTCGGCCTCTCCCCCAAGTCACTGCGCTGACTATCACGCGGGCTGACACCACCCGAACTATGGCCACGATTCCGAATCGTTCGTCCATGCCCAGAGAAACTTCTGTAGCTTGCTCCCTTACCCGAGCTTTAGCTCCATATTTGCTGAGGAGTAACAGAGTGCACCGATCCCTGTCGGACGGCTGGCACGCAGCCGCAGCCGCCATCTGCGGTGCGGCGATTCTCGCGGGTACCGCCGCCTGCGGGGCTTCGAGTGCCTCCAGTTCGGGCACGTCGGTTCCGGCCACGCCGTCCGCTAGCCCGCTAGCGGGGCTGACCGCTGACCAGATCGCCAGCAAGGCCTTCGCCGATCTGGCATCGGTCTCGTCCGTCCATCTTGCCGACTCTGTGGTGCAGTCCGGCCAGGCTCTGGTCCTGGACCTGACCATCGGCACCGACTGTAGGGGCACGGTGGAGATGTCTGGGGAGGGCACGCTGAAACTGCTTCGGATCGGCAAGAACCTGTGGATCAAGCCCGACAGCAAATTCTGGAAGTCCGCTGGTGTCAGCGACTCCGCTCTCCTGAGTGCCGTGTCCGGAAAGTACATCCGACCCAGCGCCAAGGACTCAGACCTGCGTGGACTCCAGATGCTGTGCAATCCGAGCTGGTACGCCAGCGAGTTCGGGCAGAAGCTGACCGGGTTGGTCAAGGATGGAACGAGCACGGTCTCCGGCCAGCGTGCGCTGGGAATTAGGGAGCCTGGCGATCCGGGCATCGCCTATGTGACCTTCTCAGCCCGTCCCGAACCCTTGCGCCTGAATGCCGGCAGCAGCGGACTCCTGAACTTTACCGGCTACAACGCGCCTGTTCTGGTTTCCCCTCCGCCCTCCGGCGAGGTGCTCGACGGAACCAAATACGGCTTCTGACCCAGAACACCTGGTGGCTCGCCCAGAACGCCCCCAGGACTCCGGGTCGAGCCCGGCCTTCGGGTATCCGGCCAAGGTCAGCTACGGTTTCGGGCGCGGCGACTCGGCTCGGTACGGATTTTGACGGCCGGGTGGCGATTCGGGTTTCCTGGCTGAGTATGAGCGTGGTCACGGTCCAGCGAGCTGAACGGCGCCGACAGGCAATGGCCTGGGCACTGTACGCACTGCTCTTCACAGTTGGCGGCTTCGCTTTGTGGTACCGCGCCACTTACAACGTGTTTCCTGGTCAAAGTGCCGACGCGCGGGTGCACTGGTGCAATCGGGACTATGACAACTATGCTCCGGAGCTGAGCCTGCGGCAGGTCGAGTCTGGGGCGAGCTGGCCGGTCCGGGTGGTCGGGAATTACCCACCGCTGGCTCTCCACCGCGAGCAGCTGCTGGCGGAGGTATACCCGGGGCCGCACACAAACTCATGCGCGGTCGCGGTCTACCTGCGTACCGGGCCGGACCGGTACGCAGGCTACGAACTCTCCGGTGGGCCCTGACCTGGGCGGGATAGCGGCTGTGACCGATGCTGAACGACTCCCCTACTCCCCCGTCTTTGATGGCCGCGCCATCCGGGTTCTGCCATCTGAACGGCCGGCGAAGGTCTTTACAGGCCCCCGCTTCTTGCTGTTATCATATGGCGAAAGCGCCGCGCTGGTCGAGTTGAGCGCCCGCCGATGACACCGAGGCTCACACGAGTGCGCCTATTCGAAACCTCGTCTCTACACTCGCACCAAGCCGATACAATAAGCGGTGTATCGCACTGGGTTTCGACCCAGCCAAGCATCATCGAAGTGTGCGAGTGAGTCATCCGAATGCCGAGGTGATCAGGTGTCAGATACTGCGAGTCAGCTTCAGTGGCTTAGGGAGGAGTCCAGCGCGGGCTGCGCGGAGCGGTCATTCGTGCTGTCCCGCCGCTCGGGTCCCGTACCTGGTGTGCTGTGGCCGGCCGTGACCGCCACTGCGCCTCCGACAGTGCTGCTCTGCCACGGCGGGAGCGGGCACAAGCGCAGCGAACGTCACCTGCGGATGGGACGCCAGCTCGCGGCGGCAGGTCTCGCCGTCGTCGCGATCGACGGGCCGTACCACGGCGACCGGGTGCCATCGCCGATGGCACCGTCCGTCTATCAGCAGCTGATCGTCGATGAAGGCATCGAGCGCGTCACGGCCCGGATGACCGAGGACTGGCTGGAGACCGTCTGCGCGCTCGCGGCCAGGGGTCTCGTGGACGGTGCTAACGTCAGCGTTTTCGGGATATCGATGGGTGCCCGGTTCGGGCTGCCAGTTGCGGCCGCGCTCGGCTCACGGTTGCGGTGCGCTGTGCTCGCCAAGTTCGGGATCCGCCAGAGCGAGCTGCTCCACCCCGGGCTCTGCGCTCCGGGCCTGATTGCGACAGCTGCGCGGTCCGTCTGCGCACCTGTGCTGTACCACGTGCAGTGGCACGACGAGCTCTTCCCCCGGGACGGGCAGTTCGAGCTGTTCGACGTACTGGCCTCCGTAGACAAGCACCTCATCGCCAGGCCGGGCGCGCACGCGGAGAATCATCCCCACGATGAGGCTTCCTGGCAGGAATTCCTCCGAACCAATGCACCAGCGTGCTGAGACATCGCGCTCGCTCGGAGGGCTACCATCGCTGGGCAATCCGTAGCCGTGCACGTCAGCGGGCGCGCCATGGGCCGCTCCCAGGCCTGGTCTGGCCGGTCAGACGGTGCTGTCGTCAAGCGCGGGCCGGTGCAGGCTCTCACCCGTCTTGACGGGCAGCAGCACGGCGAGGCCGACAAGCAGGACGGCGAGGATGCCCCACGACGTCTTCGCCGCCGTCGCCGTGTCGGGCGAGAGCGCGATCGCGATCGCGATCGCGATCGAGTAAAGCTAGGGCGAGATCCAGATCGCGGCGCGGCCCGTGGTCGCGTAGAGCCCGAACACCTCACCCTCGCGGCCCGGAGGGATGATACGCGCGAGGAAGGTCCGGCTCGCTGACTGCGCCGGGCCGACAAAGGAGCAGAGGATGAGGCCAAAGATCCAGAACACGATCGAGCCCTCGGCACGCGTGACGAACAGCAGGATCGTGCACACGCTCATGCCGATAAGCGAGGCGACGATCACGAGCTTAGGCCCGAGCCGGTCATCGAGGCCACCGGACGAGACCGTCGCGATGCCGGCGATGACGTTCGCCGCGATGCCGAACACGAGCACCTGCTTGGTCGACAGCCCGAAGGCCACGTGTCCGAGCACGCCGCCGAAGGTCAAGACCCCCGTGAGGCCGTCACGGAAGATCGCGCTGGCCAGCAGGAACCAGATGGTGTTCGGGCTTACCCGCCAAAGGTCGCGGATGTTGCGGAACAGCACGCCGTAGGCCGCGGTGAACCCGGTGCGTTCGGCCGCGAGCGTCGGCCGTCGGCGGCGGCACCTTGACCTTGAACAGCACCGGGATGCTGAAGCCCACCGCCCAGGCCGTGGCCACGAGCATCGCGAGCCGAACGTAGAGACCGCCCGCGTTGGGGATGTCCAGGAGGCCCGAGGTGGTGCTCGTGCCGCCCTCCACGAAGAAAACGAGGATGATGACGAGCAGCACGATGCTGCCGAAGTAGCCCATGCTCCAGCCGAAGGCGCTGATCTTACCGACCGTCTTCGGCGTCGATACGAGCGGTAGCAGCGAGTTGTAGAACACCGTCGCGAGCTCGTAGAACACTGTGCCGACCGCGATGCAGGCAAGGCCGAGCCAGAGGTATCCCGGCTCGTTCTTGACAAACACCGTGCCGAGCAGGCAGAGGGCGACGACGCCCGAGTTGATCGCGAGCCACCGCTTGCGGTGGCCAGATGTGTCGGTGCGCTGTCCCGCCACCGGCGCGATGATCGCAATCACGATGCCCGCGACGGCCGTGAAACCGCCGAGCAGCTCGGACTCGTGCGCCGGGTCGCCGAAGGCCGAACTCGACAGGTACGTGTTGAAGACGAAGGTCGTCGCCACGGCGTTGAAGGCCGAGAACGCCCAGTCCCAGAAGCCCCATGCGGCGACGGCGCCGCGGGTGGGCGAGGTTAGGCCGGTCACGCGACGCAGGTTAGCGCGTCCATGTCTCGAGCGAATATCCCCTGGTCTGCCGCTACGTACCATGCCCGCTACGCTCCCCCGCGGCCTGATGGCGTGGGTGTACCGTTCGTAGGGTGGATAGCGGTGAGCTGGCGCACCTACGCCGCGCGAGGGACCTCTTGGACCGTGAGTACGCGAAGCCGCTGAACGTTCCGCTGATGGCCCGCGCCGCTCTTATGTCGTCTTCGCACTTCTCACGGCAGTTCCGTGAGGCCTATGGCGAGACTCCGTACGGATACCTGCAAACCCGCCGTGTCGAGCGGGCGATGGCGCTGCTGCGCCACGGCGACCTGTCGGTCACGGACGTCTGCATGGCTGTGGGGTTCACCTCGCTCGGCTCGTTCAGCTCGACGTTCACAAGGCTTGTCGGAGAGCCGCCCAGCGCCTACCGGGCTCGCGATCATTCCAGGTTTACCTCGGTCCCCCCGTGCGTAGCGAAGGACTGGACCCGGCCGAGCAGGAATGGAGAAGCGCGCCGGGCGATCCCTGCATAGGGTCACTACATGACTCTTTCGATTACCCATACGCCCGTGTACTGCCTGGATCTTGACGAGTCCTTGGCGTTTTATACCGAACAGCTGGGCTTCGAGGTCCGCCAAGACGTCCCCATGGGCCCGGAGATGCGCTGGCTGACCGTCGCCGCCCCTGGCGATACCCACGAACTGCTCCTGGCCGCGGTCGACCACCACATTCCCCCAGTCGACCGGGACGCTATGCGTGAGCTCGTCGCCAAGGGCGATCTGGCAGTCTTTATCCAGGTAGACAACCTGGATAAAGTCTTCGAATCGCTGCGCGCCGCCGCCGTCGAGATCCTCCAAGAGCCCATCGACCAGCCTTACGGCGTCCGCGACGCCGGCGTCCGCGACCCCAGCGGCAATCACCTTCGCCTGAGCCAGCCGCTCGCCGCCCAGGCCTGATGCCACAGCGGCTTATGGCGGCTTGGAGCCGCGGCGCTTCTCTTGCTCGGCGACTTGCGCAAGGTCATCTAGCCTGGCCGCTCACCAATCTGCCTGGCCATTCACGGGTTGGTGGCGAAGCGGAGTATCTGGTCAGGCAGGCCACCTTACCTGCGCTCCGTCACGAGCTCGCGGTAGCGACGCCGACGTCTAGGTCCGGAGTCAGTTAGGGCCTAGCGTCGCGTTGCCCAGGACGCTTCCCTGGATGCGGACGCCAGGAGGCGTGGGAGGACTCTCCCCCGGGCTGGCCGCAACAGCGCTCCAACACGCGGACTGACGCCGGCTCCCCCGCCTGGCCACCAGTGTCCGCGTGGCCGGGCGGACGCCCAACCGCCCAGTGGTCACGACTCGAAGGTGGGCGCTCTGACGACCTCGCCGTCAGGCCCTAGGAAGATGCCACGATAGGGGTCATGAGCTCACAGCGTTTCCGCGCCGTCATCGCCGCCGATCCTGCGGGGCGCGCGCTCATCACGGTGCCGTTCGACCCGGATGAGGCGTGGGGGGCCAAGGCCAACCATCCCGTCGGCGGCACGATCGACGGCCGACGGTTCCGCGGCAGGCTATCGCCGCTTGCCGGCAGGTGGGTGCTGACGGTGCGGCTGCGCGACGGGGTCGCGATCGGCGATGAGGTCGCCGTAGAACTGGCCCCGGAAGGTCCGCAACGCGGCGATCTGGCCGACGATATCGCCGCGGCGCTCGCGGCCAATCCGGCCGCGGCCGCATTCTTCGATACCCTGGCGCAGTTTTACCGCAAGGCCTACCTCCGCTGGATCGATGCGACCACCCGCCGGCCGGATGCCCGCGCGGCCCGCATCGCTGAGGTGGTCGGCCTGCTCGCGGCCGGAATCAAAGAACGGCCGCGAGCATGAAACCGAGGCTACGCCGGGCAGGCCGCACCACCATCCGGGTCAGCGGGCGAGCTGGTGGAGCCAGTCGCGGAGGAGGGCGGTTTCGGGCGGGCGGAGCGGGAGGGTCGCCCCGTCCGCGGCGGTGAGGGCGGCGTCGAGGGCGAGGGCGCGGGAGGCGAGGCTGGAGTCCGTGGCCGGGGACCCGCCGGTGGTGAGGGAGTCGATGAGGGTGTCGCGCATTCTCGCGGAGATCTCCGGGTCGCGGTCCTCGGCGGGGGCGCCGATCAGCGACAGGGTGATGCCGGTGACGGCGGCCAAGAACAGGCGCGCGGCGAGGGCGGACGGGACCCGCAGGCAGCCGGCGGCGGCGGCGCGGTCGAGGAACTTTAGCAGGAGGTCCTTGGCCTCCTCGGCGGCCGGCGGGCGGCGGCCGGGGCGGTCGGTGCCGTACATCAGCAGATAGAAGGCGGGGTGGCGCAGGCCGAAGTCGACGTGGATGTCCCAGCCGCGGCGCATGTCCTCGACCGGGTCGCCGGTGTGCGCCAGATTGTGTTTCCCGGCCAGGTAGATGTCGAAGGCGTGGATGGCCAGGGCCGCGAGGAGGCCGTCCTTGTCGCCGAAAAGCTGGTAGAGGGAGGCGGCGCGGATGCCGGCCGCCGCGGCGACCGAGCGGGTGGAGACCGCCTGGGCGCCCTCCCGTTCCAGGATGCCGGCCGCCACCTCGAGGACCTGCTGCCGGGTACGGGTCTTCGCGTCGTCCACGGTTGCGATGCTGAGGATTCGCTCGGCGTGCTTGTCGAACTGCGTGACCAGGGGCTCATCCGCCGCATCGGCCTGTCAGGCGCATCGCCGGAGATGCTGGCCCGCACGCAGAAGATGACGCCGATCGCGGCCGTGCAGAACCGCTTCAACCTGCTCGACCGCAGCGGCGTTCAGGTCCTCGCTGACTGCGAGGCACAGGGCATCATGTTCGTCCCCTACTTCCCGCTGGCCTCCGGGCGGCTCAGCCGCCACGACGAGCTGACGAGCGCCGCGCAGCGTCTCGGCGCGACGCTGGCCTAGGTCGCGCTGGCCTGGCTGCTGCGCCGTTCCCCGCCGTGGTCGTCATCCCCGGCACGACGAACCCCGACCACCTGCGCGCCAACATCGCCGCGGCCGAGGTCGCCGAGAACCTGACCGACGCCGAAGTAGCCCGCCTAACCGGCCTCGTCGACGAGTCGAAGGCCGTCATCGACCAGCCGCACCAGTTCAGGCTCGACGCGCTCGGATCCGCGGCGGTGCCCATCGCTCGCGGGGGTGCTCATGGCCGCGGTGAAGGCTCCGGTGGCGGGACCGGCTGACCGGGTCCTGCGACTCGGACGGCGGCGCCTGGGCTGTCGGCGCTGGCGGCGAGTCGACGGGCCAGGGCGCGCACGTGATCGCGCAGAGCATCCGGGTACTCGATCACGAACGGGCGGTCCAGCGAGGCGAGCAGGGAGGGGATCCACTCCAACCGCTCGGCCTGCAGCCGGACCCGCACCCACCCGCCGCTCTCCCGCGCCTCGGAGACGGCCCGTGGCCCGGAGGGTTCTGCCAGGTCACGGGCTTCCTGCACGGCGGGTTCCTGCGTTGGGCCGGCTGAGATCTCCGCCACCGTGGCGATCCCGGCCGGGAGGCGGGCCCGGACCTGCTCGGCCGGGCCCAGGACCCGCAGCGACACCTCGTGCTGGTAGGGCACCTCGTTGAGCCCGGCTAGAACCCGGGTGGCCGGGTCGAACCCCGCGGGTAGGTCGAACGACCCCGGCAGCACCGTCGCGGTCTCGATCCGGTCCAGCCGGAACGTGCGCACCTCGCCGCTGGCCGAGTCCGCCCCGGTCAGGTACCAGCGCCCGGAGTGGACGACGATCCCGTACGGGTGCACGGTGCGTTCGCTGCTCCTCCCGTCCCGGGTCGTGTAGCGGACGGCGACCGGCCGGTGGTGCCGCGCGGCCTCCGCGAGCATCAGCAGCACGCCCGTCTCCTGGGTGACGGCAGGACGGGCCGCGGTGGTGAAGTCGGCGGTCGCCAGCAGCGCGTCCAGCCGGCGGCCGAGCGCTTCCGGCAGCACACGGCGGATCTTGGCGGCGGCGCTCTCCAGCGCGGTGGCGGACGTGGTCACCAGCCCCGCCCGCAAGCCGGCGACCAGCCCCAGCATGACGGCCAGGGCCTCGTCGTCGGTGAACATCAGGGGAGGCATCCGGTAACCGGGAGCGAGCCGGTAGCCCCCGTACCGGCCGCGCGTAGACCGGACTGGGATGTCCAGGTCGATCAGGTGATCGACGTAACGCCGGACGGTGCGCTCGTCTACCTCGAGCCGCGCGGCCAGGTCGGCGGTGGTGCGGGTGCCGCCCGCCTGGAGGATCTCCAGCAGGGCGAGCACCCGGGCGGTCGGCCGGGTCATGGGTAAAGTGTCCCACCAATACCGGACGGAAAGCGTCCTGTATCGGCGCCAGCAAGCTCACCGCTCCGAGGGTGCCGAAACGGAGGGCAGAGCTGCGAATGCGCGGATGCCCGATACGAAGATCAGGCCGCCGGCAACGATGAATATCAGGCTGACCGAGTTGAGGGGGATGCCGGCGAACGAGACGCGGAAGCTCCGCAGGACAGTGCTCATCAGCCAGCCGGAGACAACCACCGAGAGCATGGACGCGAACTGGTTGACCGGATTAAACACCGCCATCACCCGTCCCATGTATTCGCGCGGTGCCGCATCCAGGAGCAGCGGCGCTACTGCTGTGTTCAGCATGGCGATCGGAATGGCATAGATCGCCAGCATGATGAGGCCAGCGGCGAAGCTGCGCTGCAGCGCGTAGCCGGCCGCCAGGACGCCGGTGGCCAGCAGGCCAGACCAGGTGAGCGCGCGTGCGCCAATCCACCGCACCATGTAACCGGCCGCGAGCGCGCCGACGATGAAGCCAGCCCCCATCGCCGTCTCCGCGACGCCGAACAGCCAGGACGACGCGTGCAGATCGTGCGTTACGAAGAACACGTTCAGCGCGTTGATCGCCCCGGTGCCGAACTGGCAGATCACGGTGACCGTCAGGAGCGTCACGAGGAACCGGTTGCGTGCGAAGAGCCGCAACCCGACGGAGAACTCCGCATGCAGGCTGGTCTTGCCCGCTCCTCCAGAGCCTGGCGGGCCAGGCTCCGGCGTCAGCCGCAGGAAGCGAATGGCCAGATAGGACACGACGTAAGAGGCGGCGTTGGCGGCCAGCGCCCACCGCAGGCCGACCGTGAACAGCAACGGGGCCGCGATGGGCGGGCCGATGATCGCGGCCGCCGACGTGGTGACCTCGCCGAGGCCGACCGCCCGCGCCCGGTCTTCTTCGCCATGCACCACGTCGCCAGTCGTCGCGAACCTGGCGAGGCTGAAGAACTGGCCGGCCGCGTTCAGGATGAACACGACGAGGTACACGGCGGCGAGCCACAACCCGACGGGAAGGTCGCGGAGGGGGACGAACGACAGCCCGATGAGGCCCGCGACCATCGCCGCCCGGATCACCTCGGTCCGCATCATCGTCGACTTGCGACTCCACCGGTCCACGAAAACCCCAGCGAGCGGCCCAACCAGGGCAAACGCGGCGGTGGCGGCGACCAGGATCCCGCTGACCGCGGCGGGAGCCCACGACCGGCCTCCCGCGAGATCCTGCGACACCCACAGCACCAGGGTCGTGCCGAAGACGGTATCCCCGACGGCGGATACGGCCTGGCCGTACCACAGCTTTGCGTAATTCCGATTGATCAGCGCCCGCTGCAATGACGGCAAGTTAATGGTGCGTTTACTGTTAATACAAGGCGCAGTACGGTTCTCGCATATTGGTACCATTGTTGTTACACGTGCTGCTGTGACTGGGGATCTCTTGATAGCTGCACGCCATATATCGGCTCGTCAGGAAGCCGGGGCTCGCCGGCCTGACGTCTTGCCATCATCTTTAGGCTCTTTCGGGAACAAGAAATTTCAGTTATGGCGAACAGGCCCGTAACGATAACGAGTTGCTCATTCTGTAACTCGAGACAAGGATCACCAGTCGAGTCACATCGGCCTCATCCGTCAGTTCCGCGGACGGCCGCGAGGTATGACGTTATTGTTACGTTATTTGCGAAGTGGCCCTTAAATCTCGCGTTTCCCGAAAGTCGCCCCGCAAAGGTGAACAGCCCACGGCAGCTACGAGGTCACCATCACCTCGGGCAGCGGCACCAATCCGGCCGCTGCCCATCCGCGGATGCCCGACGCCATCGCCTGGCGAGGTGCTGCCGATGATCACCCTGATGCCCTGGTCCGGCTGGCGCTAACTGCAGAAACTGTCAAATTCCCCGTTTCTGACGCCCCCGAGAAAGGCGTGCCATTCATCCGATGTGAACACCAGGACTGGCCCCACGGAGTCCCTGCTGTTGCGAACGCCGATCTCGCCGCCGGGCAGGCTGGCCACCTCGACGCAGTTGCCGTTGGCGTAACTCAGGGAGCTCTTAGTCCAGTAAAAGCCTGAACTCGGCCGCTCATGCGGACTCCTGAGGGTGGTGCTTCCCACGTTACCTCTTCACTGGTTGGTGTCTTTTTCCTGGATGTGCAGCTTGCAGGTCGAGTCAGGCGCGTTCACGGCTCGCAGTGTCCGCGTGTGTCGCCTGTGGCCACGCGATCGTCAACGGCCAGACCGGGCGCGAACGCGAGCGTGAAGTACACGGCGTCCCCCGCGGGGGTACGGAAAGAGCCCCATTCCGCCGACAGGGCGGCGACCAGCGCGAGTCCACGTTCGGCCTGCGTACCGGCTGGTTCGTCCACTCCGGTCAGGGAACGCGACGTGTAGTAGACGTCAATGCGCAGATGGCCGCGGGAGCACCTGACGACAAGCATCACGCTTTCGCCGTTGCCGTGCATGATGGCGCTGGTCACCAAGTCGCTAGTGAGCAGGACCGCGATGTCGGGATCGACAGGGATCTGCCAGGCCCGGACGACCGCACCGACCTGGCCACGGGCCTCGGCCGCCGCGGCTGGTTCCCTGGTCAGCCGGAAGCGGCGCTGGCGCAGTTCGGTCGGGCGTGTCGATGTCATCGCGTCTATCCGGTTCCTCAGCTGACGTGTGCGGTGCCTGTTTCATCGCAAATACTTATGCAACTTGCACTGCAATACATCGGTCAGCTGACGGATATTGAAGAGCGGCGCGGACACCAGTAGTTTTCAGCCACGCCTAGGCTCGTACGGGAATGGCTTCGGAGCCGGCTGGGCCGAAGGTCCCGAACACGATGCCGGGAGGTCGGCGAGCGTCACGAAGTCTACATCGCGGATCGGGGCGGCACCGCGGTATCCGTTGGTGGCCCACCCTGTCCAGTGCCGACGTCCGCGTGTTCCCCAATCAGGCCGAGGCAGGTCAGTTCCTCGGCTGAAAGTCGCAACGAGCCAGCGGCCACGTTGGCTTCCAGGTGGCCCGGATCGCCGGTTCCCGGGATGGCCAGTACATGCGACCCTTGCCTCAGCGTCCACGCCAGCTTGACCTGGGCGGCGGTCGCGCCGTGCGCGTGCGCCACCGCGAGGATTCCCGCGCTTTCGCTCGTACCTGCTTCGCGACCCTGTCCGGCGATAGCGAAGAACGGCACGTACGCCACTCCCTGCTCGCCGCACGTTCGAAGGAACTCCTGTTCCTGCGCGGGCGCGCCAACGCCGTAGGCATTCTGCACGCAAACCACCGGCGCTATGGCCTGGGCTTCGGCCAGGTGCGCGGGCGTGACGTTGGAGATCCCGAGGTGCCGGATCAGCCCGGCATCCCGCAGGCCGGCCAGCGCGCCGAAGTGCTCGGCAATCGAGCCGGTCTTCAGCCGCCGCGGCAGGCGCAGGTTGACCACGTCGAGATGATCCCGGCCGAGCTGGCGCAGGTTCTCCTCCACCTGCCCGCGCAGCTGCTGCGGCGTGGCCCACCACCACTCCCCCGACGGATCCCGGCCCGGCCAGACCTTCGTGGCGATGACCAGATCGTCCGGGTACGGTGCCAGGGCACGGTTGATCAGCTCATTGGCCGAGCGCAGCGACGAGAAGTAGAACGCGGCGGTGTCGATGTGGTTCACGCCGAGCTCGAGCGCGCGGCGCAGCACCGCAATGACCCGGCTGCGCTCGCTCGCAGTTCCGTCGGCGTTGCTCGTCAGGCGCATGGCGCCCAAGCCGATCCTGTTCACCGTCAGGTCGCCGAGCGTCCGGGTACCCGCGGCATCGGCCGTGATCGTCTGTGAGGTCACCAGTGAAGTGTGCCACCGGGGCAGATACCGAACGGGTCGATACCAGTCGGATAATGTCACAGTGTCAGGAACTCCGGCGGAAGCGGTCACGCTGACCGCCCTGGAAACCGATCCTCATCCGGTGCTCGCGCGGCTGCGGGCCGCCGCGCCGGTCACCTGGGTACCGGTCCTCGGCGCCTGGCTCGTCACCGGGTACGGCGAGGCGGTAACGGTGCTGCGTGACGCACGGACGTTCACGGTCGATGACCCCCGGTTCTCCACGGCCACGGTCGTGGGCCCCAGCATGCTCTCGCTGGACGGTCCGCAGCACGCACGCCACCGGGCCCCGTTCACCCGTACCTTCCGGTCCGAGGAGATTCACGGCCGGCTGGCCGCCTTCGTCCGGGACACGGCTGGCCGCCTGGTCTCGGTCATCGAACCGCGCGGTGAAGGCGAGCTCCGGCGTGCTGTCGCCGGGCCCCTGGCCGCCGCCGTCATGGCTGAGGTCCTGGGCCTCGGCCAGGCCGATCCGGCGAAGATCCTCTCCTGGTACGACGGGATCGTGGCGGCGGTACAGGCCGAGGCGGCGAAGGCCGCGGGCGGCCGGGCCGGCGCCGCGGCGGATCCGGCTGGCCAGGCCGCGTTCGCCGAACTGGCCGGCTGCCTGCGCGACGTCATCGCGACCGATGACGGCACGTCGCTGCTGGCCGGGGTCGCTGGAGGGGCTGGGGGGGCTGACCCGCTCACCGAAACCGAGGCCATCTCCAACGCTGCCGTCCTGATGTTCGGCGGCATCGAGACGACCGAGGGAATGATCGCCAACGCGCTGCTGCACTTGCTGAATCACCCCCGCGGACTCGAGCTGATCCGCGCCGACCGCGGCCTGGTGCCGGCCGCGATCGAGGAATCGCTGCGGCTCGAACCCGCCGCGGCCGTCGTCGACCGGTACGCGACCGCGGACGCGGTCCTGGCCGGCCTTCCCATCAGGGCCGGTGACCAGGTCACGGTGTCCATCACCGCGGCCAATCGCGATCCGTCAGTCTTCCCCGACCCGGACGCATTCGACGTCCGCCGCCCCAATGCCGCCCAGCATCTGGCGTTCGCGCACGGCCCGCATTTCTGCATCGGCGCTCACCTGGCCCGCTTGGAGGCGCACGTAGCGGTCGACACCGTGCTGCAGCGTCTCCCCCGGCTGCGCCTGGATCCCCGGTGCGGCAACGCGCCGCGGGGCCTTGTCTTCCGCAAGCCGCCAGATCTTTGCGCACGCTGGGACCGGGGCTGACCGTCAGGCGTGGTCGCGGAATTCGGGAAACCCCGCTGACGGCGTCAGAACGGCGAGCGGGTGGCCTGCGGGATCCCCACCTGGCGGCCGCTGCACTGCCTGGCGTCTTTCATCATCGCGAACAGCAGAAGCGTCATTCCCACGAGCGAGGAGGCTTCCCGGATCCCGCCGCTGAACACGTTGAAACCGACGACCTCGATCAGGAAGCCCGTGAGCCCGGTGACGAGCCGCCAGCGTGGCCGCACGGCTCTGGCCAGCCGGATCACCGCGAGAACAGCGAGCAGCGCACCGATACGCGCCCCGGCGAACCTTCGCCGGCGGACGAGCCGCCTGGACTCCTGGCCACCGGAGCGGTGAATCGGAACCCGTGTGCTCAGAATAATCACGTTCCGGCGCCGCGATCGCCGCCTCATATCAGGCCGAGGTTCATGGGAAACTATCACCCTCCGCGTGGGTCTTGCCGTAGCTCCACCGTAGGCTCGCAGGAGATGATATTCAAACCGCCGGGACCGGCCAGACGACCGGGCCGCTAACTCCAGGAGGCGCCATGCCGCGGGAAGATTCGGATGAGTTCGCCGAGCGGTTCCACCGGGACCGCCGGCAGCACGGGGGCGCGTCCCAGCACCTCGACGATGACCGGCTCGCCCGGCTGACCGAGGAAGAGCGCGTCGCCGCCGGCTTGGACGCCTATGACCCGGACGAGGTGCCGCCGGCCACGGACACGCCGCCGCAGCCGGAAGACATCACCCAGACCGATGTGTGGCAAGAAGAGCGGGCGGAGATCCGCCGCGAGGAGGACAAGGACGAGCTGCTGGTCAAGGGCGAGCGCGACCCGTTCCCGCCCACCCGTTACGAATGACCTGCTAACGCGTTATGGCGGCCGGGGCCACGGCGAGTGACACGCTGGCCTCGGCCGTGTAGACCAGGAACGTCAGCGACTCCTGGAAGTACAGCCGCACGCTGTCCGCGTCGTGCGACAGGTAGCCGATCGACAGGTCCTGGCCCAGCCGCAGCTCGAAGTCGCCGCCGCGTCCGGAAATCAGCAATGCCCCCTCTATCGCCGGCGCCCAGATGATCTCTCCGTCGATCACCCGGGACAGGTGATCGCGGATCGGGTAGCCATGATCGGAGGTCTCGCTGACCATCGTGTAGGCGCCGGCCGACAGCAGCAGCGAGAAGGGCCCTCCGACCCCGGCCAGCCGGAGCGCGCTCACCGCCTGGCTGACCGCGTTGGGGTAGTCGCGGGCTTCGGCGGGCAGCGTGAGCACCGGGTTGGACGAGCTCGCCCTGATGCCGGTGATCCCGGCGGCGGCGTAGCCCTCGAGAATCGCCCGGTCCTCGGCGAAGGCGATCTTCTTGGCGGCGTCCTTCACCGGCTGCCAGTCAGGATCCTGCGCACCGCGCTCGACGTCGTCCACATCCGGCCGTCCGACCGTGAACGGCACCCGGAGCTGGACCAGCGGCTGCGACGTGCGCAGCTTGGCGATGACGCCGTCCGCGGGGGCGTCGACGTCACTCAGGTGGCCGGTGTTCACGCTGGCCAGCCCGGGGCCATCGGGGCCGGCCAGATCCACCACCCGCCGCCCGGCGACGTTCTGCTCGAACGTGCGGCGCGCCTCGGCTTCGATGTCCGCCCAGGCGGCACTGGAGATCGGAGCGAGTTCGCGGTGCAGGTTGTTCATTGCTGATTGCTCCTGTTCAAGCTGCCGATGCCCAGGGAACCGTTCTCCGCCAACCAGGCCGCCGGCGCCGACCCAGCCGCCGACCCGGAACCGGCCGGGCTTGGCGGATCCGGAAGGTCGTCGAGGAAGTCCGCCGACGGGGCAAAGAACAAGCTGCCGGTGACTGCCGTGGAAAAATCAAGGATGCGGTCGTAGTTACCTGGCGGGTTGCCGATAAACATGTT
>Ga0302324_100011278_pt1 | contig 18362 bp, 15 predicted proteins | sample Palsa_T0_1_FD_201949 | JGI IMG/M metagenome (GOLD analysis project Ga0302324, IMG submission 201949) | Peat permafrost microbial communities from Stordalen Mire near Abisko, Sweden - Palsa_T0_1 | ecosystem: Environmental > Terrestrial > Soil > Palsa > Peat permafrost | place: Sweden: Abisko... | reverse complement strand
GACTTCTCGTGGTTCTACCTGATCTTCGGGGCCTTCATCATCGTCGGCGCCTCCAACGCCGTGAACTTCACCGACGGCCTCGACGGCTTGGCCACGGTGCCGGTGATGATCGCCGCCGCGACCTTCGGGCTCATCGCCTATCTCGTCGGCAACTTTGTCTTCGCCAACTACCTTGAGCTTCACTTCGTGCCCGGCGTCGGCGAGGTGGCGGTGTTCTGCGCCGCGATGGTGGGCTCGGGTCTCGGCTTCCTCTGGTACAACGCCCCGCCGGCCAGGATCTTCATGGGCGACTGCGGCTCCCTGGCGCTGGGAGGCGGTATCGGCGCGGTGGCGGTGGCCACCAAACACGAGATCGTGCTGGGGATCGTCGGCGGCCTGTTCGTCGTCGAGACCGTCTCGGTCATGATCCAGGTCCTGTATTTCAAGCGCACGCGCCGGAGGATCTTCCTCATGGCGCCGATCCACCATCACTTCGAAAAGATGGGCTGGTCGGAGCCCACGGTGGTCATCCGCTTCTGGATCGTCGCGGTGATGCTGGCGATGGTCGGCCTCGCCACCTTGAAGCTGAGATAGGGGAGCGTGCGCCGAAGATGATCCCCATCCCGGTCTTCGCTGGCGAGACGGTGGCGATCTTCGGCCTTGGCCGCAGCGGGTTGCCGGCGGCGCGGGCCCTGACGGCGGGCGGCGCGCGGGTCCGGGTCTGGGATGATGACGCCGAGCGCCGCGCTGTCGCGGCCGCCGAGGGCTTCGCCCTGGCTGATCTTGGCGCCGTCGATCTTCGTGAGTTCGCGGCCCTCGTGCTCGCGCCGGGTGTTCCCCTGACCCATCCGCGCCCCCACCCGATCGTCGAACGCGCCCGCGCCGCCGGTGTCGAGGTCATCGGCGATATCGAGCTTTTCGCCCGGGCGATCGCCGCCGCTCCCGAGCATCGCCGGCCAAAGGTGGTGGCGATCACCGGCACCAACGGCAAGTCGACCACCACGGCGCTGCTCGGCCACATGCTCCTCGAGGTTGGTCGCGACGTGCGGGTGGGTGGCAATATCGGCGTCGGCGTCCTTGATCTCGAGGACATGCACGGCGGCGCGGTCTATGTGCTGGAACTGTCGTCCTATCAGCTCGACCTCACATCGGGCCTGAGGCCGGATGTAGCCATCATCCTCAACATCAGTCCCGACCATCTCGATCGGCACGGGGGCATGGAAGGCTATGTCGCGGCTAAGAAGCGGATTCTGTTCAATCAGGGGCGCGGCGACAGCGCGGTCATCGGCGTCGACGATGCCTGGTGTCAGCAGATCTGCACCGAGATTACCGCCGCCAACAAGCGGACCACCTGGCCGATCAGCGCCCGGCGGGCCATGGGGCGCGGCGTCTATGCGCTCCAGGGAGTTCTCTACGACGCCACCGAGGGCCGGGTCGCCGAGGTCGCCGACCTGACCCGGGCTCGCTCGCTTCCCGGCCGGCACAACTGGCAGAACGCCGCCGCCGCCTACGCCGCCGCCCGCGCCCTGGGGCTCTCGTCCTCCGATGCCGTCGAGGGCTTGATGAGTTTTCCGGGCTTGGCTCACCGGATGGAGAATGTCGGCTCCATCGGCAAAGTGCGGTTCATCAACGACTCTAAGGCGACCAACGCCGAGGCCGCTCGTCAGGCCATGAGCGCCTATCCCCGCTTCCATTGGATCGCCGGCGGCAGGGCCAAGGCTGGCGGTATCGACAGCCTCGCCGACCTCTACGGCGCCATCGCCAAAGCCTATCTCGTCGGCGAGGCCTCGGCCGAGTTCGCCGCGGCCCTCCAGGGCAAGGCGCCCTACGTTGAAGCCGGGACCGTCGAGGCGGCCGTCGCGGCCGCTTTCGCCGACGCGCGGCGCCTTGGCGAAGACGTCATCGTCCTCTTCTCGCCGGCCTGCGCTTCCTTCGACCAGTACAGCGATTTCGAGGCCCGGGGCGATGCCTTCCGCGCCGCCGTTCACGCCCTTGCCGCCCCGCGAGTAAAGGAGGCCACCGGATGAGCCAGCAGACCCACGCTTTTGCCCGTTCCGACCGCTCGTCGGTGGGCGTGTGGTGGTGGACCACGGACCACCTCCTTCTGGGCGCCACCGCCGCCCTGATCGGCCTGGGCGTCCTGCTGCAGTTCGGCACCAGTCCGGCCGCCGCCGCCCGGCTCGACATCGCCTGGCCGTTCCACTTCGCGGTCCGCCAGTGCATCTTCGCCGCCGGCGGCGCGGCGATCCTGCTTTCGACCTCAATGCTCAGCCCCCGGGGCGTGCGCCGGGCGGCCTTCTTCATCTACCTGGCCTCCATCGCCGCCATGGTCGCGCTGCCGTTCCTGGGCCACGCCGCCAAGGGCGCCACCCGCTGGGTGGAAGTCGCCGGATTCACCCTCCAGCCCTCGGAGTTCATGAAGCCGGCTCTGATCGTCCTCATCGCCTGGATGTTCTCCGAGGCTCAGAAGGGCGAGGGCGTGCCTGGCGTGTCGATCGCCTTCTTCCTCTATGTGATGGCGGTTGCCCTTCTGCTCATCGAGCCCGATATCGGTCAGACGGTGCTGATCACCATCGCCTTCGGGGCGGCGTTCTGGATGGCCGGAGTGCCGATCAGCTGGATCATGGTCATGGGCGCGACCGCCATAGGCGGGCTGTGCAGCACCTATTTCCTCTTTCCCCACGTCGCCACGCGCGTCGACGGCTTCTTCAGCCACGAACACACTGACACCCAGCAGGTCCATCGTGCGGCCGAGGCCATCGCCGCCGGCGGCGCCTTCGGCCGGGGTCCAGGCGAGGGGATCATGAAGCGCCTGGTGCCCGACCTGCACACCGACTTCGCCTATTCGGCGGCGGCCGAGGAATACGGCCTGTGGCTGTCGCTGATCCTGATCGCCCTCTTTACCCTCCTGGTGGTGCGCGGGCTCTACAAGGCGATGAAGCTCTCCGATCCCTTCCAGCAGGTTGGCTCCGCCGGCCTCTTCGTTCTGGTGGGCATGCAGGCCTTCATCAACGTGGCGGTGAACCTCGACATGATCCCCACCAAGGGGATGACGTTGCCGTTCATCTCTTACGGCGGCTCATCCATGCTCGCCATGGGCCTCACCATGGGTTTGGCGCTCGCCCTGACCCGCAAGCGGCCGGGCGCCTACAGCACCGGCGAGACCCTGGCCAAGGCCGGCGCGTTTGGCTGATGAGGCAGGGCGGCGGGGCCGCCTCGCCGTCATCGCCGCCGGCGGCACCGGCGGCCACCTTTTTCCGGCCGAGGCCCTGGCAAGAGTCCTGATCGAGCGCGGCTGGGAGATTGTACTCGCCACCGACGAGCGTGTCAGCGTTCTGGCCGAGAGTTTCCCGGCGCGGGAGCGGATCGCACTGTCGTCGGCGACTTTCCGCCGGGGCGATATCGCCGGCATGGCGCGGGCCGCGACGCGGATCGTGCGTGGCGTAATGGAGGCTCGCGCCGCCTATCGGCGCCTCGATCCGGCGGTCGTCGTAGGCTTTGGCGGCTACCCCTCGGCCCCGGCGCTGGTGGCGGCCATTCTCGGACGCCGGCCGACGGTGATCCACGAGCAAAACGCCGTCCTTGGCCGCGCCAACCGGCGCCTCGCGCCGCATGTGCGCGCCATCGCCTGCGCCTTCCCCTCCCTCGCCAACGCGCCCGAGGGCGTGCGCGCCAGGGCGGTCGTCGTCGGCAATCCCGTGCGTCCTCAGATCCGCGCCCTGGCCGATGTCGCCTACGAGCCGCCGGGCGAGGAAATCCGCCTGCTCATCACCGGCGGCAGCCAGGGCGCGCGCTTGATCTCCCAGCTCGCCCCGGCGGCGGTGGCCGAGCTTCCCGCGGCCCTGCGCGAGCGGTTGCGGATCCATCAGCAGACCCGTCCCGAATCGATGGAGGCGGCCAGGCGCATCTACGACGGCGCCGGGGTCCAGGCTCAAATCGCGCCGTTCTTCGCCGACATCGCCGCCCTTCTGGCGTCAGCCCACCTGGTTGTCGGCCGCGCCGGCGCCTCGACCGTCAGCGAGCTCGCCGTCGCCGGACGGCCCTCGATTCTCATCCCGCTCGGCATTGCCCTAGACGACGATCAGGGACGCAATGCCCAGGTCCTAGCCGCCGCCGGCGCGGCAGAGGTCATGCGCGAACGGGGCCTCACGCGGGAGTCCCTGACAGCCGTCCTTCAAACGCTGCTCACCACCTCTGGCCGCCTGGAGGCCATGGCCGCCGCCGCACGCTCCCTCGCTCGTCCTGACGCCGCCGAACGCCTCGCCGACCTCGTCGAAACCACTGCGGGATAGGCCCCAAGCGCGCCGAAAGTCGCCTGGACGCGCGGACGTGGACCAGAAGTGACAGCCGCCCCGCGAAGTCGTAGCCCTTGGCGACGCCGCCAGGAGCCGCTCATGGCCAAGGTCGAACGCCTCAACCGGCCGTCTATGAAGCCGCTCATCGAGCCGTTCGGCCTTTGCGAGGCCGTCAAGGCGCACCGCATGCTCTACCTCGGCGGTCAGACCGGCATGGACGAGACCCATCAGATCGTCGGTGGAGGCCTGAAAGCCCAGGCCGTTCAAGCTTTTCGCAACATCGAGGCGGTGCTGGTGCTGGCCGGCGCGAGGCCGGCGGATCTGGTTCACCTCACCTGGTATGTGGTCGAGAGCGCAGACGGGAAGTCGTTCATGGAAGAGGCCCTGGACATCACCGCCGCCCGTGAGGAGGTCATGCTTGGCCTTGTCTGCGCCTCGACGGCGGTGCGGGTGAAGGCTCTGCTGACCCCCGAAATCCTCATCGAGATCCAGGCGGTGGCGGCGTTGTGAGCGAAACCTCTGCCGATGTCATCGTGGTCGGCGCCGGCTGCGCCGGCCTCAAGGCCGCCCAGGAGGTCCACGAATCCGGGCTCTCGGTCATCGTCCTGGAGGCCGATGACCGCGTCGGCGGGCGCCTCAAGCGCAGAGAGGTCGGCGGCCGCGTCGCCGATCTCGGCGGCCAGTGGGTGGGATCGCGCCACACCGTCCTCCGCGACCAGGCAAAAGCGCTCGGAATCGAAACCTACCAGCAATATGCGAGCGGCAAGACCGTCCTTGAACTGCTCGGGAAGCTTACCGCCTTTTCCGGCGACACGCCCAAAATGCCGCTCCTGGGCCTTCTGGAGCTGGCTCGTCTGCAGGCGCGCTGGGATAAGGACATGAGCACCGTTCCCGCCGATGCGCCGTGGTCGGCGCCGCGGGCGGCCGAGTGGGACGCCCAGACGCTCGAGACCTGGATCGCCCGCAATCTGCACACGGCCTCGGGACGGGCATTCGCGCGACTGGTGCCTCGGGGCGCATGGGCGGTGGAGGCTTCGCAGGTCTCCTACCTGTGGTTTCTCGACGCCCTACGCAGCGGCGAAGGCCTGGCGCATCTGATGGCGGTAAAGGACGGCATTCTCGACGCCAAGTTCAAGGGCGGCATGCACCAGATCGCCGAAGGCACGGCCAGGCTGCTCGGCGAGCGCGTGGTCCTGGGCGCCCCGGTCCGCACCATCGTCCAGGACGAGGTCGGCGTGCGCGTCGTCACCGACAAGGGGGATTTCGCCGCCAGGCGCGTTATCGTAGCCATCCCGCCGGGTCCGGCGGCGCGCATCCAATATGCCCCGCACCTGCCGGCGGCGCGGGACGGGCTTGGCCAGCGCGTGGCCATGGGAGCGGTGATCAAGGTCGTGGTCGTCTACGCCACGCCGTTCTGGCGCGCGGCCGGCTTCACCGGCCAGGTCGCCACGGACAATGACGTCGTGGGGATCGTCATGGAGGACGCCACCGACGATGGCGCCGCCCTGCTTGCCTTCATCGAGGGACCAAGGGCCCTGGAGATGAGCGCCGCTGGCCCCGAAGTCCGCCGCGACAGGGTGATCGCCTCCCTGGTGCGGTTCTTCGGCCCCGCCGCCGCCAACCCCATCGGCTACGCCGACAACGACTGGACCCGCGAGACCTGGACCCACGGCTACGTCGGGACCATGGGCCCTGGCGTTATGACCCGCTACGGCCACGCCCTGCGCGAGCCGTGCGGCCGCATCCACTGGGCGAGCACCGAGACCTCGACCGAATGGGCCGGCTATATCGAAGGCGCTCTCCGATCTGGTCTCCGCGCCGCCAAGGAAGTCGTCCAGGCGCACAATCGATAACAACGAAAGAGCCTTCGTCATTGAGGGTGAGGGTGTTCGCGTTAACCGGGAAATCGGCTAGTCACGGGCGATGAGTCGGCGGCCGGTTCCCTTCGACATCGGTCCGGTGCACTTCGTCGGCATCGGTGGCATCGGCATGAGCGGCATCGCCGAGATCATGCTGCGGCTGGGCTATGCCGTGCAGGGCTCCGACCTCAAGGCCGGGGCGACCACCGAGCGGCTGGCGAGTCTGGGCGCGCGCATCTTTATCGGCCACGACGGCGCTCAGGTCGAAGGGGCCTCCGCGGTGGTCTACTCCACCGCCGTCAGGCCCGCCAATCCCGAGCTCATCGCCGCCAGGGCCCTCGGCCTCCCGCTGGTGCGGCGCGCCGAGATGCTCGCAGAGCTGATGCGAATGCAGTTCTCGATCGCCGTCGGCGGCGTTCACGGCAAGACCACCACCACCTCGATGATCGCCGCCATCCTCGACGCCGCCGGCCTCGATCCCAGCGTGGTCAACGGCGGCATCATCAACGCCTACGGCGCCAACGCCAAGGTCGGAAAGGGCGAGTGGATCGTCGTCGAGGCCGATGAGAGCGACGGCACCTTCCTGAGACTGCGCTCGACCGTGGCCGTGGTCACCAACATCGATCCCGAGCACCTCGACCACTACGGCGACTTCGAGGCCATGAAGGCCGCCTTCCAGGGCTTTATCGAAAACGTGCCGTTCTTTGGCTTCTCCGTCATCTGCGGCGACGACGCCAACGTCCGTGAGGTCGCCGCCCGGATAGAGAACCGCCGCCTGGTGACCTATGGCTTTCAGGAGGGCGCCCACCTGCGGGCGGTGAACGTCGCCCTAGATTCGTCCGGCGCCGTCTTCGATGTCGAGATCGGCGCCGGCGAGAGAATCGAGAGTCTGACCCTGCCAATCATTGGCCGCCACAATGTACTCAACGCCGTCGCCGCCTTGGCCGTGGCGCGCGAACTGGGCGTCTCCGAGGATGCCATCCGTTCCGGTCTGGCAGGGTTTGCCGGAGTGCGCCGGCGCTTCACGACAGTGGGCGAGGTCGGCGGGGTGCGGATCATCGACGATTACGGCCACCACCCGGTCGAGATCGCCAGCGTTCTCTCCGCCGCCAGGGCGGTAACCGGGGGGCGAGTGATCGCCATCGTCCAGCCGCACCGCTACACCCGCCTTCGCGATCTGTTCGACGCCTTCTGCGCCTGTTTCGCCGACGCCGACCTGGTGGTCGTCGCCGACGTCTATCCGGCCGGGGAAGCGGCCATCGAGGGGATCGACCGCGGCGCCCTGGTCGAGGGCTTGCGTCGAGCGGGCTGCGAGCGGGTGATTGGCCTCGAAACTCCCGCCGAGCTGCCGGACCTGATCGCCGGCTTGGCGCGCGCCGGGGACCTGGTGGTGTTCCTGGGCGCCGGCGACATCACCGCCTGGGCCCAGGCCCTGCCTGGACAGCTGGAGGGGCTGGCAATCCAGGCCGTGGCGTGAACTGGCGCGACTCGCTGCCCAAGGCGCGGGGCAAGCTGTTGATCGATGAGCCGCTCGCGCCCTTCACCTGGCTTCGCGTCGGCGGGTCGGCCGAGGTGCTTTTCCTCCCGGCCGACGAGGACGATCTCGCCGCCTTCCTCCGCGCCATGCCCGCCGAAATTCCGGTCAACGTTCTGGGGGTGGGATCCAACGTCATTGTCCGCGATGGCGGCGTCGAAGGTGTGGTCGTACGCCTAGCCGGCCGGAGCTTCGGCGAGGTCCACATCGAGAGCGGGCAAGGCCGGCTCGTCACCGGCGCCGGCGTTCCCGACGCCGTCCTCGCCCGGGCGGCGGCCAAGGCCGGGATCGCCGGCCTGGAGTTCTTCGCCGGTATTCCCGGCTCAGTCGGCGGCGCCCTGGCCATGAATGCCGGCTGCTACGGCGCTGAGACGGCTGAGGTCCTGGTGTTAGCCTGGGGCGTCGACCGGGCAGGAGAGAGGCGCATCCTCGGCGTCGCCGACTTCGCCTACGGCTATCGCCACAGCAAAGCGCCCGGCAATATCATCTGGACCGGGGCGATTTTCACCGGACACGCCGACGAAGGTTCGGCGATCGCCGCGCGCATCGGGGAGATCACCAGCCGCCGCGAAGTCACCCAACCGATCAGGGAGAAGACGGGCGGCTCGACCTTCAAGAACCCGCCGGGTCACTCCGCCTGGCGCCTGGTCGACGAGGCCGGCTGGCGCGGCCGGTCCAGAGGCGGGGCGATGTTCTCGGACCTGCACGCCAACTTCCTGATAAACACCGGGGCCGCCTCGGCCGCCGACCTCGAGGATCTCGGCGAAGCCGTCCGCGCCGACGTTGCGTCGAAGTTCGGAATCGACCTCGAATGGGAAATCAAACGCATCGGAAAGCGGGGGTGACGTTGGTTGTTCTCGATACTGGCCTCCCCCCATGACCCTTCCTCTCACTGGCCGGCGGGTGGCGGTGCTGATGGGTGGGATCTCGCCCGAACGCGAAGTGAGCCTGGTCTCGGGGAGGGAGTGCGCCAACGCCCTCGAGCGACTGGGCGCCGCGGTGACGCGGATCGACGCCGGGCGCGATATCGCCGCGGTGCTCGAGGCTCTCGCCCCCGACGTCTGCTTCAACGCCTTGCACGGCGCCTGGGGCGAGGATGGATGTGTGCAGGGGGTGCTCGAGACGCTCGGTCTCGCCTACACCCACTCCGGCGTCCTGGCTTCGGCGCTCGCCATGGACAAGGCCAAGGCCAAGGCGGTGATGGCGGCGGCGGGCGTGAAATCGCCGGGGGGTGGGCTCTTCGACCGCTTCGAGGCCGGGGCCTCCCACGTCATGCCCCCTCCCTATGTCGTCAAGCCCAATGCGCAGGGATCCTCGGTGGGAGTGTTTCGGGTTTTCGAAGGCTCGAACGCCCCCCCCGTGGAGCTGCTGTCGCCGTCATGGACCTTCGGCGACGAAGTCATGATCGAACCCTATGTCCCTGGGCTGGAGCTGGCGGTGGCGGTGATGGACGGGCGGGCCCTGGCCGTGACCCTGATCGAGCCGCGAACCGAATTTTACGACTACGAGGCGAAGTACGAGGAGGGCGGCAGTGTGCATACCGTGCCCGCCCCGCTCCCTGCCGTGGTCACCGCCCGGGCCATGCGCCAGGCCGAGTTGGCGCACGCCGCCCTGGGGTGCTCAGGGGTTACCAGAAGCGACCTTCGTTATGACGACATTAACGACCTTCTGGTCCTTCTGGAGGTCAACACCCAACCTGGGATGACCCCCACTTCGCTCGTTCCCGAGCAGGCGGCGCACCAGGGCGTGGGGTTTGACGAATTGGTGCTTTGGATCGTGGAGGATGGGCATGCCCGCGGCGGCGCGCGGAGGTCAGAGGGGGCTCGCTAGCGCGCGACCCATGAGCTCCCCCGCGTCGGCGAGGCTCCGCCCCGACCGCCCCGCGTCCGCCGCGGCCAAGGCGCCGCGCAAACCCCGTCGCGGGCCGCGCATTCCACTGAAGCTTCTTGCCGGGGGACTGGGCGTTCTCGTCATCGGGGGGGGCGCCGCGTTGCTCGCCACCGGCGGCCGCGCCCAGAGCCTCGCCTCGGCCGCCGGCGCGGCGGCCCTGGGAGAGATGAGCAGCCTCGGTTTTCGGCTGGAGACCGTGCATCTGCAGGGGGCCTCGCCTCCCGCCCAGAAGGAGATCCTCGAGGCCGCGGCCCTTCGGCGCGGACAGTCGATCTTCACCGTCGACCTGGACGCCATGCGCGGCCGGATCGAACGGGTGGGTTGGGTAAATCAGGCGCGCATCATCAGGCTGTGGCCGGACACCCTGGTTATCGCCGTCGACCAGCGGCCGCTGGTGGCCATCTGGGAGCACCACGGCCACGCCGTGGTGGTCGCCTCCAACGGCGCGGTCGTCGACAAGGCCGATCCCGGCCATTTCACCAGCCTGCCGCTCATCGTCGGCGATGGCGCCAACCTCGCCGCGGCCGCCATCATTCCCATCGTCGAATCCCGCCCGCGGCTCATCGAAAGGCTCGAGGCCCTGGTCCGGGTCGACGCTCGTCGATGGGATTTGCGTCTGAAGGATGGAGCCATCGTTCAGCTTCCCGCCGACGGCGAGGAGGAGGCTCTCATCCGCCTCGACCAGCTCGATAGGACGTCCCGGATCCTCGACCTGGCCTTGGCGCGAATCGACCTACGAGATCCGGAAATGGTCGTCGTACGACCACGCGAAGGCCCAGCCCCCAACCTGCAAAGTCACGGAGTCTAACGGAAAAACCATGCTCCAAGTTCTGGAACGCCGTGCGGCCGGCAGGAGCCCCGCGGCCGATCGTCACGAGGCGCGCGACGGCCTCAAGGTGGCTCTGGGCCGCCCGCCCGTGGTGGCGGCAGTGGACCTGGGCGCCTCGAAGGTGGCCTGCTTCATCATGAAACCCGACGGCGTGCGCAAGGCTGACCGCAGCCTGACGACCTCGGGGGTGGGCTATGTCCAGTCGCACGGCGTTAGGGGCGGAACGATAGTCGACATGGACGAGGCCGCCCAGGCGATCGCCAAGGCCGTGGAGCGGGCCGAGGCTGTCGCTGGCCTGAGCGTCCAGGGAGTCACCGTGGCGACCGCCGGCGGCCAGCTCGCCAGCCATCGGCTCACCGCCCAGATCTCCCTGGGCGGTCGTCCGATCGGCGATGGCGACCTGGCGCGCGCCACCGCCCAGGCCATGAGCGGCCTGCGGCTTCCGCGCCGTACGCCGATCCACCTGCGGCCGGTCGCTTGGTCGGTGGACGGCCAAAGGGGGGTTCGCGACCCGCGGGCGATGTTCGGCCGCACCCTGGGCCTGGACCTTCTGGTGGTGTCGATGAACGAGGCGGTATTCCACACCCTGGGTCACTGCGTGGAGCGCGCCCATCTGCAATTCGAAGGCGTGGTCGCCGCCCCCTTCGCTTCGGCGCTCGCCGCCCTGGAGGAGGACGAGATGGATCTGGGGGCCATCTGCATCGACATGGGCGGCGGCTCGACCTCGGTGGCGGTCTATTCCGGCGGCGCCCTGATCCATGTCGACAGCCTCGCCGTCGGAGGCAACCACGTCACCCAGGATATCGCCCGCGGACTTTCGACCTCCATGGTCGGCGCCGAGCGGATCAAGACCCTGCACGGCTCGGCCATCGCCTCGAGCAACGAGGACCGGGAAATGATCGAGGCCCCGCCGCGTGGCGACGACCCCGGCGCCGGGCCGGTCACCGCGCCGAGGTCCCTGCTCAAGGGCATCATCGCTCCCAGGGTCGAGGAAACCCTCGAGCTCATCAAGGAGCGGCTACGGACCGCCGGCGTCCTCGCCCAGCCCGGGGCCGGGATCGTGCTTACCGGCGGCGCCAGCCAACTCGCCGGGGTGCGCGAAGTCGCCGTCCGCGTCTTCGACCGGCCGGTTCGGCTCGGTCGGCCCCGACGGGTGCCTCACCTCGCCGACGCCGCTTCCGGCCCGGCCTTCTGCGCCGCCGCCGGCGTCCTCCACCGCGCCGCCTTCGGTCCCCGGGAGATCGGCCCCCGCCGCCAGGGCTCCGCGACCCGCCCCACCCACGTCGTCGACCCCCGGGCCAACGTCGTCGCCAAGGCCGCAGCTTGGCTGCGCGACAACCTCTAGGTCCTCCATCCTGACGTATGAAACCCCTCGGCCACCCGGCGAAGTGGTCCGAGTCTTGCCTTCTTAAGCTTTGTGCAAAGGAGAGGCGGGGGGTTGGATCGAGGTCAAGCCTGATTTGACCAACTAAAACAGCTGGCTTCGACTTCAACTAAAGGCGACTCGGGCTATGCGGTTAACCCTCGATTAAGCATGACGGTGGCTCAGTAAAGCCATCCGTCGAAGCAGCCGCGCCCGGACCGGCGGCTGCTTCTTTCCAAGCCTGGCGGAGGACGCGGAGTTACCCATGACGTTCAAGGTTTTCGCCCCCCAGACCAAGGAACTGAAGCCCAGGATCGTGGTCTTCGGCGTCGGCGGAGCGGGCGGCAACGCTGTCAACAACATGATCGAATCGGGCCTTGAGGGCGTCGAATTCGTCGTCGCCAACACCGATTCCCAGCAGCTCGCCTTCTCCAAGACCGATCGCCGCATTCAGCTCGGGGTCAGCGTCACCCAGGGGCTCGGAGCCGGAGCCCATCCGGAGGTGGGCATGTCGGCGGCCGAGGAATCGGCGCCGGAGATCGGCGAGCATCTGGATGGCGCGCACATGGTCTTCATCACCGCCGGAATGGGCGGGGGCACGGGGACCGGCGCCGGCCCGATCATCGCCAAGTGCGCCCGCGAGCGCGGGATACTGACCGTCGGCGTGGTCACCAAACCGTTCCATTTCGAGGGCCGTCACCGCATGCGCCTGGCCGACGCCGGCATCGCCGAATTGCAACGCTACGTCGACACCCTGATCGTCATTCCCAACCAGAATCTCTTCCGGGTCGCCAACGAGCGGACGACCTTCGCCGAGGCCTTCGGCATGGCCGACCAGGTGCTCCACTCCGGCGTTCGATCGATCACCGACCTCATGGTCCTGCCTGGCCTCATCAACCTCGACTTCGCCGACGTCCGCACGGTCATGACCGAAATGGGCAAGGCGATGATGGGCACCGGCGAGGCCTCCGGAGAGGGCCGGGCGCTGATGGCGGCCGAAAACGCCATCCAAAATCCGCTGCTGGACGAAGTTAGCCTCAAGGGGGCCAAGGCGGTGCTCGTCAACATCACCGGCGGCCTCGACATGACCCTGCTGGAGGTCGACGAAGCGGCCAACGCCATCGCCGGCCAGGTCGATCCCGAGGCGAACATCATCTTCGGCGCCGCCTTCGATCCGAACCTCAAGGGCATGGTCCGCGTCTCGGTGGTCGCCACCGGCATGGACGGCGCCTCGATCGCCGCCATCGTGCCACAGCATCACCATCGCGCTGAACCCGCCACGGCCACTGGCATGGCCGAAGCGGAGTCGTCCAGGCCCGCGCCTGAACCGGCGGCCGTACGCGAACCCGAACCGGCCTACGCCGCCACCGTCGGCGAGCCGAAGGTCTTCGAACCCCTGCGCGCCGCCGGATTTTCCATCGAGCCGGAGAGCGCTCCGGCGAAACCGGACCAGGCGGCGTTCACCTTCGAGGGCCCGGCCGAGCCGAGCCGAACCCCGGTGCGCCTGGTCGAGCCCGCCTCGTCCGGCGCCGACGACGAACCGCTCTTCGCCCCCAGGCCCTATACCGACGACCGGCGAGGGAAGGGCGGATGGCTCAGCCTCTTTGGCCGGCCACGCCACGAGACGCCCGCGCAACCCACACCCCTGCCTCGCGCCGCCGCGGCCCCCACGCTCGCCGCCGAAACTCCCGAGGAGCCGCTGGAGGACAACAACGAGGATCTCGAGATACCCTCCTTCCTCCGCCGCTTGGCCAACTGACACCCTGCGTTCTCCTTTTTCGAGCGGGCTGGCCGCGAAGCCGGGATGGCTCGCGCCGCACTCTGAACGTCTTGCGATTTGGCCGGCGAATCACCCCGAGTGTGATTTGCGAGCTCGCGACGTCCTAGCCGCTGCGCTCACGAAAAAATCTTATTCGTTACAACTAGTTAAGCGGAAACAGTTGGAAACAGGAGTTGTCTTGCGACCGTGGACAGCCCTTCGTAGACCCCCTGCAAGGCTTCGCGCGTTGTAACGGGCGATCAGGGGGCTCTGTTCGAGGAGCAAGCGATTGGCCAAGACAATGCAGCACACCCTGGCGGCGCCCGTCCGCCTTTCGGGTGTCGCCCTCCACAGCGGCCGCCATGTGCGCATCAGGATCTGCCCGGCCCCCGCCGATACCGGAGTGGTCTTCCAGCGCACAGATCTGCCCGGCCCCGATAATCTCGCCCCGGCGCGATGCGGGGCGGTGACCGGGACCAGATTGGGCACGGTCATCGGCTCGGCCTCCGGGGCGACGGTCTCGACCATCGAACATCTGATGGCGGCGTTCTGCGCACTGGGCGTCGACAACGCCATCGTCGAAGTCGACGGGTCGGAACTCCCGATCCTCGACGGCTCGGCGGCGGCCTTCGTCCAGGCCCTGGATCGGGCCGGGCGCCGGCCGCTTCCCCAGGCGCGGCGCTTCCTGGAGATCCTCGAGACCGTCGAGGTCGTCGAGGGGGCCAAACGGGCGGCGCTCGTTCCCGCCCCCGATTTCGAGGTCGATTTCGAGATCGACTTTCCTAGCAAGGCCATCGGACGCCAGCGTATCGATCTGACAGTTGACGAAACGAGCTTCCGCCGCGAGCTTGCCGATAACCGCACCTTCGGCTTCCTCGACGAGCTCGAGGCTCTTCGGGCGGGCGGCCGCGCTCACGGCGGATCGCTCGACAATGTGGTGGTGATTGACGGTGATAGAGTGATCAACCCCGGCGGTCTTCGCCGGCCCGACGAGTTCGTACGCCACAAGGCGCTCGATGCCATCGGCGATCTCTACCTGCTGGGGGCGCCGCTGATGGGACGGTACGAGGGCCGCTACGCCGGCCACGGTCTCACCAACGCCTTGGCGCGGGCGCTGATGGCCGACGAATCGGCCTGGCGCTACACTTGGCGCGACCAGGAACTAGCCGCCGCCAGCTGACACCAGGAATTCGGGTATCCCGCGAAGAGCCCCCTTCGTCTCGGCGCGATAAAGCGCCGATCCACTTCCCCCAATGGGGGCAGATAAACGACAGGGCGTTTACATCTCTTCATCTTCCCCCTCCGGGAGAAGTACGGCCGAAGGCCGGGAAGGGGGCTGACGGGCGCCGAGATTTCAATTCAGCTCAGATCCGGGCCGAAGCGGATATTGTCGCGCTCGAGACCCTTGGCGACCACATCGAGGCCGCCGACCTTGATCATCCATTCCAGTCGATGATCGCGGTATTGGCGCTTGAAAAGGCCCTCTTCGACCAGTTTGGCGACGTCGGTCATGCCCCGCGCGCCGCCCGCGAGCATGTCGGTGATATCCTTGGTCGTCGCCGCCAGGCTGGGGCGCTGGTTGACGAGCTCCATCCACTCGGCGAGCCGTGACCCGGCTGGAGCATGATGCCCATGGCCGCGCGAGCCGTTGAGATAGGGCGCGACGGCAATGTCGCCCCAGCCGAAGGCCTCGCCGTTGAACCATGGCCGATCGCCCAATTGCCGCTCGAGCCACACGAAATAGCCGGCGAGCTGCTTGGCGGCGCGACGCTCGATGCTCTGCGCCAGCTCGCCGCCGGCCCGCTTGAACGCCCGGATTTCGGCCAGTCCCCAATTGATCGGCTCGAAGTGGGTGTCCATCACCTCCTCGAGCATCCGAACCCGGGCGCGCTCGGCCGGTGATGTGGGGAGCAAGGCCGGGGTCGGCCATTTGTCCTCGAGGTATTCCAGGATGATGGTCGAATCGAAAATCCGCACCTCGCCGTCGATCAGGGCCGGCACCTCGCCGCGCGGATTGGCTTGGACGAACTCGCCGCCGGCCGCGCCCGCGCCGATGCCCGCCGGCAGCGGCGCCTCGAACTCCAGGCCCTTCTCCCGCAGCGCGATCTTGACCTTTTGGGCGTACGGCGAAAACGGGTGATCATAGAGCCGAAGCATCGGTCATTCCTCTCCTGCCGTTCGCCTCGCTCTTAAGCCCGATTTCATTCCCATCGGCCAGACTCCGTCCTTCCTTCTCCTCCTCGCGCCAGCGGGGAGGGGGACTTCGTCGCGATCCGCGACGTGGTGGAGGGGGCGCTGCCACCTTAAGTCCGCGCCCCTTCCGTCTCGGCGTTGCCGCGCCGATCCACCTTCCCCGCTGGCGCGGGGCAGGAGAAGAGGTTCAGACGGACCACCACTAGATGCTCGCGACGATCGACGCCTTCATCACTCCGACTCGGACGCGCGTCGCGGCGTATGTGCTCCTGGCCATCTATCTGGCGACCACGGCAGTCTGGCTGATGACCACCCACCATTTGATGGATGGTTTCCACCAGCCCCTCGGCGGCGATTTCATCATCTTCTACAGCGCCTCCAGCATGACTCTCCACGGCCATGCGGCGGCGGCCTTCGATCCCAAGGCCCTGCTCGCGGTCCAGCGGGCGATCATCCCCGGGATCAGGCCCGGGCTCGAGTGGTGCTATCCGCCGACGTTCCAGCTCCTCATCGCCCCCCTGGCCCTGGCGCCTTTTCCGCTCGCCTACGCTCTCTTTGTCGCCGCCACCCTGGCGCCGTTCCTGATGCTGATCTCGATGATCGTTCCCGGCCGCGGGGTCCTGGGGATGAGCTGCGCCTTCCCTGGGACCTTCCCCAACGCCTGGCAGGGCCAGAACGGGTTTATCACAACCTCGCTCTTCGGAGGCGGCCTGCTGCTCATCGATCGCCGGCCCTGGCTCGCCGGCGCGCTGCTGGGTCTGCTGGTCTACAAGCCTCAGTTCGGCGTCCTGCTGCCTGTCCTGTTGATCGGCACGGGTCGGTGGAAGGCCACCCTCTCCGCCGCTCTTTCCGGCGGCGTCTTCATCGCCCTTTCGGCGCTGATCCTCGGTCTCGCCCCATGGCTGGCTTTTTTCCGCACCCTGCCGGAAGTCTCCGTCGCCCTGGCTTCGGGACAGCTGCCCTGGTCGAAGATGGCCTCGGTCTTCGTCGCCGCCCGTTGGCTCGGCGCCGATACGCCCACGGCCTATGGGCTTCAGATCGTCACCGCGATCGTCATCGCCGCCGCGACCCTCGTGGCCTGGAGGCGGCCCGGCGATCTGGGCCTGAAGGTCGGACTTGCGGCTCTGGCCGCGTTCCTGATGTCACCCTATTCGTTCAACTACGATCTCGTGCTCCTCGCCGTGCCCATAGCGGTGACCGCCGCCTTCGGACGCGACCACGACCTGCCCGTGGGCACGAAGTCGTTTCTCCTGCTCGCCGCCTTCACCCCGGTGCTGTTCCTGGGGATCGCCAAGACGACCCACCTCCAGCTGATGCCGGCAGCCATCCTTATCTGCTACGGGGCCCTCTTCCGTTGCGCCTGGACCCAGGGTCCGGCATGGCGCAGGGTGCCTCTTTGCGCTGGCGCGACTGACGCTCTGGTGTAAAACGCGCGAGGCGGGCTTAAAGGGGGCGCGCCCTCTCTTGGACCGCTTCGAGGTGACCTTTCCCGTGCACCGCTTCCCCTTGGGCCGCTCGGCCATCATCCTGGCCGTGACCGGCGGTCTTGCTCTCGGCGGCTGCGGCGTCCTTCACAAGAAGAAACCCCAGCTCACCTATCAGGAACGCCCGGTCGAGCTTCTGTTCACGGTCGGGGCCGAGGATCTCGACCGCCATCAGTGGAACGACGCGGTCAACTACTTCCGCGAGGTGGAACGCCAGCACCCCTACTCTGAGTGGTCCAGGCGCGCGATCCTGATGACCGCCTATGCTCACTACGAAGCCAATGGCTACATCGACGCCATCGCCGACACCGATCGGTTCATTACCCTCTACCCGGGCAGCGCCTCGGCCGCCTACGCCTATTACCTCAAGGCCATCTGCTACTTCGAGCAGATCGTCGATGTGAACCGCGACCAGGCCAATACCCAGCTGGCCCTGGCCGCCCTGCGCGAAGTGATCAAGCGCTACCCCAATACCGAGTACGCCACCGACGCCAAGGTCAAGACCGACATGGTCGTCGACCAGCTCGCCGGCAAGGAAATGACCATCGGCAGGTTCTATCTGAAGAACGGCGATCCGATCGCCGCCATCGGCCGCTTCCGCACCGTGATCGACCAGTATCAGACGACCTCCCACACCCCCGAGGCGCTTTATCGGCTGGTGGTGTGCTACCTGAGTCTTGGCCTGACCAAGGAAGCGGTCGAGAACGGCGCGGTCCTCGGTTTCAACTACCCTGGCGACGTCTGGTACCAGGATGCCTACAACCTTCTGACCTCCAAGGGCCTGCGCCCGGCCACCGTCCCGGCCGCCCAGACCACCAAGGCCAGCTTCCCCCGCTTCGGCCATCACAAGGAAACCACCATCGCCCCGCCCGCCGCCCCCGCGGCCCCCGCTGTCTCCAGCCCGTCTTAGAACAGCGCGTTTTTGCGCTCGCCCCGGGAAGCTCTACTGGGGCTCCGAATAGGGCGCGCCGTCCTTGTGCGTGAACCGGCCATCGGCGGCGGCGCTCATCATGTCGATGTCGGAGCAGGTGGTGAGGTCGGCGGCCGAACGCGAACCGACCTCGAGATAGACCGCCATGGCCCCCGATCGGTTGATCATGTGATGGCCGTTGCCCGAGCCCTTGGGAAAGGCGGCGCAATCGCCGGCGCGCAGCACGCTCTCGCCGCCATCTTCGAT
>Ga0302324_100011277_pt1 | contig 18362 bp, 15 predicted proteins | sample Palsa_T0_1_FD_201949 | JGI IMG/M metagenome (GOLD analysis project Ga0302324, IMG submission 201949) | Peat permafrost microbial communities from Stordalen Mire near Abisko, Sweden - Palsa_T0_1 | ecosystem: Environmental > Terrestrial > Soil > Palsa > Peat permafrost | place: Sweden: Abisko... | reverse complement strand
AGGAACCCTACGAGCCAGGCCTTGGCGTCGCTGTCGAGGTGGTTCGTCGGTTCGTCGAGGAGCAGCACGTCACTGCCGGCGAAGAGGATTCGGGCGAGCTCGAGCCGGCGGCGCTCACCACCCGAGAGGACACCGACTGGGAGGTCGAGGCGGTCGTCGGCCAACCCGAGCCCTGCCACCAGCTGGCGCACCGCAGCCTCGGCTGCGTAACCTCCCGCGGCAGCGAAGCGTTCTTCTGCCCGGGAGTAGCGGTGGATCGCCCGCTCCGAAGGGTCCTCCTCCATCGCCAGCCGAAGCTTCTCCATCCGCTCGGCGGCTTGGTCGAGCTGGCGGCCGGACAGGACGTGGGCAAGCCCCGTGGCCTCCACCTCGGTGGCCAATCGCCGCGGGTCCTGGGTGAGAAAGCCCAGCTCACCGTGCGTCCGGGCAGTCCCGCCGGCGGCAGGGACCTCTCCGCTCAAGACCTTGAGGAGCGTGGTCTTGCCGGCTCCGTTCCGGCCCACCAGGCCGACCTTGTCACCGGCGCGCACGGTGAAGGACGCCTCGGACAACGTGAGGCGCCCGCCCACTTCCACGCTCAGGTTGCGGGCCTCGAGCACTACTCCATGATGGCTGGTCGGCGAGGGTTCTTAGAGGCGTTGGTCGCGCGGCGCCGTTCGCGCAGCTTCCCAGGTGCCGTCTGCCCTGGCTCGCTCGACCGCCGCAAGGCCTGCTGGGCTCATGCGGGCTTGGGATATGAGCCGCTCTGCGAGCCCTACGTTGTTCGCCGACCAGACGCTCTTATACCTCCGGGGCGTGAACCGTTGCCGGTATGTGAACTGGTCCCGGCGCCCGACCTGACCGTCGACCCAGCCGTAGCACACGGCTTCCTCGAGAGCCTGGTCGTATGTGAGGGTCGTGGGCCCGGTCGTTGATCCTTGTGCTTTCTTCGCAAGGACCAACCAGATCCCCGTCATGCCGGCGTGGTTGGCATCGAGCCAGCTATGCCAGGCAACGTGGTCAGGGACCAGCAGCTCGGGTAGCTCCGTCGCCATCACCGCCAGCTTGCCAGTTGGCCGCACCCGTCGCGACCGTGGCGTAATCTGGCCTAAGTGCCCTCGTCTACCTTTAGCGAGCTCGAGCCGGTGGTGGCCAAGTTGCTCGACCGGCATCTGGCGGCTGCTCGCGAGTGGTTCCCGCACGAACTGGTGCCATGGGACCGAGCTTGTGAGATCGTCCCGGGCGCGCCGTGGGACCCCTCCATGGGAGCGGGACTGTCCGCCGGGGCCCGCAGCGCCATCTTCGTCAACCTGCTCACGGAGGACAACCTCCCGTACTACACCACTGCACTCTCGTCAGCTTTCGGCGAGGACGGAGCGTGGGGTGAATGGATGTGGCGTTGGACGGCGGAGGAGGGCCGCCACTCAATAGTCCTGCGGGACTGGGTGACAGTCTCACAGCTGATTGACCCCGTCGTGATGGAGCGAGGGCGCATGCAACAGGTGTCGAGCGGCGTGGCGCCGGATCCTTGGTCCTCGGCGCTTGGCCCCTCGGCGCCGGCGGCGACCCTGGTGTACGTGGCGCTCCAGGAGTTGGCCACACGGGTCGCACACTTCAACACAGCCAAGGCGCTCGACGACACCGCGGGTTACGAGATCATGAAGCGCGTCGCGGCCGACGAGAACCTCCATTTCTTGTTTTATCGCGACCTGTCTACGGCGGCCATGGAGCTGTCGCCTTCCGAAATGGTTATTGCGGTGGAGCGCGTGGTCAAAACCTTCAATATGCCGGGCACCGGGATCTCGGGGTACCACGACCACACTGTGGCGATTGCCGACGAAGGTATTTACAGCCTTCTTATTTTCCACGACAACGTGCTGACGCCGACTTTGCGGGCCTGGCGCGTGGAGCAGCTGACGGGGTTGAGCTCGGAGGCGTCCGACGCGCGGGACCGCCTGCTGGTACACGTTCAGCGAGTACAGCGGATAGCAAACCGCCTCGAAGAGCAACGGTTGGAAAAGCTTTCAGAAGCGCCAGCGTCTGCCAAGTAGGAACATACCGCCCACGCTGAGCAAGCCGAACGCCCACAGCTCTGGGTACCACTGGAAGCCGGTATAACGGAAAACGATGTAGTGCCTGCCAGGTGCGAGCTTTACGCCGACGAGCGCCGGTGCCAACATTTCAGTCCGCGTAGGCCGCCCGTCCACCCAGGCGTGCCAGCCCGGGTCGTAGGCAACCGAGAACAACAGTGTGCCGGGCTTGTCCATCGTCACCTCGGTGCTGAAAGATCCTTCTGGCGGGCTGGCCTGGACGCTGTCGACCGTCCCGGGTGAGGCCACGCCCAATTGCGCCTGTAACGCCGGGACCGACGGCGCGGGTGGAGGCGCCGCTCCCGGCCATTTCACAGCCCAGTCCTGGTTGGCCTGGAGCATATCCATGAACACTACGGACTTCGACCCTATGTCTGCCCGGTCGGCGGAAAGCGTGCCCGTGACCTGCACCAGGTCGACATAGCTGTTCGAGGCGATCAACCACAGTGAGTAGTTGCCCTCGACGAGCGCCTTCTGGGCGGGCACGGGGGCGTCCATCCCCGTCGGCAAAAGCATGTAGCGGACACCGAAAAGGGCATAATCTGCGGGGTCGTCCTCGTCGAACTCGATTTCGGGGTCCAGCATCAGAGACAAGCTCGGGACCGTGTACGCCACTTCATCGATGTCTTGGGTCTGGATGTACTTGTAAACCGGTACGTACCCGACGGTGAACCCTTGGCCCCAATTGATGGACTGGCCTGCGTAGGTCCGCCCACCTCCATGGTCCTTTATGTAGCGCAGCAACGGGGCTATTTCGCCGCCTTCGGTTGCGTCCTCGCTCCGCTGGTAGGAGATGGCAGCTGCATTGCGTTGGTCGTACTGGGAGACCGCTCTCGCAGCCGGCCAGAAGCACGCCGCCGAGCCGGCCGCTATTGCCGAGAGGGCCGCAACGCGTGCCCGCCGGGAGGTCGCCGTCGCGCTAATTGTCGAGGTGCAGGTGTGCCAGACCGCCACGATCGCTAGACCGGCCAGATAGAGCCCGGCGAGTTGGCTCCCCATCATGAAGCGGCGGAAGTACAGGTCTGCATGCCCTGGGACCAGGTCGGCGAGCGGGCCCCACGTGGTCGGGCCAAAGCTGAGCAATAGGCTTGCCACGAACAGTGCGACCAGAGCGCGCATGAAGGCTTCCCGCCGCCACTTGATGATTGCCAGTGCAGCGCCCAAGAGCACCGCGACGGTGATTGCCGGGACCGCGTGGCGGGCATCGAAGATCCGCCCGGTGAACAACCAAACGACCTCTTGGCGCGCACCGTAGCCCCTCACATACCCAGTCGTCGCCAGTTCCTGGTTGATCGCTGACCACTTGGTGAACAAGATGAGGGGGACTATCACCCAGGCCGCAGCCGCCAGCGATGCGATGAAAAGGACCGCTGCTCGTCGGAGCCGGCGCAGCACCGGTCCCTCTGCCACCAACGCGACAACGATGATGCCGAGGAAAGCAAGGTCGCCGCTCATGAAATGAAGTGCCACGGTCAACCCGGTCAATCCTCCGGCGAGCCAAAGGTACCGCGCGTCGCGCATCGCTCTCCAGCTGCTCGCCCATGCGAAGGGCAAAGACCAGGAGCCGACGAGCTGGGTCCAGACCTCGGCACCTCCGATCCATAGGTACGCGCCCCGCTCGTAACCGACGCCGGTAAAACTCACGATGAAAGGCGACAACATCGCGGCAATGGCGGCAGCAGGCCTCGGTAGGCCGAACAGCCTTGCGGAGGAATAGATTACGAAAGGCCACAGTGACAAGAGCAGGTAGACCGACCAGCGAAAGGCCGTGTCCGGTCCGACGACTACACCAACAAGCCCGGTTAGCACCGACCCAAGGCTCTGGTAGTGAAGGTACTGGGCGGAGCCTAAGCCTATATAGGGGAACCATGACGTATAAGGGTCCTTGCCGGCGGTGATCACGCTGCTCGCGTAGCGGGCCATCATTTCGTGGACGGACCCGTCGTTCAAGAACACTACGGGCAGCACAACTGAGCGAAGGCTCCAGAGGTTCCAAGCAACGACTGCCGCCACCGCCAACAAGGGACCGGGGACTGCGCGCCTGAGGCGGGCGAGCTTGCTCATTAGCGCGGAATGGTTAGCAGCATATATCAGCAACACCGCGCCGACGGTGCCCACCGTTGCCGGCGGGGGACGGGCCGTTCGGTCAGCGTCCCCCGCCTACCCAGTTTGTAGGCCTACACGCTCAGTGCTGCGGGGCAGCTTCGTCCCGCCACCGGCGCCGAGCCTTGGCTACCGCATGGTGCACGCCTAAGTGGCGGGCCAAAGCGGGGTCCCAACCGGCATTACAGGTCGGGGGGACATCCCGTTGATCACGCCCGCCGCGGAGGCGTACCAGGCGGCTGCGGCCGTCGCAACGCCGACGTAGCCGCTGACATGGATCAGGTCGGTGCCGAGCACATGGCCCGAACCGGCCAGGAACTGGCCAATGAAGTAGATGACCAAGGTGCCCTCTAGGGTCAGGAACACCGCAAAGACAGCCTTGCTGGCCCGCATACTAAAGATCAGCATGTAGGAGTTGAACACGGCGAACGCAGCGATGAACCATGCAAGGGCTTGGTGCACGTTGAGCGTGGCCGGGATCCAGCCAGCCAGGTCCATGAGGATGAATGCGGCCAGGGACATCCAGAACGCACCGTATGTACTGAAGGCAGTCGCCCCGAAAACGTTTTTGTTATGGAACTCGTGCTGGCCGGCTATGAACTGGGCAAGCCCGCCATAAAAAAGGGCCAGGCCCACCCAAATCAGGTCCGGCGCCCAGTTTGCGTTGTGGACGGACAGGACAAAGGTGGTCAAGGCGAACCCGCCCAAGCCCAACGGGGCCGGGTCGGCAAGGGGAAGTGGTTGGCGGGGAAGTGGTGGTGCCGTTGGGTCTGACATTTTCTGCTCCTTTGGAGGGGCAGACGGACCCGCCCCCCCGGTCGTTTATGGAGGGGCAGACGGACCTGCCCCCCGGTATTTATGAGGGGCGGACGGACCTGCCCCCCTGTCGTTGTTACTCAGCGCGACCGTAAGACTGGATCTCCTCGAGCTCTTTGGTTGTGAGCTCGCGAGGCGCTTCGCCACGCTGTGACTTTTCCCTATAAACGTATTGACGGATCCCTTCGACGACATCGGGGTTTGCCAGCGTTGTGATATCCCCCACGTCGGCGAAGTTGGAAATGCTTGCGATGACACGGCGCATGATCTTGCCCGAGCGTGTCTTGGGCATGTCGGGGACGATCCAGACGTTCTTCGGCCTGGCAACCTTGCCGATCTGGGTCTCGATCGCGCCCTTGACCTTGTCTTCGATCTCTTGGCTCGCCGGGACACCGGGCTGGAGCGCCACGTACATTTCGACCACGCGGCCGCGCACTTCGTCAATTACAGGCACGGCTGCCGCTTCAGCGACTTCGGGCACAGTTAGCACCGCAGATTCGAGCTCTTTGGTGCCGAGCCGGTGCCCGGCGACGTTGATGACGTCGTCGATACGGCCGAGGATCCGGTAGTAGCCGTCCATCGACTGCAGCGCTCCGTCACCGCATAAGAAGGGCCAGTCGTGCCAGTCCTTGCTTGATTTGTCGTGGCAGTACTTGGCGTAATACGTCTGCACGAAGCGCTCTGGCTGGCCCCAGACAGTTTGCATTATCCCGGGCCACGGGTTGCGCATGCAGATGTTGCCAGCGCTGCCGCTGCCAGCTTCGACAGTCTTGCCGTCCTCGTCGTATATGACGGGGTAAATCCCGAGCGCCGCTGGGCCGCAACTGCCTGGTTTCATGGGTTTGAGCGCGGGCAGAGTGCTCCCGAGGAAACCCCCTGTCTCGGTCATCCACCATGTGTCGACGATCGCGGCCTCCCCTTTGCCCACCGAGTCGTAATACCAGCGCCAGACTTCTGGCTCGATGGGTTCACCCACCGTGCACATCAATTTGAAGTGGTAGTCGTACTTGGCTGGCTCGTCGTGCCCGAGCTTGCGCAACATCCGGATTGTCGTGGGGGCAGTATGGAAGATATTGACCCCAAGGCGTTCGGCGATCCTCCAGGGGCGTCCCGGGTCGGGGCTGGTCGGCGCTCCCTCGTAGAGCACGCTCGTGGTCCCAAGGGAGAGCGGCCCGTAGACGATATAGGAGTGACCGGTGATCCAGCCGATGTCGGCAGCGCACCAGTAGGTGTCTTCGGGGTGGATGTCGAGGTAGTACTTGGAAGTGCCAGTGACGTAGGAGAGATAGCCGCCCGTCGAGTGCTGGGCACCCTTGGGCCTCCCGGTCGTGCCACTGGTGTACATCAGGAAAAGGGGCGCCTCTGCTGGCATTGACACCGGCGGTACAACCTTGCGGAGGTAGTCGACGATGACCTCGTCCACGAAATAATCGCGCCCTTCTACCATCGGAGTTTTTGAAAGGTACTGGCCCGCGTGCCTCCTGAACACGAGGACCTTTTCTATTTCGACCCCCTCTTGCTTTGCGACGGCCACGGCCTCGTCGGCCTTGGCTTTATGGTCGATCCATTTCCCATCCCGGTAGTAGCCATCGATTGTCACCAGTACCCGGCTGGCCGAGTCGGCTATACGACCGCCGCAGGCGGTGCCGGAGAAGCCACCGAATACTTCGGAATGGACGACGCCGAGGCGAGCGCATGCCAGCATGGTTACTGGCAGGTCAGGGACCATCGGCATGTGGAGCGTGACCCGGTCCCCGCTCCGGAGGCCGCAGAAGCCGGACAGCATGGCTGCCAACTCGTTGACCCGCCGGTACATCTCGCGGTATGTAATTGTCCTGGTTTCTTCGGCTTCAGGCTCTGGTACCCATATGAAAGCGGCTTTGTTCGCCTTTGTCGCCAGATGGCGGTCAATGCAGTTGTAGGAGGCGTTGAGGCGCCCCCCCACGAACCACTTCCAAAACGGCGGGTCGCTTGTGTCCAGTGTCGTGTGCCAGTACTGGTCCCAGTCGAGCAGTTCTGCGTATTCGCGGAAACATTCGGGAAAATGCTCCTCGGTGAACCGGTCGAATATCGTCGGGTCCGAAGCATTAGCTTGGCCGATAAAACGCGCAGGCGGGTAGAAGTACTCCTCTTCCCGCCAATGGACCGCTATCTGGGCCTCGGTTGCTGAGGTCCCAGTCTCCTCTTTGTCGTTAGCCATGGACCACCCCCTTGTCATTGTCGAGGAGCCCAGAGCGGATAGTACCAGTGCAGCACCCCTCGGGGCGGCGTAGTCTGCGATGGTGTCGCGGTCCATTGATGCGGACCTGCTCGGGCTTGTCCCGACAGCTATGGCCGCGGGCGGTGCGGCGGTCGCACGGGAGACCACGGGCCGGGTGGTGCTGGTCGACGGAGCCTTGCCAGGGGAAACGGTCGACGCCGTGCTCACCGAAGAACGTTCGAGTTATGCCCGCGCCCGCGTCGGCGTGGTCCTCGAGCCGTCACCTGATCGAGTTGCCCCGCCGTGCCCACATGTCGCCCGGGGTTGCGGGGGGTGCGGATGGCAGCACATTTCCCTGGAGGCCCAGCGCCGCTACAAGACAGAGGTGGTCTCGGAGGCACTCGAGCGCATCGGCGGGGTCAATGGGGCCGAAGTCATCCCAGCCCCGCCCGCGAGTCTCGCTGGCTACCGCACCACGCTGCGCCTGACGTCCGATGGTGCTCGACCGGGCTTTCGACGGCACCGAGGCCATGAGGTCGTCCCGGTCGACAGTTGCCTGGTGGCGCACCCCTTGTTGGCCGAGCTGCTGGCGGACGGTGATTTTGGTGAGGCGACCGGGATCACGCTGCGCTGCGGGGCCCGCACCGGCGAACGGCTCGCCGTTCTCGGTCCGAGCTCGGGAGGCGCCTCCTTGCCAGCTTCAGTTCGCGTGATCGGTGAGGATGAGCTCGCGGCTGGCCGACGCGCCTGGATATTCGAGGAGGTGGCAGGCAAGCGCCTGCGGCTGTCCGCCGAGTCGTTCTTCCAGGCGAGCCCCGAAGGGGCGGAGGTCCTGGTCAGGCTTGTCAGCGCGGCAGCTGCAGGAGCGCCGGACGGGCCGCTGGTCGATGCCTACGGAGGCGTCGGCCTCTTCGCCGCGACTGTTGGAGAGGGCCGTCCGGTGATGCTCCTGGAGTGCTCGCCGCCCGCTGCGGCGGATGCCAGGGTCAACCTTCCCGGTGCTTCGGTCCGCCGTGTCGATGTCGGGCGATGGCGAGCGTCGAAGGCGGCGGTCGTTGTGGCGGACCCCCCACGGGCCGGCCTCGGCGCGGCCGGGGTGGCCGCTCTGGCGGGGAGCAGAGCAAGCCATCTGGCGCTCGTCTCATGCGACGCTGCCTCCCTTGGAAGGGACGCGGCACTGCTCCGGACGAAAGGCTTCAGTTTGGAATGGGCAGCGCTCGTTGACATGTTCCCCGGCACGCCTCACATCGAGGTGGTCAGCCGCTTCGTGCGTTAGGGCAGCACCTGGTTCCTGGAGGCAGCACTAGTAGCGGTAGTCGGCGGGCTTGTACGGGCCTTCTACGGGCACGCCGATGTAGGCGGCCTGGTTTTCCGATAGGTGGGTCAATTTCGCGCCAAGTTTCCCGAGGTGCAACCGGGCTACCTTTTCGTCGAGGTGACGCGGCAGGACGTGAACGCCGATCGGGTAGCGGTCAGTGTGGTTGAACAGTTCTATCTGGGCGAGGACCTGGTTGGTGAAGCTGGAGGACATGACAAAGCTCGGGTGGCCGGTGGCACATCCGAGGTTTACCAATCGCCCCTCGGCGAGCACGATAACCGCATGGCCGTCGGGGAACTCCCATACGTCCACCTGAGGTTTCACCTCATGGCGCGAAATGCCGGGGTAGCGAGCCAGGCCCGTCATGTCTATCTCGTTATTGAAATGACCGATATTGCAAACGATGGCGTTGTGTTTCATCTGCGCCAGGTCATGGGCCGTTATCACGTCTTTATTGCCGGTGGCAGTGACGAAGATATCACCCGTCGCGACGACATCTTCCAAGGTCACAACCTGGTAGCCCTCCATGGCGGCTTGGAGCGCGCAGATTGGATCTACCTCGGTTACCACGACGCGCGCCCCCTGCCCTCGCAGGGATTGGACGCACCCCTTGCCGACGTCGCCGTAGCCGCATACGACGGCCACTTTGCCAGCCACCATGACGTCGGTGGCGCGGAATATCCCGTCCACCAGCGAGTGGCGCACGCCATAGAGGTTGTCGAACTTGCTCTTAGTGACCGAATCGTTGACGTTCATGGCAGGAAAGAGCAATGCGCCGTTCGCTGCGCGCTGGCGTAACCGGTTGACGCCGGTGGTCGTCTCTTCGCTAACCCCTTTGATGCCGGCCGCCATTTTCGTCCACATCCCCGGCCGTGACCGCAGCGTCTTTTGGATCGTTGCAGCGATGATCCCGTGTTCCTCGCTGTCGTCTGGGCCGAGGTCGGGTACCTTACCTTCTCGTTCGGCCTGAACTCCCAAGTGCACCAGCAACGTGGCATCACCGCCGTCATCGACGATCATGTTGGGGCCGTCTTGCGCCGGCCAGGACAAGGCCTGCTCGGTAGCCCACCAATACTCCTCGAGGGTCTCGCCTTTCCAGGCGAAAACAGGCACCCCGCTCTGCGCCATCGCGGCCGCAGCGTGGTCCTGGGTCGAGAAAATATTGCAGCTGGCCCAGCGCACGTCCGCGCCAAGGTCGCGCAGCGTCTCGATCAGTACGGCGGTCTGAACAGTCATGTGCAGGGAACCACTTATACGCGCCCCGCCAAGAGGGTGCTGGCCCGCGTATTCCTGCCGCAAGGCCATCAGCCCAGGCATTTCCACTTCGGCCAGGTCGATTTCTCGCCGGCCGAAGTCGGCGATAGAAATGTCAGCGACGCGGTAGTCGGCCTTGTTGGGAGTCTCGGAGAGCTGAGACGTGGACATAGTGCTCCTTTGCTGAACCTGCGCGCTAGCGCGCGAAAATTAACCGGTTTGGAGGCCGGGGCCATCGGGCCCTTCCCCAGCGGGTCAGCCGGGGGGCATCCTACTTGCCGCGGGGGCGCTGGCGGGGCAATGGCCGTCCGGGCAGTGGTCGGGCCACGGCCCGAACATGCCCTCGGCGCGCCGTGGCCCAAAGGGTGCCACGCGTTCTTGGACCAGCTCGCTCACCATACTGACGAAAGCGGGGGTGGTGCTCACCGTTGCCGCGCGCACGAAATGAGCGCCTTTCTCCCTGGCTGCGGCCGCGGCCTCGATGTCGAGGTCGTAGACGACCTCCATGTTGTCGCAGGCGAAGCCGATCGGGACAACGACGAAAGTCCCAGCCGATGAGGCCCGGATCACGTCGCAGACGTCGGGGCCGAGCCACGGTGAGCTCGGGCTCCCAGAGCGGCTCTGCCACACCAGCTGCCACGACTTGACGCGGGCGCCCTCGGCCGCCAAGCGGGAAGCCTCCGTGACATGCTCCACGTAGGGGCTGTTGCGTGCCAGCGCCACCGGGATGCTGTGCGCGCTGAAGAGCACCTCAACCGCTCCAGTGCCGGCCCCGCGGGCCTCGGAGGCGGCTGCGCTGTCGTCACCCGCCCCGGCCAGAGCCGCCCTGACGTTGCAAACCTCGAGTGCCATGGCGAGGTGGGATGCCCAGGGGCCCACCCAGCCAGGGTGGTTGTAATAGAGGCGCAGCTTTTCGACGCGGGGTGCTCGCGGCCCGACCTTAGCCTGAGCCGCCGCGATGTCGTCGAGGTACTGCCGGCACGCGCTGTAGCCCCCATAGGCCGACGTCACAAATGCCAGGGCACGCTCGATGCCGTCGTCGCGCATCTGGGCGAGCGTGTCTTCCAACAAGGGGTGCCAGTTACGGTTCCCCCAGTAAAACTCGAGCGAAGTCCCGGCCAGTTCGGTCCGCAGCGCCTCGAGCAAGGTCCTGCACTGGGCCGGCAGGGGGCTCACCCCACCGGCTGCGTAGTAGTGTTCGGCGACTTTGTCCAGCCGGCTTTCGGGGACGTCGCGCCCCGCCGTGACGCGCCTCAAGAACGGCTTCACGTCCTCCATGCGTTCAGGGCCGCCGAACGACACCAGGAGCAGTGCTTGGTACCCGTCCACTCCTGCGGACCCTAGCGCGCGTGGGTGAAGTCCCGCCATCGTCTATCTCCGCGGTAGGGGGCAACCGGGGTGTTGCGTGGCGCTTTGGTTCACCCGGTGACGGTGTAGACAGCCCGTTGCTGCGTGCCCCACGCCGCGCATTGCCCGAAAGTGGGTTCCCATATGTCCACGTGGTTGCCGACGATCGCTCCGCCTGTGTCGTCCGCCGTCCGAACTCCAACGCCCTGGACATAAATCTGCGTGCCGAGCGGGATAACTCCCGGGTCGACGGCGGCGCTTTGAAGGCCTGCCATCGCCCCGGTCTTTGTAAGACCGCTGAGGTCGTAACAAGTCACGAGGAAATTGCCCAGGAAATTGAGATGGCGGCTCGGCGCGGTCGGCCCCATCGTGACTACGACGTAACCGGCGCCGTTAGGCGTTGCTGCGAGGGCGCTGGCTTGAACCCCGGGCCCAGTCGAGGCGGAGCCGAGGTTTTTCGCTGCACCGAAGCCGTGCACGCTCCCGCCCGCAGCGAGAAGCCAGTAACCCTGTGCCGGCCCGGAAGAAGCTGCGATCGCGGTCACGGTCAGGTGCTGGTTCAAGAGCGACCCGTGGGTGGTGGCGTCCCCGAAGCGGAACACGCCTCCGTCGGCCGTGGCTAGCCAGTAGCCGCGGCCGGTTGGTGAAGCAGCGATGCCAATCACTGGCTGTTTCACGACGGTATTGCCGAGGGACCCGTAATAGCGGGCGTCCCCGAAGGTATAAACTCCACCGTCAGCGGTCGCCAACCAATATCCTCGCCCGTCCGGGAGAGAAGCTATCCCGACCACGGTCGTTTTCAAATCATCCTTGCCAAGCGACCCATAAAATTTTGCATCGCCAAAGCTAAAGACGTCGCCATCCCTGGAAGCCAACCAGTAGCCGCCGCCCGAGGGCGTAGCCGCTATGCCAGCTATTTGCCTGGAGCGGTGGTCAGTTGCCAGGGAGCCCAGAAAACGAGCGTCGCCATAAGAAAACACGCCACCGCCTTCGCCAACGGCCCAGTACCCTTGCCCGTAACCCGACAACGTGATGCCAACGATGTCTCGCGTATGTTCGCCCGGCGCTCCTAGAAATGTGGCGTCTCCGAAAGCAGCGATCGAACCCGGTGCTGCCAACTTGACCATCGCAGGGCTCCGTCTTTTGGTCGGCAACTGGGGACGGTAGGGCCCATCAAAATGGTCGGCAGTACCGCCAAGAAGGTAATCATGACCGCCAAAAAAGTAGTCAGTACCTTCAAAAAGGTAATCATCACGGCCAAAATGAGGGCCCACAGACGCTACGGGGTGGTCCACGTGGCTGAAGGCAGTCAGCGTGGGTGTCACTGCCGCGCGGCGGGCCGTCTTGTCTCGGGCTGTGCCTCGGACCGCCTTGGGAGCAGACCTATCTGTGGCGGCGCGCGTGGGCCCGGCTGCCGCAATGGTGGCCGGGAGGCCGAGCATGGAGATAGCGGCTAGGGGCAGGGAGAGCGTGGCCAAGACGGTTGAGGAGGTCCGCAGGGTGCCGACGGGGCGGAAATGGCGCGGCCGGCGCCGGATGTGCCTTGCTTGGGGAGACGGGCGAAAATGCAGCCCTTTGGCCGCTGTTTTGCCCAGTACGTTCGCGAGAGCAGGACTTCTAGCGGGGTCGGGAGAAGGGTTGCCGACGCCTTTCGGCCGTGTGCCGGAGCGGGCGGGTTCGCCGCGTAAATGCATAGGTTGGTGACGTCGGACCATTCAGTCTCCTTGGTCGCGTACCATCTGCCCGACACTCGGTCTTTCGGTGGAGAGTAACCAGCTACGAGCAGTAAATAGGCACGTGGCCCCGCGAGCAAATAAACCCGAACGGGACGATTGCTTTCAGTCAACCTTGGCTCTCGGCACCCAGCTCTCCTGACCACGGGGAGAACTTTAGTGCTGAACGCCGCCTGAGAGCGTTTGTTATTGAATCCCTAACATTAGGGTAGGTTTTGGCCCTAAGTCAAGTCCGGTCGCATTTTGGTGTGCTGACCAGCGATATCAGGCGCTTGTTAACCACCGCTTTGGTCAAAGGCGTTGCACGGGGGGATATTTGACGCGCACAAAGTGGGCACCCGGAGCGATTGCGTGGCCGGATGGGCCCGCGCCGGTGGCTCCGGGCCCGTTGGTCAGTGCGGACGAGGGTGCGGAGCGTGTCGACGGGAGGTGTCGTCAGGGCGGCGGTGAGTGGCCGCCCCGGCGGGATGGCCCCCACTGCGGGCCGCCCACTGCTGGCCCGCACTGCGGGCGTGGCCAGAGCTAGAAGCCGCGAGTGCGCGCGAGCCCGAGTCAGCCCAAGTGAGCTTGAACCGGGCTGGGACAAAGGGGCAAGGGAGCAAGGGCCACTTGGGTCTTCCGCAGCTCGTGGATGCGGCCTTGGAGGGAGGCTCGAGCCCGTCAGCGGAAGGCGCCAGGAAGAGCGGGGGAGCCGGAAATGGAGGAACTGGTCGGGCGTTTTGGTCCACGGTCGGGTGCTGACAGTGGCGGAAGGCGTCTTTTGGGGTAAAAGGGCACTTGAGCGCACAGTTGCTGCACTCGCTATGTCCATCGGGTGTCATATGATTGGTACATGACTGAGATCGGGGAAAGCGTGGTTGTGCCGGTAGGTGTTGTTGTGCCGGTAGGTCTTGACGCAGCGGATAGCGCGAGCAGCGAGGGCGGCGATGCGGAGCTGGCTACGAGCGCTGTCGAGGTGGCGGAGGCCTGGCTAGCGCAACTTTCCGATCAGATCGCAGTTCCCGCCTCGGACGTCCAGGACCACCTCCTGGACCTTTGGGGTGTACTGGACGAGGGCCCCGCTCGCGAAGAGGTCGAGCGTTGGCTCACCGAGACGCTTCGCCGCAACCTGTACTCGGTCTCGGACATCAACGAACGGCTCGAGACCTTTCTGCCGGTCGGCTGAGCTCTGGGCGGTGTTGCTGGCCAGAACCCACTAGGCGATGACTTCGGCGAGAGGGCACGGCCCGCAGCCGGTACTAGCTGGTGAGACCGCTGTTGACACGGCTGTCCGGGCGGTGCGGCAGGCCGGAGGGCGCGCGACAGTCGGGTTGCGGTGTGTGGTCGCCGCCCTGGTCGAGGCTGAAGGCCACCGCAGCGCCGAGGAAATAGTCGCGGTCGTTGCCGGAGCCTACCCCGACATCAGCGAGAGCACCGTTTACCGCACCCTCGATCGTCTCGAAGAGCTGGACATCGCCTATCACGTTCACCTGGGCCACGGACCGTCCCAATGGCACTTGGCCGGGTGGCGGTCCCACCAGCACCTCATCTGCCGCAACTGCGGTGGCGTGATCGAGGTAGCTCCTGGCCTGTTCGATCTCCTAGCCCATGAGCTCGAGACGCGTTACGGTTTCCGGGCCGACGTTGGTCATTTTGCCGTGAGCGGCACGTGCATGGTCTGTGCGGGAGCTGGAGCTGGCGGTGTGCACACAGGCGAATAGGCAACGCTCGCGGTGATGGTGGACCGGAAGGTAACCCTCGGCGCCATCAACCCTCGGCGCCATCAACCGGTGCCAGCCCTCCACCGGTGCGAGCCCTCAACCGGTGCGAGCCCTCAACCGGTGCGAGCCCTCAACCGGTGCGAGCCCTCAACCGGTGCGGGCGGCCCGGCTGGTCCACCGGCCGGCGTCGTGGCGGAGCTCGAGCGGCAACCCGAAGCACTCGCTGAGCGCCCTTGCCGTCAGTGACGAAGAGATCGGCCCGGTGATCAGGGCGCTCCCGGCGTGGAGCAACAAAACGTGGGTGAAACCTTCAGGAATCTCCTCGACGTGGTGAGTGACCATCACGATTGGTGCTGATGACTCTCCCGAGGCCAAGGGGCCAAGGCGGGCCAGCAACCGTTCCCGGCCACCCATGTCGAGCCCGGCACACGGCTCGTCGAGCAGTAGGAGCTCGGGGTCAGTCATGAGGGCCCGAGCGAGCAACACCTGTTGGCGCTCGCCCTCCGAGAGCACGCCAAAAGGGCGCTCGGCAATGTGGCCGAAGCCCGCGGTTACGAGCAGTTCTTCGGCCCGCGACCACTCCTCTTCGCTGTAGGTATGCCACCACGGCTCCAAGGCGCCCTGCCGTGCTGAGACCACGACTTCCTTGGCCGTCAACCACGGCACTATGACCCGGGCGACGCTGGCCGAAACGGTACTGACCCGTTTGCGCAACGCTCGCACGTCGGTACGGCCCAAGCGTTGCCCGAGCACTTCTACGGTCCCGCGCGTCGGGTGGAGGTAGCCGGACGCCAGTTGCATCAGGGTGGTCTTGCCGCTGCCGTTCGGGCCTATCACGGCCCAGCGCTCGCCAGCGCTGACCTGCCAGTTGACGCCTCTCAGGACCGGTGTCGCCTCCCGGTCCAGGTCGACATCGGCAAAACGCAGAGCGGGTGATGAGGCGCTGCGCTCGTCGGGTGCCATGGCAACCCGGGCAAGGATAGCGCGAGCCCTCGTCGGGACACCCACCGTACGGGAGGCGGTGCCTCGCCTGCGACGGTTTCACGCGATTTCATGCCGTTAAGCGTGTTATGAGTACATATTCTAGGCGTGGAGCGGCAGTTCTCGGCGTTGGTGAGCACACGTTTGGGCTTGGGGCACGCCGAGACAGGGAGGTCCACGCCGAGAAACGCCAGCCACCGCCCGTTATCGGTTGGCTCATCTACCTATTGGGACGCGACGATGGATGGGTGCCAGGACTGCTAGCGATCGTTGACGCCTTTTTCGCGCCAATTCTGGAAGAGCTCCAGCCGGGGGCGGCCACAGCGCTCCGCCCCTCCCAGCGCGCCGACCTGCAAGTGGACGGCGTGCTCGCCCTCGCCCGCGCTCTTGGCCGGCCTCCCCGGGATGTGGCCGAGGAAGTGGTCGCGAGGGCCACGGATCTGGGCTTGGGAGATTTTTGCGAGAACGCCGAGGTGGCTGGGCCCGGTTTTATCAATTTGACCCTTTCGGGCGAGTTCCTAGCGACGGAGCTGCTGAATATGTGGCTGGATCCGGCGAAATTGGGCGCGCAGCTCGCAAGCCCTTCGAAAAAGGCGGTCGTCGACTACGCGGCCCCGAACGTCGCAAAACCGATGCATGTCGGCCACCTACGCTCCACGATTATCGGCGATTGCCTGGTGAGGCTGCTCGAACTTGTGGGACACAGTGTCATCCGGGAAAACCACGTTGGGGATTGGGGTACCCCTTTCGGGATGTTGATCGAGCACCTCGTCGACATTGGCGAAGACGAGGCAGTGCACGAGCTCGCGCTCGGGGACTTGGAGCTCTTTTACCAGCAGGCGCGGGCCGCTTACGACAACGACCGCGCCTTTGCCGAACGGGCGAGCGCCCGGGTGGTCCTACTACAATCGGGCGACCCCGAGACCCTCCGGCTGTGGCAGTTGCTCGTGGCCCAAAGCCTGAGCTATTTCGACGAGATCTTCGGTCGTCTGGGCACCAAGCTCACGCGACAGGACGTCGTAGGGGAGAGCTATTACAACCCGCTCCTTCCAGTCGTAGTGGATGACCTCGCCAAAATGGGCCTTCTGGTCGAGAGCGAGGGGGCTCGCTGTGTATTCCCGCCCGGGCACACCAACCGTGAGGGTGACCCTCTCCCGCTCATTGTCCAGAAGTCCGACGGAGGATACACCTACGCCGCGACAGACTTGGCCGCCATCCGGGACCGCGTAGGCCGCCTCGGCGCCGAATTGCTCATCTACGTCGTGGGCTTTACTCAGTCGGAGCACCTCGAGATGGTTTTCGCAACAGCCCGGCTGGCACACTGGTTGCCGGACGAGGCTCAAGCTGCTCACGTCGGCTTCGGCAATGTCCTCGGGCCGGACGGCAAGATGTTCCGGACGAGGCAAGGCGCCACGATAAAACTCGCGGAGCTCCTCGACGAGGCGGCCGAGCGCGCCAGAGCATTGATGGTCGCGCGGGCCGAGCAAATCGGCCAACCCGTTGAAGGGGATCTCGAGGGTATTGCACGCGCAGTAGGTATAGGTGCAGTCAAGTACGCCGACCTCTCCACGGACCGGGCGCGCGACTACCGGTTCGATTGGGACCGGATGCTGGCTTTCGATGGCAATACCGCTCCCTACATCCAGTACGCGCACGCCCGGGTGCGCAGTATCCTCAGGCGAGCTGCCGGGCCGAGCGAGGTAGCCACAGCCAGCGCGGCAGGCACGGCCCGTGAGGCGGGAAGGGGCGGCGAGGCAGGTACCGCGTACCATGTCGGGCCGATCCTCCCGCCCAGCGAACCGGCCGAGCGCGAGCTTGCCAAGCGTCTCCTCGGCTTCGGGGACGCGGTTGCCTCCAGCCTCGAAACGTACAGCCCGCACAAGATGTGCGGGTACCTTTTCGAACTTGCCAGCACCTTCACGGGCTTCTACGAGAACTGCCCTGTACTCGGCGCGCCCGACCCGGAGACCAGAGCCTCGAGGCTTGCACTGTGCGCGCTTACGGCCGCGGTGCTGGAAAAAGGGCTTGACCTACTTGGCATCGAGGCCCCTGAGCGGATGTGAGCTTCAGTCGTCGAGTCGCTTCCAGGGCCCGAGCGATCACGGCAAGGCGTAGCGGGGCCACGATTTAGGTAACGCCTAAAGGGCTGTTTGGCGGCGGCGTTGTCTCGTGCTACTTTTACGCTCAGAGGGTGCAGCCTCGATAGTCCGAAACGACGTAGCTACCGTCTCTTCCGTATCTTCCAGTAGTGCCGCCGAAAAATAGGCAAGGCCATCTCTCTGGGTAGCGTTCTTCCGGCCGCCTGGCACAAGGGCCACCGACAGTGGTCGAAAGGCTGGACGGATGAGGACGACGCGGGAGGCAGCTACGGCGGAACGACCTTGGACAAGCGGCCGTGGCCGTCCCGCGGTAGCACTGGCGCTCGTCGCAGTCAGCGTCCTGGCTTGGCCCGTTAAGGCGTGGGGGTACCCAGGCGGCGATGCCGGCGGCAACGGGCCTCTCACGACTGGCCCGACCCCCTCCGCGGCGGCCCGGCCCGTCACCAGGACGGCGGTCCCGGCCTCGACCACTAGAGCCCTGCCGCGCACCCCGGCAGCTTCGACCGGTGCGGTCCCACACAGCGCAGCGTCTCTTGCGGTCCCCGCCGCAGGTACGACCACCACGGCGCCCTTTGCGGGGGCCGTCAGAGTCCCGCCCGGCGAACGGGTGATCGACGGCCAGCAGGTCAGCTCTATCGGGGCGCAGTGGGATGGCGGCTCGCCGAACACGTCGACCGGCCAGCTTGTGCCGTTCGCGCTGGGGGCCCTCGTCTTGATCTTTGTCTTCGTTCAGTGGCTTATC
>Ga0302324_100011276_pt1 | contig 18366 bp, 13 predicted proteins | sample Palsa_T0_1_FD_201949 | JGI IMG/M metagenome (GOLD analysis project Ga0302324, IMG submission 201949) | Peat permafrost microbial communities from Stordalen Mire near Abisko, Sweden - Palsa_T0_1 | ecosystem: Environmental > Terrestrial > Soil > Palsa > Peat permafrost | place: Sweden: Abisko... | reverse complement strand
GTCAATGAGTTGTCCGCCCCTTAAGACTTCAACCGGTCCGAGAACCCGGAGTTCAAACGACGAGGGATCAGGAGTGATGGCGGGGTCGACCATTCCCTCCTGTTTGGCCACCGCCATCGCTTCCTCTCCCAATTGCTTACCTCGTCGGCATAATGCTATTTGGATTATTTATTAGGACTTCAGCCACATCACCCGCCGGGCAGCGTGGCCGGGCGTTCACCTCGGAGCCACCTGCAGCGCATGCGGGTTCATCTGCCGGAAGGCCCGCACGGTGTACCCGGTCAGGACGGTGTCGGCCAGCGCCCGCACCGAGGCGCTCCGGGGCATGTTCAAAATGGGCCCCAATTCCCCGACGTAATTACCGGCGTCAATGACGGCCAGAGCCTCAACCCCGCCATCCGCCAGTTCCCGGTAGACCTCCAGTGATCCCGATTCCACAAAGTAGATGAGCTCACCCTTCTCTCCTTGGCGGAACAGCACCTCTCCCGCTTCCAGGCGAACTTCTTCGGGCTGCCGATCGGCGTCAGCGAAGTGCGGCGCCAACTCAATCACCCGGTCGGCCAGTTGGCTCACCCGGTCGTCGTGGGTAGAGACCACGATGATGCGGCCCGGACTGGCCAACTGGCGCAGGAGCCGAAGGACCCCTTCCACCTGAATGTGGTCCAGGTGGGCTGTTGGTTCATCGGCCACAATGAGCGGAGGGTCGTGCACCAGGGCCCGGGCAATGGCCACCCTCTGCTGCTGTCCCCCGGAGAGTTGAGCCGGACGGTGATGCATGCGCTCGCCCAATCCCACCAATTCGAGAAGCTCGTCGGCCCTGGCCTTGGCCTGGCTCCGACCGACGCCTGAGAGTCGCAAGGGCACCACGACGTTGCCCCGGGCCGAAAGGCTGGGTATCAGGTTGAAAGCCTGAAAGACCACGCCGACCGTATGACGGCGATAGTCCGACAGAGCGGCGCCGTGCAGTGCGGTGACGTCAGTTGCGCCGTAGAGCACCCGACCCGCCGTCGGAGAAAGGAGGCCGGCCAGGCAGGACAACAAGGTTGTCTTGCCACATCCCGATGGGCCGAGCAGGACCACCATCTCGCCGTCTTCTGCCTCGAAGGACAATCCGTCCAGGGGCTTAATGACATAGCCGCCCGAATCGAAGGCCACCGTCAGGTCGTCAATGACAAGTCTCGAAGTCATCCGAACGCCGCCGCCGGATCGGCACCGGTCACCCGGCGCAACGCACTCACACTGGCCAGCACGCCCACAACCACGGCGATGGCCGGCAAGGTGGCGTACGCGGTGAAGGTGATGTCCACTGGCTGGGAGAAGAACGGGACCAAAAGGTTGACGACCAACTCGGCCAGCACCGTGGCCATCAAGGTGACGACAACCGCCTCCATGACAAGACTCAGAAACAGCGCGCGTGACGATGAGCCGAGTGCCTTCAGCACGGCAAAGTCACGGCGACGCTCCAGTGCGGCCACATAGAGCAACGAGGCCACAATGGCGGCGGCCACCGTCCACATCAACCAGCGGGTGCTCTCAATGGAGGAGATCGCGGTGGAGAGTTGTCCGACCGTGTCGTTGATGACCTGGTTGGGCGAGAGCGCCACCAGACCACCGGGAATTCTTGCTGGAGTGCCCGAGGTGACCACCGCCGTGATCAACGGCTGCCCGCTGGTCACCACTTCCTGTGCACTGAGGAGCGGCATGTACATCAACGGGCCGCCGCCGACCAGGGTCCGGTGGGTTACCTGTCCGACCACGTGGAATGTCTTCCCACCAATGGCGACAATGGAGCCGTTGGCAAGTTTCAAGGTCGCATTGACCACCACATCGTCCGGACCGGAGAGCCGGTGCCCCGATGTGACCTGAGGATCTCCCAACCGGCCTATGGCGACACCGACCAAATTCACGGTCAGGGTCTTGTTGTCGCCGTGCGCCACCTGGAACGGCGCCACCAGGAGTGGCGCCGCATGATCTGCACTGGATTCGTTCTGAATGGCCAGGGCTTGCAGGTCGGAGAACGCGGCGAAGGCCGTGATCCGGCCCTGGGCGGTCTTGGAAAGGACCCAGGTATGCGCACCGACCCCGTCGACCGTGTCTGCCACCTCAGCCCGGAATCCGGCGGCCAGCCCCGTGAGCAGGAGCGCCATGGAAAGAACCAGGCCAACCCCGATTATGGCGATGGCAAATTGCCGGGCCCGGAAGCGCAAGTCCGCAAAGGTCACCGCCAGCACTATCCGCCACCCACTCCCGTTCACCGTCCGGGGTCATCTGACCCACCGACGAGTGTGCAGCCCGAACGTTACATCGCTGTTGCGTTCTTGTTGCAGTTGCCTCGGCCCAGTCGGGGGAGGTCAGGCCGCCAGGGATTCCAACCGGACGAAGAGGGACTGCAGGAGGAGCGCCTCGTTCGGGTTCCTCGTGAGCGCCCGCGCCGCCTCGGTGATGAGCCCCACCGCCTCAGCCGCCGCCCGGGCCTCCCGATTACTCGCCCCGCCTCCGGCCAGCACCAGGACTCGCTGTCCGTAGGCCCGAGCCAAGGCTCCCAGTCCGGCCCGCAAAGCGTCAGTCCGCCAGCGGCGCTCCTCGCGCTGGTGCTGGTCGGTGATCTCCTTGCGCCCGGGGAGACCCCGCTCACCGAGTTCTTTGGCCTGTTCCGTCAGGTGCTCAATCTGACGTTCGTGCTCCGCCCGTAGCGGTGCGACGGCCCGGTCGGCTGACTCGAGCAGCGTCCTGACCATCGCGGCTGCCGCCATGCCCGAACCGGTCAGCTGGTCCGGCACGGAAGCCCAGAGGTCCGCCCGCTCGCTCACGTCCGGGTCGTCAATCATGACGCGGGCCCGGGCCGGATTCCCGCCACTGCTGTCGGCCACCACGGCGGCCAGGGCTTCGTCCACGCCCAGACCGGTGAGCCACTGCACGAGCCGTGGGTGGGACACCGGAGGGAAGGGGACCTGCATGCATCGGCTGGCCACCGTGGCCAAATCCGGTGTCAGATCGTCTGCCAGGAGCACAAAGACGGTGTCCCCCGGCGGCTCCTCCAAGGTCTTGAGGAGCGCCGGCGCGGCGCGTCCCAGCAAGTGGACGTCGGTCACGATCACCACTTGCCGGTCCGCCTGCAGTGGCCGGCGATGGGCCAGGCTGACCAACCGTCGCATATCTTCCACGCTCAACGACGCTCCGCTGCGATGGATGAGATGGAGGTCCGGATCGCTCCCGGCCAGGGCCGACCGGCACGTCTGGCACGTACCGCATCCCCCACGTGCGCACAGCAACGACGCCGCGAACCCATGGGCTGCCGCCAGGCCACCATTCCCTTCCTCTCCACGGAAGAGATACGCGTGCACCGGGTTGCGAGCGGACGAGCGCAAGGTCGCCACGGCCGACTCCTGACCCACTACCGCCGCAAAGAGAGCGGCGGTAGGCCGGTCATCGGTGGCACTCACTCCGCCGTCACCTCGGGACGGCCCAGCAACGCATGCACCTTCTCGACAATATGGGCCGTCACCTCGGCGACCGGCCGCGTGCCGTCCACCACCAACCACCGGGCCGGGTCGGCGGCGGCCTGGGCCAAGAAGCCGTCCCTGACCCGCTGTGCGAAGGCCGGTCCCAACTTCTCCAACCGATCGGGCGCCCCTGTACCCAGTCGCGCCTGGGCCACGTCCACCGGCACGTCAACCAGAATGGACAGGTCCGCCGTCAATCCTCCCGTGGCCCATTCCACCAGACCCTGTAACTCGGTCAGATTGAGCCCGCGCCCGTAGCCCTGATAAGCCACCGTCGACCCCGAGAAGCGATCGCTCACCACCCATTGACCCGACAGCAACGCCGGCGCAATGACGAGAGCAATGTGTTCGGCTCTGTCGGCCGCCATCAGCAATGCCTCAGTCCGGAGCGATACCGGTGGCGCTTCGGGCGCCAGCAGCAACGTGCGCAGTGTGGCGCCGAGAACCGTGGCGCCGGGTTCATGGGTCAGTTGCGCCGGCAGGGCTTCGGCCAACGCCTTGGCCTGGGTCGACTTACCGCACCCGTCAATCCCTTCGAGCGCAAGCAAGCGGCCCGGTGCCGTCATGTCAGGTTGGATCGACGGGCGCGGCCCTCAGCGCTGCCGACGTGGCAGCGGCGACTGTCTTCTTGGCGGCTGTCTTCTTCACCGTCTTCTTCTTCTTGGTGACCTTCTTGGCGGCCGTGGCCTTCTTGGTCGCCTTTTTGCGCTTCGATGGTCCGGCTGCCCGTCGTTCGGCCAACAGCTCTGAGGCCCGCTCCATGGTGATCGACTCGACCACGTCGCCCTTGCGCAATGAGGCGTTGGTCGTCCCGTCGGTCACGTAAGGACCGAAGCGGCCCTCCTTCAGGACGACCGGAAGCTCGGTCGCCGGGTCGATCCCCATTTCGCGCAGCGGCGCCGCGGCCGTGCGCCCCCGGCGCTGCTTGGGCTGGGCGAACAGTGCGGTCGCTTCACCCATCGTCACCGTCAGCAATTGATCCTCACTAGTCAGGCTCCTGGTGTCGGTGCCCATTTTCAGATAAGGCCCGAACTTCCCGTTGTGCGCCACCACATCCTCGCCGGTGGCCGGGTCCTGCCCGATGGTGCGCGGGATCCGGAGAAGCTGCAGAGCCTGTTCGAAGGAGAGCGTGGCCGGATCCATGGTGGAGAAGAGCGATGAGGTCTGGGGCTTGGGCCCGCCGTCGGTGACCTCTCCCAATTGGACATAGGGACCGAAGCGGCCGGCCTTGACCTGCACGTCCAGTCCTGACTCGGGGTCGGTGCCCAAGACACGGTCGTTCGATGGTGCCGCCAACAGTTCCTCGGCCCGGGGAATGGTCAATTCGTCCGGGCACATGTCGTCGGGCAGCGAGACCCGGTCGTCACCATGTTGGAGGTAGGGCCCGTATCGCCCGACGCGGGCGACGATCGGCTCACCGTCGGTGCCCTCGCCGATGGGGATGGAGTTGATCTCCCGAGCGTCGATCTCACCGAGGTGGGCCGACACGCTGGCTTTCAGACCCATTTCGCCGCCATCGGTGCCGAGCACACCGGGAGCGGTCGTCCCGAAATAGAAGCGGGACAACCACGGCAGGGCCTCTTCGCGGCCGGCGGCGATCCCGTCCAGGTCGTCCTCCATGCTGGCGGTGAAGCCGTAATCCACCAGGTTGGCGAAGTAGCGCTCCAAGAGACCAACCACGGCGAAGGCGGTGAAGCTGGGCACCAGGGCGGTCCCCTTCTTCCAGACGTAGCCGCGGTCGAGAATGGTGGCGATGACGCTGGCGTAGGTCGACGGCCGTCCCACGCCGAGCTCTTCCATGGCCTTGACCAATGACGCCTCGGTATAGCGAGCCGGTGGTTGGGTGGTGTGCGCACCAGGTTCGAAGGCACTGCCGCCGACCACATCGCCCACCGACAGTGCGGGCAGGACCACTTCACGGTCGGCCAGCTCCGCATCAGGGTCGTCTTCCCCTTCGACGTAGGCGCGCAGGAAGCCGGGGAACGCGATGACCCGGCCACTGGCCGAGAACTCCGCTTCATCGCCGGCCGCCTCACCATCGGGGACGTTGGCCACCAGGCGTACTTGTGCGCTGGTGCCGGTGGCGTCATTCATCTGGGAGGCCACCGTCCGCATCCAGATCAGTTCATACATCCGAAGCTCGTCACCGGACAGCTCACGAGCGGCCTGGTCGGGTGTGCGGAAGGATTCTCCGGCCGGTCGGATCGCTTCGTGTGCCTCCTGTGCGTTCTTCACCTTGCGCTCATAGCGCCGGGGCACATCGGGCACATAGGCGTCGCCGTACATCTCCCTGGCTTGACTGCGGGCCGCGGTGAGAGCCTGATCGGACAACGTGGTCGAGTCTGTCCGCATGTAAGTGATGAAGCCCTGCTCGTACAGTCGCTGGGCCACTTGCATGGCCCGCTGTGCGCTGAAGCGCAGCTTGCGACCGGCCTCCTGTTGCAGCGTCGATGTCATGAAGGGTGCGGCGGGCGACCGTCGGAAGGGCTTCTCGGTCACCGCACTCACGGTGAAGGACTGACCGGTCAGCGAGGAGGCGACCGCCGTGGCGGCTGCTTCGGCCAGGACGCGCACGTTTCCCTTGCTCGTCTGCACGCCGTCGTCGTTGAAGTCCTTGCCCGTGGCCACGGCGATCCCGCCCAGCGACACCAGGGCGGCGCCGAAGCCGGAGGGGGCGGCGGCATGGGTGAACGTGCCTTCGATGCCCCACCAAGTAGCGGAGTGGAACCGCATGCGAGCGCGCTCACGCTCGACCACCATGCGGGTGGCCACGCTCTGGACCCGGCCGGCCGAGAGTTTGGGCATGATCTTGCGCCACAGCACCGGCGAGACCTCGTAGCCGTACAGACGGTCGAGGATGCGCCGGGCTTCTTGGGCGTCGACCAGTCGGCGGTCCAGATCGCGCCATTCGTCCACGGCGCGTGCGATGGCCTCCGGGGTGATCTCGTGGAACACCATGCGCTTGACCGGGACCGTCGGGGACAGCACCTCGAAGAGATGCCAGGCGATGGACTCACCCTCGCGGTCCTCGTCCGTGGCCAGGTAGAGCTCGTCGGCGGTCTTGAGCAACCGTTTGAGGTTGGCCACCACCGACTTCTTGGAGCCCGAGACCACATAGAGCGGCTTGAAGCCGTTGTCCACATCGACACCCAGGCGCGCCCAGGCCTCGCCCTTGTAGGCCGCCGGCACCTCGTCGGCCCCGCGGGGAAGGTCCCGGATGTGGCCGATGGAAGACTCCACAATGAAGTCGGGCCCGAGCAGACCACCGATGGTTCGGGCCTTGGCCGGGGACTCGACGATGACCAGTGCCTTACCCATGGAACGCCCCTGAAGGCTTCAATTTCTGGTGTGGTTCGGTCGGCATGGTCCCGCAAGGTTGAAGGTCTGCCACCCACCTGTCAAGAGCGGGCAGCTGGGAGGGTAGGAGCGAACCCCTGTGTCTTGTGGCGCTGACCTGGTCAGTCGCCCGATGCCGCCGCCACGGCAGGAGTGGGTTCTGCGGCCGGCGCATCGGCACCCATGTCCTCGGTGGCCCGCTTGGAGAAGGCCAATGCACCGATCAGGATCACCAAGGCGACCCCGGCGATGGCCAGTCGGGCGCCGGTGTGATGGTGCAACGAGATGACGGCCGGCAGGATCAGCAGCGAGACCAGGTTCATCACCTTGATCATCGGGTTGAGGGCTGGGCCGGCGGTGTCCTTGAACGGGTCGCCCACAGTGTCTCCAATGACGGCTGCCTTGTGTGCTTCGGAACCCTTGCCGCCCTCGTTGCCATCCTCAATGTATTTCTTGGCATTGTCCCACGCACCGCCGGAGTTGGACAGGGTGTTGGCCATCAGCTGCCCCGTCAGGATGGCCCCAGCCAGAAAGGCGGCCAAGGCGTAGAAGTTGATACCGAAACCGACGACGACTGGGGCCAGGATGGCCAGGAGAGCCGGGGTGGCCAACTCGCGCTGGGCGGCCGCGGTGCAGATGGAGATGACCCGTCCGTATTCAGGCTTCTCCGTGTAGTCCATGATCCCGGGGTGCTCGCGGAACTGGCGCCGCACCTCGAGCACGACCGTCCCGGCCGAACGGCCCACCGCCCGGATGGCCAGAGCCGAGAACATGAAGGCGATCGATCCGCCAATGAGCAGGCCGATAAAGGTGGTCGGGTTGGCCACGTTGATCTGCACGGCCTGGAAGATATTGATGTGCGGCTTGATGAGGCTCGGGATTTGTTGTCCCACCGTCTCAATGAACGAGGCGAAGAGCGCCACCGCGGCGATGACAGCGGAACCGATGGCCACACCTTTGGTGATGGCTTTGGTGGTGTTGCCGACGGCGTCGAGGCTGACCATGATCCGCTCGGCTTCGCCGGAGAACTCGCCGGACATCTCGGCGATGCCGGCTGCATTGTCCGATACCGGGCCGAAGCTGTCCTCGGAGACCACCATGCCGGCAGTGGCCAGGAGGCCGATGCCGATCAACGCCACCAGATAGAAGGTGAGCTGAATGTTGCCGTCGCCCAGGCCGATGGCCACGCCGAGCGCGATCGCAATGGCCAAAATGGCATAGACCGACGACTCCAGGCCGATGGCGATACCCGAGAGCACGGCGGTAGCCGGTCCGGTGCGGGTCGACGCGGCGATCTCTCGTACCGGTCCGCGTTCGGTGGAAGTGAACTGCTCGGTGATCTGACTGGCCACCAGCGACAGCACCACTCCGGTGAGGACGGCGTAGAAGACCTTGAGGTCGTGCACGTAGTACTGGGCCACGAAGAAGGTGCCGATCACCGTCAGCGCGGCAGCCAACCAGAAGCCCCGGTTGATGGGTGCGAGCGCGTTCTTGTCGTTCTGGCGGGCCTTCACGACCAACACGCCGATGACGGTGGCGAAGATGCCGATGGCCGGCACGATCAGCGGGAAGAGGACAGCCGCTGTGGTGTGACTGTGGTTGTAGGTCCGGAAGGCGGAGTAGCCGAGGATGAGTGAGGAGATGATGGTGATCTCGTAGGACTCGAAGAGGTCGGCCGCCATGCCGGCGCAGTCGCCCACGTTGTCGCCCACGTTGTCGGCAATGGTGGCCGCGTTGCGCGGGTCGTCCTCGGGAATTCCGGCTTCGACCTTGCCCACCAGGTCGGCACCCACGTCGGCCGCCTTGGTGAAGATGCCACCGCCGACTCGCATGAAGAGGGCCAGCAACGAGGCGCCGAAGGCGAACCCGATGAGGACGGCGGTGGCGGAGTTCTGGAAGATGAGGACGATGCCGGTGGCGCCCAGCAGTCCCAGGCCGACACAGAGCATGCCGGTGACGGCGCCGGTTCTAAAGGCCACCCGCAGGGCGCCGGCCATGCCGCCACCCTGCGAGGCCGCGGCGGCGGTGCGGACGTTGCCCCGCACGGCGATGCTCATGCCGATGAAGCCGGTAAGTCCCGAGAAGGCGGCGCCGAAGAGGAAGCAGATGACCCGGTAGATCCCGTCTTGCGCGAAGGTGAGCCCGCCATGGTGACCGGCCGGGGCCACCACCTTGGTGGCCGTGAAGAAGATGAGGATGGCCAGCGGGACCACAATGATGGCGATCGTGCGGAACTGCTGCTTGAGGAAGGCCTCCGCACCTTCTTGCACCGCCTGGGCAATCTCCTTCATTTTGGGCGTGCCCTGATCTGCCGCCAGCACATTGCGCGCCAGCATGAGGCCCGTCGCGATGCCCACCACGCCGGCCGCCAGGCAGATGTACAGCCACAACTTGTCAGTGCCGCCAAGGCTGAAGGCCTGGTAGCCCCCATCGCCTGTCGCAAGAAGGTTGATCATGCCTGATGTGCCCTTTCTGTTTCGGTCCGTGTGACAGCGCCCTGCAATGGTCGAGCTGTGTTCCCAGTCAGTAGACGCGCCAGATCTGACGTGCCCGACGACGGGCCGGGGGGGACGTTAGCGACTGGCGGGTGAGCGAGCAAGGTCGCTCGGGCCGGTCAGTTGTGGGCGGAGTCCTGCTCGGCCCCAGCCACCAACTCAAACGACGGGTTGAGCATGGCCGGACGGCGCCCCCATGCCCCGACCATGCCCTCGGCCACCAGGCGGGCTCCCGGCTCAATCCCGGCGATCTTCGGGCGTCCCTGGAAGACCAGGAGCATGCCTCCGGTGCCATCGCTCAGCACGCACTCAAGATTGGACGTACCGGCCCGGGGTTGGACGCGTACTGACTTGACCCGCCCGGCCACCTTGACCCGTTGGCGGGGCGTGATCTCGGAGATCGGCGTGGTGGTCCCCGCCCGGCGGGCCAATTCGCTGTCGGCCCGCGAGACCACTTTCGGTCGCTGCGGTGCGTCCTTGCGACCCCCGCGATCCACCCCGGTCCGCCCCTCGGAGTCAATCGGCGAGTCGGTCCCTTCGTCAGCCGTGCCGGGCATCTCCTCATCCGATGTACTCCGCATCCGGGCCCGCTGCACCGACTGTCCGTAGTTACGAACGCGCTCGCCGAAGCGTCCGGGCAGGTTGAACGGGATGATGGTGGCGCTCACGTGGGGCACCTGGGAGAGCACCGCGGCGATTTTGTCGGCGGTGCGATCATGCAGGAAGCGCTGCCACACCCGGGCATAGCCGCGGCGGGGCAAAAGGACGGTGCACTCGGTGTCGCCGTCCAGGGTGGCGTCGGCCACCAGCTCAATGGCGGCGCGTCCGATGCGGCGATCTGGGCATTCAATGATGTCGAGCGGGAGGCGGGCCAGCCCGAGGCGACCCCACTCGTCTTCCAGCTCCCGGGCTTCCTTGGAGTCAATGTCGAAGTGGACCGCCCGCAGGTCGTCGGGAGTCAATGTGCGGGCGTACTGCAGGGCCCGGGCCGTCGCCAGATCCAACCGGTCAACCAGGACGACGACGACGTGGCGACGCAGGATCGGAGCCTCCGACGCCTCGACAGCGCCCGTCTCGAGCAGTGCCGACTCCTTCTCGTACTGATGGTGCAGCCGTATGAGGCCCATGTAGAGCAGGGGGCCGACTACCACGACCACCCAGGCTCCCTTCTCGAACTTGGCGATGGCGAAGATGAGTACGACGATGGCGGACAGGAAGGCCGAGAAGCCGTTGATGGCGACGCTGCGCCGCCAGTGGGCACCCCGGTGGGTCAGATGGTGTTTCACCATGCCCGAGCCGGCCATGGTGAAGCCGGTGAAGACACCGATGGCGTAGAGCGACACCAGGCCGTCCACCTGAGCCTTGAAGACAAGGATCAGGACCAGCGCCACGGCGGTCAGCACGAGGATCCCGTTGGAGAAGGCCAACCGGTGACCGCGCCGGGTGAGCTGACGCGGTAAGAAGCGATCCCCGGCCACGAAATTGGCCAGGTAGGGAAAGCCGTTGAAGCTGGTATTGCCGCCGGTATAGAGGATCAGCACGGTGGCCAGCTGCACCATGAAGAAGACGAAGCCCCGGCCGAAGATGGCCTGGACCTCCTGTGAGACCACCGTGGGGGAGCCGATGTTGTAGGGCACGGCGTGGGTCCACCGCGCCAGCATGGTGACACCGAACACCAGGAAGGCCAGCACCGAGCTCATGACGATCAGCGTCTGGCGGGCGTGCCTCGACTCGGGGCGGCGGAAGCTGCTCACACCGTTGGAGATGGCTTCGAGACCGGTCAGTGACGATCCGCCGTTGGCAAAGGACCGCAGGAGGGTGATGAAGGCCAGCCCCATCAACAGGCCCTTGCCCGACACGCCGAATGTGCCCCCGTAAATGAGGTGGTGGGCCGGGAGCGGTATGTGGTGGATTTCCCCCAACGCCGCTTTTATGTAGCCGACAATGACCACACTCCCCAACGCGAAGACGAAGAAGTACGTGGGGAAGGCGAAGAATCTTCCGGCCTCCCGGATGCCGCGCAGGTTTCCGAAGAGGAGGAGGAGGACGACGGCGACCGTAATGGCGACCGTGTCGAACGTATTTGCCAGCGCGGGAACGGCGCTGGTCAGCGCGGCGGTCCCGGCCGCCGTCTGCACCGCCACCGTGACCGTGTAATCGATGAGGAGAGCGACGGCGGCGATCTGGGCGATATTGGGACCGAAATTGTCCCGGGCCACCACATAGGCCCCGCCGGCCTTGGTGTACTGCTCAATCACTTCGAGGTACGACAGGGTGACGAAGAAGAGCACGCCCAAAATGGCCAAGGTGATGGGGACCAAGAGGGAGAAAGCCGCCAAACCGACGGCGGGCACCAACTGGGTCAGCATCTCCTCGGTGCCGTAGGCCGAGGAGGAGATGCAGTCGGGGGCCAGCACACCGAGCGCGCTGGGGCGCCCCAGCCGTTCCGAACTCAGCTGCTCGGTGACCAGAGGCGGGCCGAGCAGCTTGTTCTTCAACCGGTAGCGGCGGCGCTCTGGAATCATGTCGGCCGCTATGCCCGGCAGGGGCACCGGCGGGCGAGAACCAGGACTGGGCGCCACCCGCCCACAGTACGGGGAAATGAGGCACCCCTCGGGAAGCCCCTTTGCACGTCACGGCCTCGCGTGTTGTGCTGTGGCATGCACGTGATTGTGGTTGGGTGTGGTCGGGTCGGTTCGGGCCTGGCAATTTCACTCACCGCCGAGGGCCACACGGTGGCGGTCATGGACAAAAATGTCCGGGCCTTCCGCCGCCTGAAGGACTGGGACGGCCCCCGCATTGTCGGATCAGGCTTCGACCGCGACGACCTTGAGAAAGCCGGAGCGGTGGGCGCCGATGCGCTGGCCGCGGTGACCAGCGGCGACAACACCAACATCATGACCGTCCGCATCGCCCGCGAGACCTACCTCATACCCAACGTGGTGGCCCGGATCTACGACCCCCGCCGGGCCGAGATCTACCAGCGACTGGGCATCCCCACGGTCGCCACGGTGACCTGGACCATCGATCAGGTCCGCAGGCGCCTGCTCCCCGATGTCGACGTCGGCGACTGGACCGACCCTTCGGGTCACCTGACGCTGCTCGACCGCACCCTCCCCGACGCTTGGGCCGGCCGCCCGCTGTCCGAGCTGGAGCACCCCGGAAAAGTCAGCCTGGTGGCGGTGACCCGTTCCGGCATGCCCCGGCTGGACGCGCGGGAACTCGTCGGGCAGGAGGGTGACGTCCTGCACCTGGCCATCATGAACGACGCCCGCAAGGACCTCGATGCTGTGCTCGACCCCCACGACTTGCGCACACCGGGTGGTGGCTCGTGAAGGTCGCCATCGCCGGCGCGGGCAGCGTCGGCACGGCCATCGCAGCCGACCTGCTGGCCAACGGCCATGAGGTGCTGCTGTTCGAACAGGACCCGGATCTGGTGGAGAAACTGCGGCCGACCCTCGATATCACCTGGATAGCGGCCGACGCCTGCGAGGTGTCCTCACTGGACGCAGCCGGGCTGGCCACCGTCGACGTTGTGGTGGCGGCCACCGGCGACGACGAGGACAACCTGGTGATCTCGCTGTTGGCCAAGCAGGAGTTCGCGGTGCCGCGGGTCGTGGCCCGGGTCAATCACCCGAAGAACCAGTGGCTGTTCAACGAGAGCTGGGGTGTCGACGTGTCGGTCAGCACGCCACAGCTGCTCACCGCTCTGGTCGAAGAAGCCGTTTCCGTCGGTGCCCTGGTCCGCCTTCTCCAATTCCAAGGGGGTGCGGCCCACCTGGTCGAGATCACCCTGGCCGAGGATTCACCGGCCAACGACCGAGCCATTGCGGACCTGAACTTCCCCCGGGACGGGGCCGTGGTGGCCGTCGTGCGCTCGGACCGGTTGATCGTGCCGAAGGGCGACACCGTCCTGCAAATGGGGGACGAGGTGCTCGTCCTGGTCACGGCCGACGCCGAGGATGCCGTCCATACCGTCTTCATCGCGGCGCCATAGACCACCGCCATAGAGACCGCCGCCCGGGTAGGGACGGACGAAAGGCGTCGCGCCCCTGTCATCAAACGGTCACAGGCGGTCAAGGGATCAACCTGAAGGGCCTTACCATGGTGTCCATGGAGGGCGCCTTCTTCGACCTCGACAAGACCGTTATCGATCGCGCCTCCATCGCCGCCTTCGGTCGACCCTTCATGAAGGGCGGGTTGATCAACCGGCGGGTGGTGGCCCGAGCCGCCGTCTCCCAATTGATCTACCTCTATTTCGGAGCCGACGAAGAGCGGCTGGTCCGGGTGCGCGAGTCGATGCTGGCCATGACCAAGGGTTGGGACCGGGCCCAGGTGAGGCAGATTGTGCGCGAGACATTGCTGGCGACCATTGAGCCGATCATGTACGCCGAAGCGCTGGAACTGATGGAACTGCACCGGGCGGCGGGTCACCGGGTGTATCTCGTTTCGGCGTCACCCGAGGAGATCGTCTTCCCCCTGGCCGACATGCTGGGCGTCGACGGGGCCATCTGCTCGCGCGGGGAAGTGGACGAGGAGGATCGCTACACCGGGCGCATGGCGTTCTACGCCTACGGCGAACAGAAAGCCGTTGCCATGCGGGAGTTAGCCGAGCGCACGGGCATCGATCTGGCGGCCAGCAGCGCCTACTCGGACTCCGCCACCGATCTGCCCATGCTCGAAGCGGTGGGCCGTCCGGTCGCCGTCAATGCCGATCGCGCCCTGGCCAAAGTGGCCAAGGAGCGCGGCTGGGAGATGCGCACCTTCACCAAGCCGATCCGGCTGCGTGATCGCGTCGGCCGCACCACTCCTGTGGTCACCACCAGTTTGGCGGTGGCCGGAGCCGCCCTCATTCTCTGGCGCCGGGGAAATCGGGGCCGCCACACCCCCGGAGGTCGCGCCGCCGCCTAACGGCAGCGGTTAGTTCCCGTCGCCGGTCGGGAATCCGAGTGCCGTGCAGTCACTGGTCAGCGTGGTGGCCAGTTGCTCCACGGTCGAGAGGTCATTGCTCTGAATGGCCGACGAGAAGTCACTGGCCACCGGACCGGCATCGGTGCCGAGCTTCTGATAGCTCGGCGCATCGTTCAGCAGTCCGAGGTTGACAATGGTGCCGTAATTCGGATCGGTGTTCTCCATCGCTTGGAGCGGCTGGGCGCTGTTCTCGTCGGCTGCCTCGGAAATTACATCCGACAGGTCTTCCATGGCGGCACAGCCACCTTCGGCGATCTGCACCTGGTCCGGCGTCGGTCCGCCCCCGGCCCCCGTCGGGCTCGTGGTGGTCGCGGTCCCGGCTCGGGTGGTCGCGGTGACCCCGGGCGCCACCGTGGTGGTAGTCCCCCGCGCCTGGTCCGCCGCTACCGCGGCCTTCTCGGCCGCCTTCTCGGCCGCCTTCTTGGCCGTGGCGGCGGCCTTGGCCCTGGCTGTGGCTGCCGCCTTTGCCTGCGCGGCCGTCCGGTGCCCGCTTCGTGCGTGACTTCCAGCAGCGTCGTGCACCCCGTGGGCACCTGAGCCCGATCCGCAGGCGGCCAGGGCCAGGGCCAGTCCGGCCACCGCCACCAGGGCGGTCAGACGTAGGTTCAGGCGCAGGCGTTCAGGCGTCGCGGAGACGCCGGGCCGCGACAACACCGAGACCGACAATGACAAACAGGAACAAGAGCTTCTTCATGGACTTCACCCTACTGTTTGGCCCTGACGGACTCGACTGGCCACCCGGGCCAGGCAGAACGAGCGGTCAGACGGTCAACAGGTCGCGGGCGCCGGTGTCCGAAGACGGGTGCCGCAGCTTCGACATGGCGCGGGCCTCAATCTGGCGGATGCGCTCCCGGGTGAGGTTGAAGTGCTCACCGACCTCTTCGAGGGTGCGGGGCTCGCCGCGGTCAAGACCGAAGCGCAGGCGGAGAATCTCGCGCTCGCGCTCGTCCAGCGGAGCGAGCAACCGACCGATCTCATCGGGCAGCAACGAAACGGCGGCCACCTCGAAGGGCGACTCGGCCGAACGGTCCTCGACCACGTCGCCCAATTCGGCATCGCCGTCCTCGCGCAGAGGCTCGGACAGTGACAGCGGCTCGGCCCGGAACCGCAGGGCCTCGACCAACTTGTCCTCGGGCATCTCCACTTCGATGCCCAGTTCGGCCAGCGTGGCCGGACGGCCGAGCTTGAGCTCAAGACGGGCCTGGGCCTTCTGGACCCGGGCCAGGGTGTCACCGGCGTGGACGGGGAGACGGATGGTGCGGCCGGTGTTGGCAATGCCGCGGGTGATGGCCTGGCGGATCCACCAGGTGGCATAGGTCGAGAACTTGAACCCCTTGCGCCAGTCGAACTTCTCGACGGCGTGCATCAGGCCGAGGTTGCCTTCCTGGATCAGGTCCAGCAGCGGCAAGCCCGAGGCTTGATACTTCTTGGCGATCGACACGACCAGCCGCAGGTTGGACTGGACGAAGGTCTGCTGGGCCTGCTCGCCCTCCATGACGGCCCGACGCATTTCGCGCTTTTTGGTCGGGGTGATGCCCTTGGGGGCCTTCGCCACGTCGAGTTCGGCTTCCCGGCCGGCCTCAATTGCCTGGGCCAGGCGCACCTCGTCGTCCTTGGTCAGCAGTGGGTACTGACCGATGTCTGTCAGATAGAGCCGTACGAGATCCTCATCGTCGCGCTCAATTCGTTCCTTCGCCAAGATCTGCCGAACCTTCCCTCACTGTGTCCTCGGCAGGTAGCTACCTTGCCGGGCAATCGAGCTCAATTTGCAGACTGCGACATTTTCGGCGCACAGGGTCTGCCTTTACATTGTACTGGGCGCGTCAAGATGCCCGTGCAACAGGGAAAATGCCGGCGACGCTCCCAAACGGCCGTTGGAGTTCGGGACCGAATTCGGCCCAAATTTCGGCCCGTTCTTCGGCCCGTTCACCCTGTTGCAACCTATATTGCACAAGGGCATGGCCGGAGCTGATCTCCGCTGCCCCGACGAGGCGGGCATACCGCAGTACCGCCATGACCGGAGCCTGGCGGACCGCCGATGCCCGGGCCAGGTGCTCCCCGTATGTGGCCCGAAGTCGAGGCAGCACCACTTCGACCAATCCGGCCAGACGCAGGAAGACGTCGGTCTGGGCCTCCAAGACGTCGAGTGCCGGACCCATCGGACCGGCCGGAGGGACGACGAGCGCTTCGGGGTCAATGCCGGCCCGGACCGGCAGGCGATCCCTCCATTGCGAGGCGACGAGCGCGTGCTGTCTCGACATGGTGCTGAAGAGCACCCGGCATTCGGGGTCGCCCTCGTCGCTGGCCCACTGTCCGGTCAGGGCGAACAGCCGGTGCTCCACCCAGCAATAAGTACCGCACCGGGCCATCAATTGGTCCAGCGTCAGAAAATCACTGCCGGCGCCGGCGAGGGTGGGAAGTGCCACCGTCACCCGCCCGACTGCTCGTCAAGGGCCGGCGGGCGGTAATGATTAGTGATCGGCATGCGCCGGTCCTTGCCGAAGGCCTTGGTGGTGATGCGCACCCCGGGTGGGGATTGGCGTCGCTTGTACTCGGCTCCATCGACCAGGCGCACCACCTGGTCGACCACGGCCGGATCGAAGCCGTCGGACACGAGATCCGGTGCGGTGCGGTCGAACTCCACGTAGCCCTGCAGCACCGGGTCCAACTCGGAGTACGGAGGGAGCGACTGGTCGTCGCGCTGGTCGGGTCGCAGCTCGGCCGACGGGGGCTTGTCGAGGACACTGTCGGGAATGGGGCCGGGCAGTCCTTCGAGCACCGCCTGCATGTTGCGGTGGCGGCACAGGTCGTAGACGAGGGTCTTGGGCACATCCTTAATGACGGCGAACCCGCCGGCGGAGTCGCCGTACAGCGTGGAATAGCCGGTGGCCATCTCACTCTTGTTGCCGGTGGTCAGGACGATCCAGCCCTTGGCATTGGAGACACCCATCAGCAGGACACCCCGCAGCCGCGACTGCAGGTTCTCGTCGGTCAGGCCGGTGGGCTCGCGACCGAGGAGGCCGGCCAACATGGAGGTGAAGGCCACGTGGGCTTCTTCGATCGGCACCACCGTGAGATCGATGCCGAGGATGGTGGCCAGCTTTCCCGCATCGACCCGGGATCCTTCGCTTGAGTAGCGCGAGGGCATGGAAATTCCATGGACCCGGTCCGGCCCGAGCGCGTCCGCCGCGATGGCGGCCACCAACGACGAATCGATGCCACCAGAGAGTCCGATCACCGCATCGGTGAAGCCGTTCTTGGCCAGGTAATCCCGGGTGCCCAGGACCAGGGCCTCGTAGACCTCGGCGTGATCCGACAAGGGCGGCCGTTGGATCGACGGTGACAACGCAGGGCGCGACGGACCCGACTCGGTCACCGTGATCCGCGGCAGCTTCCCGACCACCTTTTTCGATGTCGCGCCGCGCTTGCGCTCGGGCAGGGGGATGTCGACCACCACCAGGTCGGTCTTGAACTGGGCGCCACTGGCCAAAAGGGTGCCGTCCGACGCAACTATCAGCGAGTCGCCGTCAAAGACGAGCTCATCCTGCCCGCCGACCTGGTTGACATAGGCGATGGCGCAGCCGGCTTCGGCCACCCGTTCCCGCAACATGGCCAACCGTTCGCCGCGACGGCCCCGGTGGTACGGCGAGGCGTTCAGATTGACCACAAGGTCGGCCCCACCATGGCCCTGCTGGGCCACGGGTCCGTCGGCGAACCACACGTCCTCGCAGATGGAGACCCCGACCAGCGCTCCGGCCACGCCGAAGAGCGTCGGATCCTCCGTGCTGGGGATGAACCAGCGCTGCTCGTCAAAGACCCCGTAGTTGGGCAGGAACCGCTTGTTGTAAACCCCGACCACCCGGCCCCCGGCACAAACGGCGGCGGCATTGGCCAAGCCCCGGCCACCCGGCGCCGCACCGACGAAGCCCACTACCGCCACACACCGCCCGGTTGCGGCCGCCACTTTTTCCAGCGCGGTCACGTTGTCGGCCACGAAGCCGGGTTTGAGGAGCAGATCCTCGGGTGGATAGCCCGCAATGGCCAGCTCGGGGAGCACGCAC
>Ga0302324_100011272_pt1 | contig 18368 bp, 17 predicted proteins | sample Palsa_T0_1_FD_201949 | JGI IMG/M metagenome (GOLD analysis project Ga0302324, IMG submission 201949) | Peat permafrost microbial communities from Stordalen Mire near Abisko, Sweden - Palsa_T0_1 | ecosystem: Environmental > Terrestrial > Soil > Palsa > Peat permafrost | place: Sweden: Abisko... | reverse complement strand
GGATTCCACCATGGAAACCATGTCAGGCGACAGGACGATACTCGACCGCATTGTGGACGCGCGCCGCGCCTCGGTGGCGCATCGCAAGCGCGTGCTGCCGGACGTGGCCCTGAAGATGGCCGTCCAGAAGGCCGAGCCTCCCCAGGATTTTGCCGCCGCGCTCACGCGCGACAGCTTCAATATCATCGCGGAACTGAAGAAAGCGTCGCCGTCCCTGGGAATCATTCGCGAGACCTACGTGCCGGCGGAATTGGCTGCGTTGCTCGAAAAAGCGGGAGCCGCGGCGCTCTCCGTCCTCACCGAGGAGGAATTCTTCCAGGGCTCTCTCGGCCACCTGAAGGAAGCAAAGAAGGCCACGCAGATTCCCATCCTGCGCAAGGATTTTATTTTCGATCCGTGGCAGGTCTGGGAAGCGCGCGCCGCCGGCGCGGATACGTTTCTTCTGATCGCCGCCGTGCTTCCCGACGCAACGCTCCGCGAGCTTCTCGATCTCGGCCGCTCGCTCCAGATGGAGCCGCTCGTGGAGGTGCATTCTCGCGCGGAACTGGATCGCACGATTGCGGCTGGCGCGAAAATCATCGGCGTCAACAACCGCGACCTGCGCGACTTTAGCGTCCGCCTGGAAACCTCGCTCGAACTCGTGGAATCGATTCCGGACGATTGCATCGCCGTCAGCGAATCGGGATTGCACTCGCACGCCGACCTCGCCCGCCTGCGTTCGGCCGGCTTCGATGCGTTCCTCATCGGCGAAAATGTGATGAAATCCGCCGATCCGGGCGCTTCGTTGCGAAGCCTCATCGCGGGCGATGGAGCAGCGGCCTCCTGATCGCGCCATGCCCCAAAAGCCCAGTCCGAAGGTAAAGGTAAAGATTTGCGGCATCACCAACTGGCCGGACGCGCGCCGCGCCGTGGAAGCGGGCGCCGATTTTCTGGGCTTCAATTTTTACCGGCCCAGCCCGCGCTACATCACTCCGGCAAAAGCGCGCCGCATCGTGCAGCGCCTGCCGAAAAAAATCTCCGCGGTCGGCGTGTTCGTGAACGAGAGCGAAGACAGGATTTTGGACATCGCAACCACGGTAGGCTTCGTCCACCTCCAGCTTCACGGTGACGAGTCCCCCGCAGCGGTTGCCCGGCTCAGCCGCATATTTCCGGTGATGAAGGCCATTCGCGTGCGAAAATCCTTCCGGCCCGCGCAGTTGGCGCGATTCAGGCACGCGCAAGCGTTCCTTCTGGACGGCTTTGACGCGCATCACTGGGGCGGAACAGGCAAAACATTCGACTGGCGCCTCGTCCCCAAGAAAAACGGGGACGCCAGGATTTTCCTGGCCGGCGGCATAACCCCGGAGAACGTGGGCGACGCGATTCGCACCGCCAGGCCGTACGCAATCGACGTTTGCAGCGGAGTCGAGTCCAAGCCCGGCAAGAAAGACCCGCAGCGCATGAAAGCTTTCATGCAAGCGGTTCGTGAGGCACAGAAAAGCAAGAGCGGGTCGAAGAAGGGCAAAGCAGCGAAAGGTACACGATGATGGCGACAAGTTCAGTAGGTTCGATCTCGCAGGTTGTGCCGGATGCGCGCGGCCGCTACGGCCCATACGGCGGCCGCTACGTCCCCGAGACGCTCATGGCGCCCCTCGAAGAACTCGAACGCGCCTACGCGGAAGCCTCCGCCGATCCCAGCTTTCAGGCGCGGCTCAGCAAGCTGCTGCACGATTTCGCCGGCAGGCCCACGCCGCTCCAGTTCGCCTCGCGCCTGACGGAGCAATTCGGCGGCCCGCGCATTTACATCAAGCGCGAAGATCTGCTGCACACCGGCTCGCACAAGATCAACAATTGCCTCGGACAGGGTTTGCTGGCCGTGCGCATGGGCAAGAAGCGCGTGATCGCCGAAACGGGCGCGGGACAACACGGCGTCGCCACCGCCACCGTTGCCGCGTTGCTAGGCCTTTCCTGCAAGGTCTACATGGGCACCGACGACATGGAGCGCCAGCGGCTCAACGTCTTCCGCATGCGGCTGCTCGGCGCGGAAGTGGTGGGCGTCGATTCAGGCAGCCGCACGCTCAAGGACGCGATCAACGAAGCCATGCGCGACTGGGTCACCAACGTCCAGAGCACGCACTATCTGCTCGGCTCCGTCCTGGGCGCGCACCCTTATCCGCAGATCGTGCGCGATTTTCACAAGATCATTGGCGAAGAGGCGCGCGCGCAGATCCTCCAGGCGGAAGGGCGCCTGCCGGATTATCTTTTCGCCTGCGTGGGCGGCGGCTCCAACGCCATCGGCCTGTTCCACGCTTTTCTCGGCGACGCCGCGGTGAAAATGGTCGGCGTGGAAGCGGGCGGGCGCGGAAAGACGCTCGGAGAGCACGCGTCCCGGCTGGCCGCGTCGGAGGGTTTCTCGGGCGCAAAACCCGGGGTGCTCCAGGGAACGTACACCTACGTGTTGCAAACGCCGGACGGCCAGATTTCCACCACGCATTCGGTTTCCGCCGGACTCGACTACCCCGCCGTTGGTCCCGAGCACGCGTGGCTCGCCGAACTGGGCCGCGCCGAATACACCGCCATCAGTGACGAAGACGCTATCGAAGCCGCGCGCACCCTCGCCCGCAAAGAAGGAATCATCCCGGCGCTCGAATCCGCGCACGCTCTGGGCGAGCTCATCCGCCGCGCTCCCAAAATGAAGAAGAATGAAATCGTCATACTCAACTTGTCCGGCCGCGGCGACAAAGATATGGACTTCCTCTCGCGCTATGTCTGACACCACGATCCCGGGCGCATCTATCGCGAAGCCGCAAGCAAACCAGTCTGGCGGGGGGGCAGTTTCGCAGCCCGCTAGCCGGATCACCCGGCGTTTCCAGGAACTCTCCGCCGCGGGAGAACTCGGCTTGGTCGCCTATATGACTGCGGGCGACCCGACGCTCGAAGCGAGCGAAAAAATCATCCTCGCCGCCGCCGAAGCCGGCGCCGACGTGATCGAACTCGGCGTACCCTTCAGCGATCCGGTCGCCGACGGCCCGGTAATCCAGCGCGCCAGCGAACGAGCGCTGCAAAGCGGTGCAACCCTCGCCGGGGTTCTCGACCTGGCCACGCGCCTTCGCGCCCGCACCGAAGTGCCGCTGGTTCTGTTCAGTTATTTCAATCCGCTCCTGCAAATGGGCCTCGAGAAATTCGCCAAAGCGGCGAGCGCCGCCGGGATCGACGGCGTCCTGGTGACGGATTTGACTCCGGAGGAATCGTCAGAGTACCGCGAGATCATCCGGGCGCAGGGGCTGGACACAATTTTTCTCGGCGCCCCCACCTCCACCGACGCGCGCCTGGCCGCCATCGCCGAATGCTCCAGCGGCTTCCTCTATCTGATTTCGCGCACCGGCGTCACCGGCACGCGAGAGTCGCTCCCGGAAGAATTGCCGGCGCTGGTGCGCCGCGCGCGCCGCTTCACCAAGCTTCCGATCGCGGTGGGCTTCGGGATATCTTTGCCGGAGCACGTATCGGTTCTCGGCGGCATCGCGGACGCGGCGGTAGTAGGCTCGGCCCTGGTGGCCGAGGTCGAGCAAGCCTCCAAATCGAAGCTCGGCGCGGAAGCCGCGGCGAAAGCGGTAGCCGACCGAATCCGCCTCCTGAAAAGCGCCGCCCGCCGCGGAATCAGCACCCGCGATTCAAAGCGCGAATAGCACTCGGAAAATTCCAACGGCAACGCCCCGTCGCCTCAAATACAGCGGGTTTTGGGCCAGTTTCCGATAAGGAGCGTTAACCAGACTTACAAACATCTATGTTCTGGAAATGTAAGATGGACGCGTCTGGTGTGAACCGAAGCGCCCACTTGGGCGGGCAAAGAAAAAGATTCCAGAGCTTGTCGGCGCCCCAGCCGACTTAAAGAACGCGGGCGATCTGCGGTTGTTTGCCTCGTTAATTAATCACGGCGCGGGTGTTACGCGAGCCGATTGCGGAGCAAAACTGTTCCCATCAGGCCTAGTAATCCGGCGGCAGTCAGCCACAAAGTCGACGGCTCCGGTGTCGGAAGCGCTGCGGGCGCATAGAAAGTTCCCGCCATGCCCACATCCCCTGCTGTGCTCGTTCCATTGGTGCCACTCAATTGTAATATTCCGCCAGTCGACGCCGCCTGTGCCAACGTTACGTTGACTGTGTTGTAGCTTGTGGCGTCCGTAGCTATAACAAGAAAGTCAGTCGACTCTCCCGCAGTTAGAGGCGAAGCCAGATTAAAATTCATGTCCTCCCCTGCCGGTCCGTAGCCTACCGAGGCTGGGGCGACATCCCCAGAATCTGTTATATAACCTACGTCAGTTGCTAACGGTATTATGCCCCCTGGCTTGAGGCCCCCGTTAAAAACCGTTTCAATCGCGCCGGGTGAGCCCGAATTCACCCTTATTTGGAGGGCGAAGTCCAGGCACCCCGCACAGGTAATGCCCAGCGGATCGACCAACACCGCATCGACGTATGTGCCCGTTATCGTTCCGCCGCCCACGGATAGGCTGAAACTTCCCGTAGTTTCACCAAGAAGAGGCGGTACAGAGGCAAGGTTAAACAGGTCGGGCGCTACTGTTTGCCCCGGAAGAATGGTATTGGCATTTGCCGGAAACGTCGTCAGTATTAGGGTCGTTGCGGCGGCAAGAACGAATAACAGGGGCCGAGTACAAGAAAGACGCATAAACGCCTCCTGAAATCTTCCCGACAAGGCCGACATTTTTTCACGCGCCGCGATTCACAGTCAAGTATTGAAACAGGTACTAGCAGTACCGAATTTTCGCCCCAATTCATTTCCGCACATCGGGTCGATAGTCAGGGGCGGCATTTGATTGGAGAAGACGCAACCGCGTTTCCCATTCCAAATTCCACTCGGACGTGTGGTCGGCTTATCGGAAACTGGCCCACGGCCATACAGCGCCACGCCTTGCACGGGACTGTGTTTATGCCTAAAATTGCTGGGCGAATCGGGGCTGCGGTAATCGATGGTTCCCACCGAGGGATACGCGGTAGTCTGACTTCTTCCAGCTGTCGCGGGCGGCGTCTGGAATGCGCTCCAGGCCATTGATCCAATTTTGCCCGAAATTGCTTGGGGCGTTTCGTCTGTCGGCGATTCGCCACTCCCTAAGGAGAACTGCATCGAATGGATAAGCGGGTAGCTAGTGCGGAAGCGGCGGTTGCCCGCATACACGATGGCGCAACGATTCTGATGGGCGGATTCGGCGCCTCCGGCGTGGCGGAAAATCTGGTTCGCGCGCTGTGCCGCCAGGGAACCCGGGACCTCACCATCGTCTCGAATAACGCCGGCATCAATGGCTACGGGATCGATCTGCTGCTCAAGAACAAGCAGGTGAAGAAAATGATCGCCAGCTTCGTCGGCGGGAACAAGACCTTCGAGCAGCTCGCTCTGAAGAAGGAAATCGAGCTGGAGCTGAATCCCCAAGGCACGCTGGCGGAGCGCGTCCGCTGCGGCGGCGCCGGAATCCCGGCCTTTTTCACGCCCACCGGCTACGGTACGCTCGCGGCGGATGGCAAGGAAGTCCGCGAGTTCAACGGGCGGCCGCACATTCTGGTGCCCTCGCTGCGGGGGGACTTCGCCCTGGTGAAGGCCTGGAAAGGCGATCGCTGGGGCAATCTTGTGTATCGCAAGACCGCGCGAAATTACAATGCGGTGATGGCCACCGCCGCCGACCATGTGATCGCGGAAGTGGAGCACCTGGTGGAACTCGGCGATCTCGATCCGGACGGCGTCCACACGCCCAGCATCTATATCGACGCCATCCTGCAGGGCGAGCGCTACGACAAGCCCATCGAGATCCGCACCACGCGAAAGCGCGCGTAAAGGGGAATCATGCCGCCACAAACGGATAAACGCGAAATGATCGCTCGCCGCGTCGCGCAGGAAATGCGCGACGGCGACTACGTGAACCTCGGCATCGGCTTGCCGACGCTCATCCCGAATTTTTTGCCGCCGGGCGTCGAAGTTGTCCTGCAATCGGAGAACGGCATGCTGGGCATCGGGCCCTATCCTTACGAAGGCGAGGAAGACCCCGATCTGGTGAATGCGGGCAAGGAGACCATCTCGGAAATCCCGGGCTGCTGCTACTTTTCGAGCGCCGAGTCGTTCGCGATGATCCGCGGCGGCCGCGTGGACGTCACCGTGCTCGGCGCGCTGCAGGTGGATGAAAAGGGCAACCTCGCCAACTGGGCCATCCCGGGCAAAATGCTCAAGGGCATGGGCGGCGCGATGGACCTCGTCGCGGGCGCCAAACGCGTCATCATAGCCATGGAGCACTCCACCAAGGAAGGCGAGCACAAGATCGTGAAGCTGTGCAACCTGCCGTTTACCGGACTGGGCGTGGTGAACCTGATCGTCACCGAGCTGGCCGTGATCGAGGTCACTCCGCAGGGCCTGCTCCTGCGCGAAGTGGCTCCCGGCGTTACGCCCGAGGACGTTCAGAAGGCCACCGAGCCGACGCTGCAGCTTGCGCCGGACCTGCAAACGATCGCGGTCTAAGCGAAACTCGGCGCTATGACTCGCGCTACGATATGAATTGATCCGTAGCGATGCGTGTTACCTTTCGGCTCCGCACGCATGGCGCGGTTGCTGCGCCTGCGGTACCATCAATCATCACCGGAAAATCGCTGGGGAATCGTCTAAGGAGACGTGATGGAGCCGCACTCGATTGTCGTCGTGAGCCTGCACAGCCCCAAGGAGCGCGTTTGGGGCGAGTTGGTGGACATTTCGAATGCCGGCGTCACCGTGCGGGGCATCGATCTTGGGTCTTTTGACGACTTCGTGAGCCAGGTACTGCACCCGGAAGGCGACCGCATCGGCCTGCCGACGCTTTTTTTTCCCATGCTGCGCATCGAGCGCATCGCCCTCGACGAGCCGCGCGGCTCCATTCCCTCGATGGCGGAAATGTTCGCGAAGAAAGTAGGCCGCTCGCTCGAGGACTATCTGGGGCAGTTCGCCTGAGCGCCTATTCGGCCCACGGCATGGAAACGCCACTGGGAAAGCCGCTGGAGAAGCGGCTGAAAACAAAATGAAAAGCCGCATTCTCACTGTCCCCAACCAGCTCACGTTCCTGCGGCTCGCGTTCCTTCCGTTTTTTATCATCGCGATCAAGTACGACGACTACCGCGTGGCGCTCGCGATTTTTCTGGTGGCGGGATTGACCGACGGCCTCGATGGCCTGCTCGCCCGCGAATTGAATCAGAGAACGCCGCTAGGCGCCTACCTCGATCCCATCGCGGACAAGTTGCTGCTCTCTTCCTCGTACTTCGTGCTAGCGCTAAAGGGCAAGATTGCCTGGTGGCTCGCGATCCTAGTCCTGGGGCGCGACGTTCTGCTTCTGGTCGCCTGCGCCACGATTCTTCTCACCATCGGCTACCGCCCATTCCCGCCGAGCATCTGGGGAAAGGCCACCACCTTCTTTGAGCTATCGCTGATCTTTCTGGTTCTGGTGCTAGCCGTCTGGAGCAACAATTTCCTGTGGTTTCTGCGAACCATTTGCCCCTATTTTGTCGCGACCTTCGTCATCGTATCCGGCCTGCACTACAGCATCACCGTCTCCCGCCAGCTCCATGCGGGCTCCTAGCCAGCGCGGGTGCTCCAATGGATTTAACGCCGATTTTACAGCGTGCGTCGAAACGATATAGGTATACTTCCCGTCACATTAAGGGGTGACACATATCACAGCTCCGGCTCGTCGTTCGGTGGACGATGGCACGGTTGCCTGTGATCTCCTTCGAAGCAAAACAGGAGAGACTGATGAAGATCCGCGCGTTTTTCTTGCTGGGAATTGCCATACTGATGGTCGCGAAAGCCGGATCGGCACAGGCCCCTGGCTTTCAGCCTGTTGGCACCGTTCACCAGGTTATGGTCGGGATGGTGGCGCCCGCGTCGGATGTGATTTTCGCGGTTCCCAATCACGCGCCCAAAGACGATAAGGAATGGACATCCGTGCAGAACAGCGCGCTGATTCTGGCCGAGGTCGGGAACCTGCTGATGATCCCGGGCCGCGCGAAAGACTCGGGGGACTGGATGAAGTTCGCCAAGGCCCTGCGGGACGCCGGTTCGGAAGCCTTCAAGGCCGCCAATGATAAAGACGCCAAGGCGCTCGAAACCATCGGCGACAAAATCGACGACACCTGTGAAACGTGCCACGCGAAATATCTACCCAAACCGCCTCAGTAGCGGTAGAGTTTCGCCGAAACGCGAAGGTTCTTTCGGGGTTGCAGTGGATTGAGTATCGGCCAACTAAGAAGAACAGCTGGATGAAAGGTGCGCATGGGCTTTTCTCTATGGCTGCAGCGTAACGCGTTCGTCGTTTGGGTAAACGGCTCGGTGGTAACCGCGTCGTCGCTTGAAATCATCCATTACGTGGGTTTCTTCATGGTGGTCGGCGCCACCGCGATCATGGACTTGCGCGTGATGGGTGTCGCCGCGAAACGCCAGTCCGCCACCCAGCTGGCCGAGCAGGTTTTTCCCTGGATGTGGACGGGGCTGGTCCTCGCGACGATTTCCGGCTTCCTGATGTACGCCTCCGACGCCACGGAATATCTCCACAATTCCATCTTTCATCAGAAGCTCTACCTGTGCGCGCTGGGGATCATCTTCGCCGTGATCGTTCGGCGAAACGTGCCGAAATGGGACAAGCTGCCCGCCATTCCCGGTGGCGCAAAATTTATCGCTCTTGTTTCTCTGGTGCTGTGGGTAGCCACGATTTTGTGGGGCGTCGACGTTCCCGCGCTCACGGGTGTGGGCTAGAAACAGAATTAGCAGCGCAGCGTAATCACTTCGAGGTGTTTGCGAATGCACCAATTCATCATTAGTTTTGCCCGTTGGGTTCAGGGTACGCACCTGGGCGTTGGAATTCTTGAGTCCACCTGGGCATTCCCCTACGTGCAGCTTACGCATTTCACGGGCCTGTCCCTGTTTATAGGCACGAATCTGGCACTCGATCTTCGGATGATGGGCATCGGCAACAAGAATCAAACCGCCGCGCAACTCTCGGATTCCGTGTTTGCCTGGAACTGGGTGGGTTTCGTCATCGCAATAACCGGCGGCTTCATGCTCTTCTCCACCGCGGCGCTCACCTACGTGGCCAACCCCTCTTTCGACGTGAAGCTCAGCATGCTCATTCCCACGGCCCTGATTGTGCACATCTTCAACCAGCAAAAGGTGCGCACCTGGGGCCAAACGCCTGAGACACCCGGCATCGCCAAGCTGGCGGGCTTAGTGGAATTGCTGCTGTGGCTATCGGTGGTGAGCGCCGCCGTCTTGATTCCGTACTTCGCGGCCGAACCCTAGGCCGCCGGAAGCCGATAGAGAACGTATGCCATTAAGAGCAAGAGAATCGGGTATCGCGGCATGGGTACTTCCGCTGATTTTTGCCGCTATCGTTGTGTTCCCCAGCGCGGCATTCCCGCATCACGGGACGGTCGGCTACGATTTCACGAAAACCATCACGTTGCATGGCACGGCCACCAGCTTCGACTGGGTGAATCCGCATTGCCTTCTGCATATGGACGTGAAGGACGCCGGCAGCGTCCAGCGCTGGACTCTCGAAATGTCCCCTCCCTCCATGCTGTCCCGTAAGGGCTGGACCAAAGATTCCTTCAGGCCGGGAGACGACGTCACCATCGACACTCACCCCGCGCGAAATGGGATCCCCATTGGCATCAGTTCCGGCAATTCTTACGTCTTAAGAGCTGTGGTGAACGGCAAAGCTCTCCCCGTTCAATAAAACAAATCATAAAAGGGACCAGATGAAGGCCAACCGAAACCCGGGGACACTCTGCGCACTCTCGCCGCTGCGACTCTGCGAAAACCTGCCGCTCCCTCCGCCATCAGCGATGGCGAACGCCGGACGCCCTGTTCTCCTACTTGTGCTTCTTGCCTGTCTCGCCACGATTTCCTGGGCCGCCGCCAGCGGCAGCATGTCCGGCACGATCAAGGACCCCAGCGGTTCGGTGATTCCCGGCGCCAGCCTGGTTCTGGCCAATCTCGATCTCACGACGCAATACAAAGCCTCCACGGACGAGCAGGGGCTTTATTCGTTCCCCAGCCTGCCGGTAGGGCGCTACGAGTTGACCATCGAAGCCGCGGGATTCAAGACCGTCCGTAAAACGGGACTCGTGATCGATACCGACGCGGCCCTCAAGGTGGATGCCACGCTTGAAATTGGCCAGCAGTCCGAGACCGTCACCGTGGCCGCCACCGCCGCCACCACCGAAGCGCAAGTCGACACCGTGGCCACTCACCTGGGCGAGCTTGTTACCGGCAGCCAGATGACTTCGCTTCCCTTGAACGGCCGCAGCTACACCGATCTGCTCTCCATCCAGCCTGGCGTCATCCCGGTCACTACCCTGCAGCCGAACTCCGTGATCATGGCGGGCGTCACCGGAACGATTTCTCCCTCCGGCGATTTGAATCCCGGCAACCAGTCCATCGACGGGCAGCGCGAATCGGCGAATGGTTTCATCGTGAATGGCGTCGACGTCCAGGAGCACATGAACGGCGGCACCTCCATCATCCCCAACCTCGATTCCATCGACGAATTCCGCGTCCTGACGAACAACTTCGATCCTGAGTATGGGAATTACAACGGCGGGATGGTAACGGTCGTCACCAAGTCCGGCAGCGACACATTTCACGGGAATGCCTTCGAATTCCTTCGCAACACCGTGCTGGACGCGCGCGGCTATTTCGATCCCACTCGCCCCACGTTCCGCCAGAACCAGTTCGGCGGCACCTTCGGCGGCCCGGTCAAGCGCCAGAAGATTTATTTCTTCTCCGACTATCAGGGCACGCGCACCACCCAGGGAATTCCGACCGGCAATATAACGGTGCCGTCCATGCAGGACCGCACGGGCAACCTGTCAGACCTTGGAGCCGGCGCATTTTCCACCACGACATTTCAGAATGGACAGAACGTGACCACCCCCGCCACGGTCTCGGACGGAGGCTACCTCGCCAGTCTGCTCTCGCAAAAGCTGGGATACGCGGTTTCCCCCGGCGAAAGCTATTACACCGCCGGCTGCACGAGTTCTTCGCAGTGCGTTTTTCCCAACGCGATGATTCCCCAGCGCGCCTGGTCGGCTCCGGCGGTAAATTTGCTGCCTTACATTCCCGCGCCCAACGTGAGCGCGAACCAGTTTGCCACGTCGGCCTATTCGCAGATCGTGCGCGACGACAAAGTCTCCGGCCGCATCGACGTCAACACCGTCCGCTGGGGCCAGATTTCATCCTACTATTTTTTTGACGACTACCGCTTGGACGATCCCTATCCCGGGCAGCAGGGTGGCGCGAGCATCCCCGGATTTGACGCGCTGAACTCCGGCCGCGCGCAATTACTCAGCCTCGGAGACACGAAGGTTTTCGGCTCGAATACCGTGAACGAATTCCGCATCGGTCTGCTTCGCAACACCAACGTGATCGGCCAGCCCAAGGGCGGCCTCGGCGTCACCCTCGCGTCTCAGGGATTTCTTACCGGTGCGGGAACGCAGGGCATCGTCGTGCAGGCGCCCCAGTTCGAAGGCGTCATGAACATCACCTTCCCGACTTTTGTGATGGGCGTGCCCATCACCAATGTAAGCCAGGAGAACAACACGCTCTATCTGGGCGACACCGTCACCAAAGTAGTGGGAGCGCACACCCTCAAGTTCGGCGCGCAGTTTCATTACGACCAGGTAAACGAGCACCCGAACGCCACCTTCAACGGCACTTTTAACATCAGCGGCAGCGAAACCGGCGTCGCTTTTGCGGACTTCCTCATCGGCGTCCCCAGCAACTTCACGCAGTCATCGGGCGAGCCGTTCTACATGCGCAACCGCTACGAAGGGCTCTTCGGCCAGGACAGCTGGCATGCCAGAAGCGACCTGACTTTTAATTTCGGCTTGCGCTGGGACTTCATCTTGCCGTGGTGGGAAAAGTACAATCAGCTGCAGACGATCATACCGGGCCGCCAGTCGGTTCTCTATCCCGGGGCGCCCGGCGGACTCGTTGTCCCCGGCGATCCGGGAATTCCGCCCACCATTTCGCCGGCCAAACTCGTCAACCCGGCCCCGCGGATCGGCCTTGCCTATTCGCCGAATTACGATCATGGGATGCTGAAGAAAATCTTCGGCGGCACCGGGCAGAGCAGCATTCGCGCCAGCTACGGGCTCTTCTATACGGAATTTCCCGGAATCAGCGCCGGCATCATGTACGCGGTTCCTCCCTTTGGATACAACTACCTGAGTCCCGTGGAGCCGCTGCTGGCCACTCCCTTCACCAACGCGGGAGACGGCACCAAGAACATCAATCCCTACCCGCTCACCTTTCCGCCTCACAACGTCTCGGCGACAAATCCGAACAAGACCTTCAATTTTGCGAACGTAATTCCCATCAGCGCGGACCCCTTTTGGTACTACCGAAACTCGGTTCCTTACACGGAAGATTACATGCTGTCTATCCAGCGCCAGATCACGCCGAGCCTGTTGTGGACGGCGAGCTACGTCGGGAACCAGGGGCACCACCTGATCGCGGTGGTCTCAGCCAACCCCGGCAATCAGGCGCTCTGTCTCAGCCTGAGTCAGGCCGCCAATGTCGCCCCCGACACGCAAACATGCGGCCCGTTTGGAGAGGACGGCACGTATACCACCGCCGCCGGCAAAGTAATCCAGGGTACGCGGACAGGATTGGGATCGAACTATGGCGAGGACACGGCTCAGAAAACGATTGCCAACTCTAATTACAATGCGCTCGAAACCAACCTCCGCTATGTCGGCAAGAACTCGAATTTCCTCCTCGGCTACACGTACAGCAGGTCCATCGACCAGGGCTCGAATATCGGAGAGCAGCTCGACCCGCTCAATCTCGCCTTCACCCGCGCCATTTCCGCTTTCGATCTGCGGCACAACTTCGTAGCCAGTTACCGCTACGCGCTGCCTTTTGACCGCATCTTCCACCGCTCGGATCGGCTGACGCAAGGCTGGTCCATTTCCGGCACCACGCGCTTCTCGACGGGCTTTCCCGTCACGCTCTTCGACGATTCGGACAATTCGCTCCAGGGAACTCTGGGCAACGGCGTGAACAATTACCTGCTCGATACGCCGAATTACAACGGCGGCCCGCTCAGCATCAACACGAATCCCAGAAACGGCCGCCCCGCGTTCAACACGTCGGCCTTCAGCCCCGAAGCGCTCGGACAGCTGGGCAACGCGCGCCGCCGGTTTTTCTACGGTCCCGGAATCGACAACTACGACATGACTGTCGCGAAATCGCTGCGGATATCGGAATCCAAGTCGCTCGAGATGCGTGTCGAGGGCTTCAACGTTTTCAATCACGCCCAGTTCTACGCGTCGTCCACCGGCGTATCCGCCGTGGACGGAGAAATCAACGACCCGAACTTCGGCAAGATCGTGAACGCAGCGGCTCCCCGCCTGATCCAGCTCGCCGCCAAATTCTCTTTCTAAAATTTCGCTGGCTGAATTAACCCACGCTTCCCCGGGACTTTGATATCCTTCCCGGGAAGCGCTCCGACGAAAATGTCCACGACACTGCTTCCTCAGCCTGTTGCCCCGCAGCCCAAAAGACAAAAGTCGCTCTCCGATCGCAAGGGAAACGGGTCGGGCGGCGGAAATTCCGGCTACCCTGGCGATCCCCGGCGAGACAATCCGGAGCCGGACCCTGAGCGATGGGCCACTCCGCTGGGGGCTTACCGCACGGCCAGTTGGTTTGCCGTGTTTTCCATCATGTCGGTGTTTGCAACCCTCACCCACGTCCTCGAATCGCGGTGGGTGCATTCGAAGGATTGGGTGTCGGTGGCGCTTCCTCATATTCTCTACGTCAACACAGCCGTGCTGCTGGCGAGCAGCCTGACCATTGAGCTTGCGCGCGTGGCGGCAGCCCGGCAGAACGCCGCCCGCTGCGTTCGGTGGCTGCTCGCGACTCTCCTGCTCGGCTTCGCGTTCGTGGCGGGCCACCTGGTGGCATGGCGGGAACTCGTTTCGCGGGGACTCTACGTCGCGTCCAATCCCGGCAGCTTTTTCTTCTATTTCCTCACCGCGACGCACGGGTTGCACTTGCTCGTGGGGATTCTGGCTTTGGCGGGAGTCGTGCTGTTCGCAGGGCGGCTGGCTCGAAAGAATCGCCAGGAAACGGCGGTCGGCGCGCTGTCCATCTACTGGCACTTCATGGACGGTCTCTGGCTCTACCTGTTCGTGCTCCTGTTTGCAACCATCCAGCGTTAGCCGAACGCTAGTGTCGCGCGCGACGCTGAACCTTCACTGTGGACATCGGCTCCTGCAACCAGCGCAGCAGCGAGTCCACGTTTCTCTCCCACTGCACCGAAGCGAGATAGTCCCGCGCGTCGCCTGCCCAGCGCGATAGCGACCGGCGGGAGAACTGCCAGCGCGACGATGACCAGCGGGACAATGCCTCCGTAATTTCCTGCAGGCGCGCCGAAGCTTGTCGCAGCGTGCCGCCAAAGAATTCCCGCAAATCCGCCAAATCGACGTACTCTTTTCCCCGCGTTCTCGCGCGGGACGCTGGGGCGATCCGCCGTCGCTGCGTCTCCGAGCCGGACTCGCGCTTCGGTCCGCCACTTTCCGCGCGCGCACTCCCGGCTTCCGTTTTCCAGTTATCGCGAGATATCTCCGTGACATTCGAAGCCCTGGATGGGGAACTGACGATCCGCAACCCCTGCCGTGAACCGTCGTGCTGCGCTGCGATCGCCTCTGAGAGCCAGACCGGTTCCGCTTCGTTCGCGATGTCCGCGAGAAGAGCCTCCTCAGTTGTGCAGGAAATGGAAGCCGCCGCAGCGGACTGGCTCGTCAGAGTCAGAACAGGAACTACTGAATCCGCCTCGATCAGCGTTTCACAAGAACTCCCGTTTGCCATGAAGGGAGCAGCCATCGTCTGCGCTGGTCTGCCCTCATCCAGTTGAAGCTGCCGCGCCACATTTTCGATTACCCTCGCCCCCACAGGCCGAGTCTGCTCGAGGTACGCCTGAATGAGCGCATGCTCGCACAGCATGTTCATCACTCGCGGGATTCCACGGGAGTACCGGTGCACCGCGTCGACCGCCTCGGGCAGAAAAATCGTCGCCGGCGGCGCCCCGGCAAAGTCAAGGCGCTTCTGGATGTAGCCATGCGTTTCTTCCCCGCTAAGCGCCTTCATCCTGCAGCGCACGCTGATCCGCTGCCGCATCTGGCGAAGCTCCAACCGGTTCAGAATCGTGTCCAGCTCCGGCTGGCCGCACAAAAGAATTTGCAGCAGTTTCTCGTGGGGAGTCTCCTGGTTCAGCAGCATCCGGATTTCTTCCAGGACGTGAACCGGCAGGCCCTGTGCCTCGTCGATGATCAAAACCGCATTCTTGCCGCTCCGGTATCGTTCCAGCAGCCATTGATTCAGCCGCAAAAGCGCGCTCCCCTGCGCGCCAGGAATGGCAAAGCTCGCGAGCATCAAATCGAACAGCTCGCTGACCTGCAGCCGGGGATTGAAAATAAAAGCGGCGGGCGTTCCCTGCCTCTGCAGCCACTCGATGAGGTAGTTGACCAGCGTCGTCTTGCCGGTGCCTACGTCTCCTGTGAGCACCATCAGCCCTTTGCGGGCTTGTATCGCGCCCTTCAGATCGACCAGCGCATTCTGGGTTCGTTGGTTCAGGAACAGATAGCTGGGGTCCGGATTCACATTGAAAGGATTTTCACGAAGCCCGAAAAACCGGTAGAACGCGAGGTATGTGGAATCCATATGATTTCTGGCGCCCTCGGGAGGACCTGTCAGGATCCCGTGAGGGAGTTCTGATCATCCGCAAAAGCCCTTAGAACGTGCAATACAGGTTTCCCCCCGGATGAGAGAAAAATGTAAGCCAACCAGTACTAGTAGCTGTGGAAAACGTACGGACTTTCGCCTCCTCGCCGCATTCCCTTCAAAAAGATTCTATCTGTTGCATTTAGTCAGTTGGATAGCTATAACGGTGTGCGCCATTTCGTCGTGGATGGTTTCGGTCCAGGCTCCGGAATCCGATCGCCAATTGAGGACTCAACAAGAAAATGTTCCAACAAATTCTTAATCCGACGGGAAATCTGTGGCTTACGGTTTTCGCTTCGCTGGTGCCCCTTCTCGCACTCCTCTTTATGCTGGCGATCCTCCGCATGACCGCCTGGCTCGCCACGATCTGCGCGGGCGTGATCACCATGCTGGTGGGGGCTTTGGTATGGCACGCGCCGCTCGCGAGCATGCTCAAGTCATACACCCTCGGCGGTCTGACAGGCTTCTGGGTGATCGACTGGATCACTTTCTGGGGCTTGATGATCTTCAACACGATGGTGCTGACCGGCGTATTTGAGCGCTTCAAGAACTGGATGGTCCACCACGCCACCGCCGATATCCGCATTCAAACGATCATGCTGGCCTGGGCTTTCGGAGCGCTTCTCGAAGGTGTCGTCGGATTCGGCTACCCGTGGGCCGTGGTTGTGCCCATCCTGGTCGGTCTGGGAATCGGCGATCTGGACGCGATCCGCGTCGCCGCGCTCGCCAACAACGCGCCGGTCTCTTACGGCGCCCTGGGGGCCCCCATCCTCGGCCTCGCCGCCGTGACGGGGCTCCCGCTGATGGCGCTTTCGGGCTCGATCGGAAACATCGTCGCGGTGCTGGCGCTCCTGCCTCCGTGGGTTCTCATTTATCTCGTGAGCGGATGGGAAGGCGTCTTCGAAGCGTGGCCTCTCGCCATCGTCGGCTCGCTCTCTTATATTGCCGGGCAGTGGCCCGTCGCGCACTACCTGGGGCCGTATCTGCCTGACCTCTCCGGCGCGCTCGTCTCCTTCTGGATTCTCTTCGTCTTCGTGAAGATATGGCACCCCAAGACGATCCGCGGATTCGGCGGCGTGCCGCTTCCCCCGACCGCCGTTTCCGCCGCCGAGGTCGAGATGTTCACCTCGCCGCGCGAATCGTTCATCATCTGGTTCCCGTACCTGGTACTCATCGCGGTGGTCGTCTCATGGACGGGACCTTGGTCGCATCTTCCGGCGATCAGTTGGTTCAAGGTCTCCATCGGGGCCATCTCCTCGATCACCCAGAAACCGGTGCTTTCGCTGTTCAATTTCACGCCTTTCGCCGGCGGAACCTCGACGCTCGTGTCTTTTATCGTGATCTTCACCCTCTTGCGCCCTAAGTCAGGCACGCTCGGTGCGGTTTTCGCCAAGACGTTCAAGCAGATGTGGGGGGCGCTGCTGGTGGCGTTTTTCACCTTCGCTCTCGCTTACATCTTCGTCTTCACGGGAATGGCCAACTCGCTTGCCTATGGCCTTTCGAAGATCGGAAGCTTTTTCGTGATCCTCGCTCCGATTCTCGGCTGGATTGGCGTGGCCCTCTCCGGCAGCAATACCACCACCAACGCGATGTTCGGCCCTGTCCAGCTGATGACCGGAAGGCTTCTCGGATTGCCCCCTCTCCTGTTGCCCTCCTTCAACTCGGTCGGAGCCGAAGTAGGCAAGCCCATCTCGCCCCAGACGGCCAGCGTCGGCGTATCCACCAGCAAAATGGTGCGGGGTGAAGGGCAAGTGATCCGTCACAATATGGGCTGGACGCTCATCATGCTGGCCTATCTCATCCTGATCGCTCTTTTGTTCAACTACATGTTCCCGAGCCTGATGCTGCACTAACCCGGAGAACTCATTCCAGACCGGCAGCCGGGCCTGAAACTCTCCGGCTGCCGTTGAGTTGTGTAAATTGCGGGTGGTACACTTCCTCCATGCCCAAAAAGAAAAAGTCGACCACGAAGAAAAAATCGGTAGCGAAATCGAAAAAGCCGGCAATAAAGAAGAAAGCGGTCAAATCGAAGAAGCCGGCTCCGAAGAAAGTGGCGAAGCCGAAGAAGCCCGCGCCGGCCAAAAAGCCCGCTCCAAAGAAAGCCGCCGGCCGTAAAGCGGCGCCGCGGAGCCCGCGCCGTCCTTCGAGCAGTCCAAACGAAGCCCTCCCGATGATCAAAGGTCCGGGCGCAGGCTCGGGCGGCCAGTCCGGCGATATCGAGGGGCTTTCCGACGTGGAGAGCGCCGATTCCGAGAGCGTCGAGGAACTCGTCGAGGAAGGCCAGGACTACGAGGCCGAACTCGTAAGCGCGGTCGAAAACGCCCCCGACCCTGACCAAGGCGAACTCTCCACCGAGGTTCCGGAAGACGATCTCGATCCGGACGCCGGCAGCTTTTCCAAGCGGAACCGCCTCTAGGCCGTCCGCTTCCAGGCACCCAATCCCGTGTCCGGTTCGCCGACGACGCGGGCCACCCATCCTTGTTCTATCGAATCCCAATACGGTAAGGTTGTGTCTGCCATCCGGGCCGGCGCATGAACTGGAGCGAAACTTCCAACCTGGCGATCGAAGCCCTACGCGCGAATAAGCTGC
>Ga0302324_100011270_pt1 | contig 18369 bp, 21 predicted proteins | sample Palsa_T0_1_FD_201949 | JGI IMG/M metagenome (GOLD analysis project Ga0302324, IMG submission 201949) | Peat permafrost microbial communities from Stordalen Mire near Abisko, Sweden - Palsa_T0_1 | ecosystem: Environmental > Terrestrial > Soil > Palsa > Peat permafrost | place: Sweden: Abisko... | reverse complement strand
TCAGGGGTCCCAAATGGCGATCGACCTCAGGCCCGCGCCGTCGCCTTCAGATTCCGTGCATAATTCAACTTCCAGCCCCAGCGCCTTAAATGCCGGGCCAACCTGCTCGGCGATTTTCTGCGCCAGCGCCGCCTGGTTCGCCGCCATATCGAGGAAAGGCACCTGACTGTTGGCAAAGGTATCGGTCATCCGCGCCACGATCGTCTCACGCAGTTGACCCTCCAGGTCCGCCACGCGGTAGGTGTCCCGCGTGCCGCTCAGGTTGGTATAGAAAGCCCTCGGATCGGCCACTCGGTACGCATAGATGCCGTATCCGCGCAAACGCACCGCGCCATACTCCTTATCGCGAATCGTGATAGGCGTCGCGGTGCCCCAGCGCTGGTCGATCTGCAGCCGCGTGGAGAAGAAATACACGTCCGATTTGAAGGGCGATTCGAAGGCTTTGTCCCAGTTCATCAGGTCGGTCAGCAGCGGCAAATTGCGGGTGTTCAGGGTATACAGGCCTGGACGAAACACGTCGGCAATGCGGCCCTCGTTGACGAATGCGGCCATCTGCGACTCACGCACCGTGAGTTGGCCGCCTGTCTCAATCTCCATATCCTGCATCGGATAGCGATAGGCGAGCACGCCATCCTCATCTTCGTTCCATTGGATGACAGCGACAAACTGCTTGCCAAGAAAAGTTCGCAGTCTCATTTGCACCTCAGTATACTAGATTGTACCGGTTTGCAACCCTATGCCTGGTGTGGAATGGATTGTCGAAGCGCACGGCTGCCCGCCCGAAGGGCTGCGCGATTTGGACCTGTTGCGCACCCTGTTCCTGGCGCTCATCGACGACCTGGGCCTGCATACGGTGGGGGAAATTCTGTGGCATCAATTCCCGAATACGGGCGGCGTCACGGGGCTGGCGTTGTTGTCGGAATCGCACCTGACGTGCCACACGTTCCCGGAACATGGCTCGATTTGCCTGAACCTGTTTAGCTGCCGTCCGCGTCCGCGCTGGGATTTCGAAACTGGCTTGCGCGAGTTCCTGGGGGCAGCGGATGTCAGCGTCCGCGACGTAGCGCGAGACTATGTCGCAGTCGGGAGCGGCGCATGACGCAGTCTGCCGCGCTTTGCCCAAACTGTGGCGCGCCGATTTTGTTCCACTGGTCGAGCAGCGTGCAGACCACCTGCCCGCATTGCAAATCCATCCTGATTCGCACGGACGTGAACCTGGAAAAAGTGGGCGTGGTTTCGGATTTGCCGCTCGACAGTTCCCCGATCCAGCTTGGCACTTCGGGCGTCTACGAAAATCGCGCGTTCACGGTCGCCGGGCGTATCCTATACGACTATGACGAAGGTTCCTGGAACGAGTGGCACGTCATGTTGAGCCAGGGCGCCAGCGCGTGGCTGTCGGATGCGCAGAGCCAATACGCGGTGACTTTCGCTGTCACGGCCGATCCGCTGCCGGCGCTGCCTGCGGTGCACCTGGGCGATCGGTTTGTGTGGAACAAGACGCAGTTTGCGGTGACCGCTGTCACCGAAGCGCGCTATCGCGGCGTCGAGGGCGAACTTCCGTTTGAATATTGGGATAAACAGGGCGCTACTTTCGTCGACTTGCGATCGATTGCGGGCGACTTTGCGACGCTGGATTATAGCGACTCGGAACCGGTGCTCTACTTAGGGAAAATGGTCGATTTCGACGCGCTGCGGCTGAAGAATCTGCGGGCATTCGAGGGGTGGTCATGAGTCCAGGCGCGCCGCCTCAGGTGCAATCGTTGACGTGTCCCAACTGCGGAGCTCCGCTGACCGTACGGTCCATGGGGCGCGCTGTAACTATCGTGTGCGATCGCTGCCATTCCATTCTGGACGCCAAAGACCCGCAGTTGCGAATCCTGCAACGCTTCGAAGCCGCCACAGGCGACGAAGTTCCGCTGATCCCGCTGGGCACGCGGGGAAAGTGGCGCGGCGCGGATTATGAGGCGATCGGCTTCCAGGTGCGTAGCATGGAAGTGGACGGCATCGGTTATAGCTGGCGGGAATATCTGCTCTTCAACCCTTACAAGGGATTCCGCTATTTGACCGAGTACAACGGCCATTGGAACGACTGCAGCGTAACCACCGCGTTGCCGGAGGCGCAAGGAATTTCGGTCAAGTACCTCGGGAAGACGTACAAGCACTTTCAGACATGCACGGCGACGACAACCTTCGTGCTCGGCGAATTCCCGTGGCGAGTGACAGTGGACGATGCGGTCGCAGTGACCGACTACGTCGCTCCGCCGTATGTGCTTTCATCCGAAATGGCGGGTAGCGAGACCACGTGGACTTTAGGCGAATACGTACATGGCGCGGATATCTGGAAGGCGTTCGGGCTGCCGGGTATAGCACCAACGGCGCTGGGCGTATATGAAAATCAGCCTTCCGCGATGCGCGCGTCGGCCGGCCAGATTTGGTTCGCGTTCGCGGGCCTGGCGACTGCGGTCTTCGTTATTTTCACTTTGAGCCAGCTCTGTTCAGGACGGGAAGAGGCGTTTCGGGAGGCCTACAGCTTTTCGCCTTCGAGCACTGAAGCGTCCTTTGTCACGCCGGAGTTTGAGCTGAAAGGCCGGATCTCGTCCGTGGAAGTACAGACGGACGCGGATGTAACCAATCGATGGATCTATTTGAACTATGCGTTGATCGACGAAGACGCCGGGAAGGCTTACGACTTTGCGCGGGAAGTCGGCTATTATTCCGGTGTCGACTCGGATGGAGGCTGGCAAGAAGGCAGCCAGCGCGATCGAGTGGTGCTGCCTTCCATTCCGCCCGGACGTTATTACCTGCGAGTCGAGCCGGAATCGGACCCTGGCTTAGGAATCATTAGCTACAACGTAACGGTGACTCGCGATGTGCCTGTTCTGGGACTCTATCTGGCGGCGATCGCCGCTCTCTTGCTGCCCGCGCTGCTGGTGTCGTGGCGTGTCTATAATTTCGAGCAAATGCGCTGGTCGGAAAGCGATCATCCCATGAAGTCGATCGGAGGCGGCGAATGATCTGGAACCGGCTTTATCTGATTTACGGGATTGTGGTGGTATTGGCGCTGGGAGCCGGCGCCTACCGCGGCTGGAGCTTTACATCGGTCAACGAAGTCAAGAACGTGCCGATGTCCATTCGGGACAATCCCGGATCGTATCGTGCGATTTACGCCGGCTATCACCATTACACAGGAGGAAAATGAAATGCCTATCGTGACGTTTCCCAACATTATCAACGCGCTGGTGTTTGCCTTTATCGGCATTCTGATCTTCGTGGTTGTCTTTTTCGTTTTGGATAAGCTGACGCCTTATCATCTCTGGAACGAGATCGTTCACCAGCACAACGTGGCGCTGGCTATTCTGATCGGCGCGCTCTCCCTGGGGCTGTGCCTGATCATCGCCGCGGCAATCCACTAAGACGCGTGGCGTTAGTTCTCTTCATATCCGTATTCCTGATCTCCGCCTGCGGCCTGATTTACGAGCTGGTCGCGGGGACGCTGGCCAGTTACCTGGTCGGCGACAGCGTTTTCCAGTTCTCCACGATCATCGGGTGTTACCTCTTCGCCATGGGGATCGGCAGCGCTCTGTCGCGGTACATTCATCGCGGTCTGGTGCATCGCTTCATCTGGATCGAGTTGATGATTGGACTGATCGGCGGGTTTTCCTCGGCCTTGCTGTTTCTGGCCTTCGCCTACACGCAGGCCTTCGCCTTTCTGATGTACTTCGTCGTCACCGTGATCGGCGTTCTAGTGGGCCTGGAGATTCCTCTGCTCATGCGCATCGTGCGCGGGCATTTCGATTTCCGCGACGCCGTTGCACACGTGCTGACCTTTGACTACATCGGCGCGCTGGCTGCTTCGCTGCTGTTTCCTATCGTCCTGGTGCCGCGGCTGGGCCTGGTGCGGTCGGCCATGCTGTTCGGCATCGTCAATGCCGGCGTGGCGCTATGGAGCACCTATCTGTTCGCGGCGCAGTTGGGAGCGCGGCGGTTGTTGCGCGGAGTGTCCGCCATCGTGCTGGCGATTCTGCTCGGCGGCATGCTGGAAGCAAAACGGATCACCGCCTTCGCCGAAGATAACATCTATGCCGACGAAATCATTTTCGCGCGGGATACGCGCTACCAACACATCGTGCTGACGCGGTTTAAAGACGATCTGCGGCTGTTCCTTAATAGCCACTTGCAATTCAGCTCACGCGACGAATACCGCTATCACGAATCGCTGATCCACCCCGGCCTTGCGGCGATTCCCGCTCCGCGCCGGGTGCTGGTGCTGGGCGGCGGCGACGGGTTGGCGGTGCGCGAGATCCTCAAGTACCCGCAAATCGAGAGCGTCACGCTGGTGGACCTGGATCCGGAGATGACGCGGCTGTTTTCCTCGATCCCCATGCTGACCGCGCTAAACCGGCGTAGTTTCCTCTCACCCAAGGTACACGTGGTGAACGCCGACGCTTTCCCGTGGATCGATTCCGACATGAACAGTTTCGATTTCATCGTGCTGGATTTTCCGGACCCGACCAACTATGCGCTGGGCAAGCTGTATACGACGGCTTTTTATCGCGCCGCGGCCCGTCACCTGAGCGCGCAAGGTTTGCTGGTAGTGCAAAGCACCTCGCCCATGTTTGCGCGCGATTCTTTCTGGTGCATCGAAACCACTCTTCGACAAGTGGGACTGAAGACATATCCGTACCATGTCTACGTGCCATCGTTCGGGGAATGGGGATTCATCATCGCGTCGCAGCGGGATTACAGCATGCCCAAAATCCTGCCGCCGGGCCTGCGCTTCATGAGCGTGGCGACGCTGCCCGCCCTGTTCCAGTTTCCGCCCGACATGGCACGCATCCCGATGCCGCCCAACACGCTGAACGACCAGGTGTTGGTGCGCGCATACGGTCGGGATTGGAAGGATATCAGCCATTGAGCGGAACCAGGCGCCAGTTCGTCGCGGGCGGTTGCGCGGCGCTGGCCGGCATGACCGCCAAGGGCGAACGGCGGCTTGAGGGATCGTTCGTTAACGATGCGTTCGTGGCCGGGCACCAGATCCGCGATCGCGCGCGAGTCTCCGCCGCAATGCGCGAGGAGCGCGTCCCGCTGGTGATCGTAGGAGGCGGCATCGCCGGTCTGAGCGCGGCGTGGCGTTTGCAGAAGCGCGGATTCCGCGATTTCGTTCTGCTGGAGATGAACGGCCAGACCGGCGGCAACGCGCGATCGGGTGAGAACGAAGTCAGCGCCTATCCGTGGGCGGCGCATTATGTGCCGGTGCCGGGGCCGAAAGCCGTCTACGTGCGCGAACTGTTCGAGGAGTTGGGTGTGTTGCGCGATGGAGTTTGGAACGAGCGGTTCCTGTGCTTCAGCCCGCAGGAGCGGCTGTTTCTGTACGGCAAATGGCAGGAAGGCATTGAGCCGGCCATCGGACTCACGCGAAAAGATCGCGAACAGTTTCAGCGGCTCGAAGATTTGTTCGGCGCATTTCGCGCGAGCGGCGGCTTCACCATCCCCTTGGAACTCGGCCTCAGCGGCAGCCCTCGGGATCTCGACCGCCTTTCGTTCGCGGACTGGCTTCGCCAACACGGAATCGATTCGCCGCTGGTGCAGTGGTACATGAACTATTGCAGCCGCGACGATTATGGCGCGATGGCCGCCGACACATCCGCATGGGCGGGCGTACACTATTTCGCATCGCGCGCACCTGAGGAGAAAGGTCCGCTTACCTGGCCGGAGGGCAACGGTTGGATCACCGCGCAATTATTGAAGCGTGTGGGATCGTTTGTGCGCACGGGCCAGATGGTGCGGCGAATTGAGCGGCCGGGAAACCGGTATTCGGTGGTGACGGACAGCGTTCGTTACGTAACCGATGCGGTGATCTATGCGGCGCCCACGTTTCTCGCGCCGTATCTGATAGAAGGCTTCGCACCGCTGGAAAAGTTCGAATACTCGCCATGGCTGACGGCGAACCTGACGGTCGACCGGCCGCCGCGTGGAGCGGACACGGTCGAACGCGCCTGGGATAACGTGGTGGCGCACTCGCCCACGCTGGGCTATGTTGACGCCACCCACCAGACGCTGCGCTCGCAGGTGGATCGCACCGTGTGGACGTTCTACTGGGCGCTGGCCGAGGGGTCACCGGCCGCGAATCGCGCACTGCTGCTGCAGAAGGATTGGCGCTATTGGAGCGAAGCCATCTTGCACGACCTGGAACGCGTCCACCCCGATATCCGGAGTTGCGTGTCGCGCATCGATATCATGCGCATGGGACACGCCATGGCGCGGCCGGTGGTGGGATCGATCTTCGATCCGCGGCGGCGCGAACTGGCGCGGGGGCAGGGAAAACTGCTTTTCGCAAACTCCGACGTGAGCGGGCTTTCGATTTTCGAGGAAGCGCAATTCCGCGGCGTGGAAGCGGCGGATAAGGTGCTGCATCGCTTGGGAACCGCGGGCAGCTAGATTAGGCAGCTTGGCGCGGCTTTACTTTCCGCTCTATGGCCCTGCCAGACCTCCGTTGCGCCATCCGCAGATCATAGAATGTCTGAAGGTTGATCCAAAGCTCCGGTGTGGTGCCGAAGGAACGCGCCAGCCGCAGCGCGGTGTCGGCGGTCACGCCGCGCCGGCCACGTACGATTTCGTTCAGGCGCGCAACGCCGATGCCGAGTTCTTTGGCCAGGGCGTTGACGCTCATGCCCAGGGGAACCAGGAACTCCTCCTTAATGGTTTCGCCAGGATGTGGGGGCTTCATTGTCACTGCGCGTCTCCTTTAATGACAGTCAACGATTTCATTGATCCGGATGCTGTGCTTGCCAACCCGGTCGCCCTTGAGAGCCTCCAAGTGCAGGCCGGGGGCTTTTGAGATCGTGGAGCGTGCCGGCTGCGTGCAGGAAGGCTAACTTGCGATATGCGGTATTTGCAATCACTTCAAATCTCCGTGACCGGAGGCCGTTGAAAACCTTCTCCGTTTCGGCATTTTTGAAGCCGCTGATCATGCCTGAGTCGTATATCGATAATCGACTAATTTCAAGGGCAAGCGGGAAAAACCGCCTACTTGGGCGCCCTTTTGGAGGCTGGCCTGCATCGCGGCGTTGCGTGCCGGATCCACCCTTGTGGGGCGGACAATCCTGGCCGAAGCCGCCTTTCAGGCGGCACTTTCGGGACTACCGAAATCCGCCTGAATTCGCTTGCCTACGATGTCTCGGATCCGGGAATAGAGCGAGGTACAAGCAAGACGTTCTTCCAACATCCCGCGCTTCACCATCGCATGCCGTGCCAACGCCTTTGTGAAATTCAGGTCCTTCTCGCGTCCGGCGGCGTATTTTGCGATCGCCAGATCGTGAATCTCCAGGCACCAGCCTCTGACGAACCGCGTATTCTCCCCGGCCACCAGGATCAGCCGTTCACGCCATCCTTGTGGCAAAATCGCAGTGGTCTCATCGACACCGTGAGCGTAATAGCCGAACGCCCGTTGAAAGGGCGATCCTTCGCCTATCGTGGAATCGATCAGGTCGCTGCGCTCAATGTGCTCGAGAGGAAAGACGTCCGCTTCATTGGACAAAAGGAACTCCGCTGGAGCGTCGGGAAACCCGCCTAATACCGCTTGACTGCCGATTACGACTACGTCATCGACGTTCGCGATGGTTCCCGCGGCGCGGATCACATGCTCCAATTGCGCGCGCGTCATGAACCCACGCTCCGCTCCTGAGCAAATCTCTCGTAAATGGCCCAGCGTTCCGCAGGCTCCAACACCCCGGCGAATGGAGTCGCCTGCCGCAGAGCGGTCATGCGCTCGCTTTCCTCACCCAGCAGTTCCAGAATCTCGGGCAGCGGCCGGTTCAGGATCTGCCGCCACGCATCCCAATAAGGCTGCGAATGTCCCCCCGCCAAACTCCATCGCTCGATGTTCTCAACCGCGATCGCGATCAGCGCCGGGTCCGCGCGCAACTTCTCCGCAATGGCGCGATGCAGCGCCAAGCTGCGCTGGTCGATGCGCTGGTGTCCTCGAAGCGGAACGCTCATGTATTACATTATCCCGCGTTGGCCACGGTGTACTCGAAATCGTAGGAATGCTTTCCGTCCGCGATGACGATCGTCATCGTGCCTGCCAGCCCCGCTAATTCCCCTGTGCCGGAATCCGGCACCACACTGACGATCAATTGCGGCGCACCGCGCGTCATCGTGCCGCTGTGCTGCAATACGAATGCGCCGCTGCGACCGTGCAAGGTGCCGGTGACCTGCTCGATTGCCACGTAACCGGCAGATCCCTTGACGCCCGTCATGGCCGCCAGCATTTGGCCTTTGCTGGTGCCCTCCAGATCCCCATGGAACTGCTTGTCGATGGACATCCTGCCGACCGCCGGAGACTCGCCCTCCGCCGGCTGAGGAGTCAGCTTCACGTCGAACGTTCCGCTTGCGTGCTTCGTCATGGGATCTCCTATCGAAAGAGACGCTGACGCGTCATAATTGAAATCATGCATCCATTGTGGCAGGATTTCCGTTACGCCCTGCGCATGCTGCGCAAGAGCCCTGGCATGACCATTGTGATCGTTCTGTCCCTGGCTATCGGGATCGGCGCGAATTCGGCGGTCTTCAGCGTGGTGGATGCGCTGATGCTGCGCCCGCTGCCCTATCCGCTGCCCGAGCGGCTGGCGGCCATATGGCTGCATTCGCCGGGCATCGGCATCTTTCGCGACTGGCCGTCTCCGGGCCAGTACATCGACATCCAAAACGAAAACCATTCGTTCGCGGAGATGTCCATTTCGCGGCTCACCAGCTTCACGCTGACCGGACTCGATCAGCCCCAGCGCATCGGCGGCATGCGCACCTCGTCGGGCCTGTTGCACATGCTGGGCGCGCGGCCGCTGTTGGGCCGCGTGCTGCTTCCGGAAGAGGACAAGCCGGGCAAGCCGCCGGTCGCCATCCTCAGCTACGGTGTTTGGAAGAGGCTGTTCAACTCCGATGCCAAGCTCGTCGGCCGCTCTATCACGCTTGACGGCAAACCGGTCACCGTCGCCGGGGTGCTCCGCCGCGAGTTCCGGCTCAATTCGGAAGTGATGCCGGCGGAGGGTCCCATGGACAAAGTGGACATCTTCATGCCCATGCCATTGGGCGCGGATGCCGTGCAAAAACGCGGCGATGAGAACTACAACTTGATGGCAAAGCTGAAGCCCGGCGTGACGGTGCGGCAGGCGCAAGCCGACATCGACATCATCGCCAGCCGCATCCGGCAGAAGGACAAGCGCGACCGGACCTTCGGCATGACCGTGACTGGGCTGCTGGACCAGGTGGTCGGCGACGTGCGGCGCGCCATGCTGGTATTGCTGGGATCGGTGGTTTTGGTGCTGCTGAGCGCTTGCGCCAACGTGGCGAATCTGCTGCTGACGCGCGCGGCGGGGCGCCAGAAGGAAGTGGCCATCCGCACGGCTTTGGGCGCGGGATGGCAGCGGGTTGCGCGGCAGTTGCTGACCGAAAGCCTGCTGCTGGCGCTGCTGGGCGGGGCGGCCGGACTGGCGATCGCTCAGGCCAGCCTCTACGCGATGCGCGCCATCAATCCGGGCAACATTCCCCGCCTGGAGGACATCTCCATCAACGGTTCCGTTCTGCTTTTCACGTTCGGGGTCTCCACCCTGGCCGGCCTTTTGTTTGGGCTCGCGCCAGTCTGGCGCGCCATCAAGCTGGACCTGAATACGTCCCTGAAATCGGGCGGCCGCAGCGGCCAAACCGACAGCGGCTTGTTGGTGGCGCGGCACGGGCTGCGCGGCCTCCTGACAGTAGCCGAGTTGGCGCTTTCGCTGATGCTGCTGATCGGCGCGGGGTTGCTGATTCGCAGTTTCGCTCGCCTGCAAAATGTGCCCCCCGGATTCGCCGCCGATCGTGTGCTCTCGATGCACGTGGCGGCGGGCGGCCCCAAGTACCCCGACGGCAAGGCGGTGGTGCAGTTCTACCGCGAAATTGGTGAGCGTATCCGGCGCCTCCCCGGCATGATTGCGCAGGGCGAGGTTTCGGTGCTTCCTCTGACGGGGGCGGTGGGCTGGGGCGGTATCAATGTGGAGGGCTACAATCCGGAGCCGGGTCACGAACTGCAGGTCGATCAGCGGACGGCTAGCACGGATTACTTTCGCGCCATGAAGATTCCCTTGCTGAAAGGCCGGTATTTCGACGACCACGACACCAGCGACGGCCAGCAGGTGGCGATTATCGACGAACAGTTCGCACAACGCTTCTGGCCGCGGGACAATCCCATCGGCAAGCACGTCTGGTTCGATCCGAAAAAACCCATCACGATCGCTGGCGTCGTCGGCATGGTCAAGCAGTATGGTCTTGACAGCGGAAGCAAAATCGTGGCCTACTTTCCCCACCAGCAGGCGACGGATGGTTGGATGTATCTTGTGGCGCGCACTTCTTCCAATCCAGCGGATCTTGCAAACGCCATCGTGCGCGAGATTCACGCCGTCGACGCGGGTGTGCCGGTCTTCGACATTCGAACGATGGACGAGCGGCTGTACGATTCGTTGGCCCGGCAGCGCTTCGCCACCGCCATGCTGGGCGCTTTCGCGGCCTTCGCGCTGCTGCTAGCGGCCGTAGGTGTGTACGGCGTGATTTCTTACCTGGTCACGCAGAGCACGCACGATATCGGCGTGCGCGTGGCGTTGGGAGCGCAGCCCGGGCACATCCTCAGCCTGGTGGTGCGGCAGGGGATGGCGCTGGCCGCGGTGGGCATCCTGGCGGGCATGATCGGCGCGGCCGCATTAACCCGCGTGATGGCCAGCCTGTTGTTCGGAGTCTCGGCCACCGACACCATTACGTTCGGTTTGGTGGCGGCGATTCTGGCGGCGGTGGTCTTCGCTGCCACGGTCATTCCGGCGCGGCGCGCCAGCGGCGTGGATCCCATGGTGGCGCTCCGAGAGGAATAGGTGGGACCTCCTGGCCTGTCGTGTTACCATCTCCCAAAGGAGAGCTTTTATGCGCAGCTTTACGACTAAGCAGACTACCAGACTTTTTTCTTTGGCACTTTTGACTTTGGCTCTTGGGCTGGTCCAGGCCCAGGCCAAGACAGATTTCAGCGGTACTTGGAAATTGAACGCGGGCAAGAGCGATTTCGGCCCCATGCCGCCGCCCGACAGCATGACCGAAAAAATCACGCACGCGGATCCCAGCCTGAAGGCCAACATCGCCACCACCGGGGGTATGCAGGGCGACATGACCTACGACGTCAGCTATACTACGGACGGCAAAGAATGTGTGAATCACGTGGGCGAAAACGAGTTCAAGAGCACGCTGCACTGGGACGGCGACGAGTTAGTGGTCGAGACGAAGGGGTCCTTCAGCGGCAATGAGTTTACCTCCAAAGACCGCTGGAGCCTTTCCGCCGATGGAAAGACGCTGAACATCGCCCGGCACCTCTCCAGCGCCATGGGCGAAGCGGACATGAAGACGGTATTCGAGAAACAATAGGAAGTATTTTTATGCGCAAATCTGCATGCAGACTTTTTTCTTTGGCGCTTTTGACGCTGGCTATCGGACTGCTCCAGGCCCACGCCAAAACCGATTTCAGTGGAACTTGGAAAATGAACGCGGGCAAGACCGATTTTGGGCCCATGCCGCCGCCCGACAGCATGACCGAAAAAATCGTGCATGAGGATCCCAGCCTGAAGGTTAATATCGCCCAGACCGGGGGCATGGGGGACGCGACCTACGATCAGGCCTTCACCACGGATGGCAAGGAGTCCGTGAACCACATGGGCGATAACGAGTTCAAAACGACCCTCAAATGGGAAGGCGACGATCTGGTTGGCGACACCAAAGGAGCATTCGACGGGAACGAGTTCACCTCCAAAGACCATTGGTCGCTCTCCGATGGCGGAAAGACCATGACTCTCCAACGGCACATATCCACCTCCGGGGGCGATTTCGACATGAAGTTCGTATTCGACAAGCAGTAGGAGAATGATGCACAGCCATTCCCTCCGCGTGTGCGCCACTGCGCTGTTGGCCGCCGCGTGCGGACTGCTGCAGGCCCAGGCCAAGCCGAACTTCAGCGGCACTTGGAAATTGAATGCTGCCAAGAGCGATTTCGGAGCGATGCCGGCGCCCGAGACCCGCACGGACACAATTACCCACCAGGATCCGGACCTGAAAGACTCCTACACTCAGCGCAGACAAACGGGCGAGTTTGCCTCGGAAATGAAGTACTCGACAGATGGAAAGGAAACCACGAGCAGCGTAGGCGGCAACGAGATTAAGACCACGGCCAAGTGGGATGGAGACGACCTGGCAATCGCCGGCAAGACACAGTTCAATGGCGCGAATGTTACGATGAACGATCGGTGGTCGCTCTCGCCGGACGGCAAGACGCTTACCATCCAGCGTCACGTGAACAGCCCCATGGGCGAGACGGAGCAGAAAATTGTGTTGGAGAAGCAGTAGGGTGTCATGATGCGCGGCCACCTGGCAAAACAAATCGTGTTTCCTTTGATTGTGGTCTGCGGATTAGCGCATGGCCAGACCAAGCCCGACTGGAATGGCGTCTGGAAGATGGATCCGGCGAGAAGCGATTTCGGGTCCGGACCGGTGTCCGTGGGCCGGCTGGACAAAATCAGCCTGGACGGTATAAACCTGAAGGACACCATCACGCAGAAGCTGCAGCGCGGCCTGGAGAGCACCTACGACATGATTTACACCCTCGACGGCGAGGAGTGCACCAACCACGTGCGTGGCAATATGGTGAAGAGCACCGCCAAGTGGGACGGCGATGAACTGGTGATCGACAGCAAGGTTTTTGCGTTACGCGAGGCGGCCATACAAGATCGCTGGGCGGTTTCCGCGGACGGCAAGACCATCACCCTGCGGCGGCATATGACCGGCGCGGTAACGGCGGAACAGAAGCTCATATTCGACCGCCAGTAGGAGGTGCTTACAGCGCCAACATCGACAAAAACCGGCTGCTATTCCGACTTCTGTTTTCTGTCTCCTGCCTTCTGCTTCATAGATCCTTCCCCCGCCGCCAGCGGTCTTCGAACAGCCCGGTCATGGCCTCACCCATGGCTTCGTGTTCGAACACCACGGCTGTCCAACTTGGCCTGGTGATCACAGGGTCGAGCAAGGCGATCATGCCTTGGCGTCCATCGAAGACGGCCAACTTCATGGGCAGGGAATCCACCTGCCGCACCTGGACACCGGAAGCCGCGTCGTCCTGCAATCTTTGGCGGTGCGCGTCGTCCAGCGTGCCGGCTTCCAGCAGCAGCCGACAGGTCACGCCGGAAAGGCGCGCCTGCTTGACCAATTTCTCGTCCAGCGGATCGACCGCGTAGGGTGGACGGGAAAACTCCATGTATTCCGCGCGCACTTCCGACAGCATCCGGCGATACTCGGCGGCGATCTGGGCCGGATCGCTGACGATGCGCAGGAAATCCAGGGTGCCGCGGCCTCCTTGCCCTTCGGGATAGACGGATTTCAAGTCGTCGATCAACGCCAGGCTCTCCCGGCTGCGATCGGTCAGCTCCTGGTCCGCGAGTTGGCGCTTGCGGGCCACGTAGGAGGGCAGGGCCAGACTGGGCTCCACCGCCGAGAACAGCTTGGTGCGCTCCTGCACCACCTGCGCGAAGCCCTTCTCTACTAGGCTATCGAGCACTTCGTAGATCTTTTGCCGGGGCACGTGCGCGCGCGCCGCCAACTCCAGCGCTTTGAACCGGGGATGGCCCAGCAGAACCAGGTAAGAGCGCGATTCGTAGGCATTCAGCCCAAGCTGCTGAAGCCGCTTCCAAAAGCGTTGGAAATCTCCTTCAGCCCATTGATCGCTCATAGTCCCTAACAATAGCAAAACCCAGGCAGGGAATTTTGTTCACTTGATTTCGACCGGTTCTTGGCCCCGATCCCGGCGGGCCGGAACCGAAAAGATCCGAAAAACCGGCTTCGATCCAGCTTGGAAAATGGTTTACACTGGCACAATGGGATTGACTTAGTACTATAAGGACCTTAAAATGAAGCCTAGTACCCCAGTTTATGCCTGAAGACAGTGGCACCCAGGAAGAGCCTTCGCCAGCGGCACCGGGCGAAGCGGCGAAAATTCGCATCGTAGTCGCGGACGACCACCCCATATTCCGCGACGGCTTGTGCCGGCTGCTGGCTTTGGAGCCGGATTTCCAGGTCGTGGCCCAGGCGCACGATGGCCGGCAGGTGTTGGACGTGCTGCAACAGTATGAACCCGACATCCTGCTGCTGGATCTGAAGATGCCGGGCCTGGACGGCTTGGCGACGCTACAGCGGTTACAGACGAGCAAGCACAAGACGCGGGTCATCGTGCTGACCGCCTCGGAGGACAAGAACGAGTTCGTGCAGGCCATGAAGCTGGGCACCGCCGGCATCGTTTTGAAACAGAGCGCCACGGATCTGTTGATCAAGAGCATCCGCAAAGTGAATGCCGGCGAAATCTGGCTGGACTCGCACACCACCGCCGCCGTCATGCGGCAGTTCGCCACCGGCGCCGACGATGTGCCAGTTGGCGCGGCTCCGGCTTCCAGCAGCCGCGAGCGCGAGCGTTCCCTGCTCAGTCAAAGGGAGCGCGAGATTGTGGCTTTGGTGGCGCAGGGTTTCAAGAACAAGGAAATGGCCGAGAAGATGTTCATCAGCGAGCAGACTGTGAAAAATCACCTGCACAACATCTTCGACAAGCTGGGCGTCTCCGACCGCTTGGAACTGGCCTTGTACGCCATCCACAACAATCTGCACATGGGCAAGTAGCCGGTGGCACGGCCTTCAGCCTGTGATCTTCCTGTGCTGCGATCCCGCTCCGCCTACTTAATCTCAAACCGCCCAAACGCCAGCCCCAGATCCCGCCGGTCCGCCCCAACCCGCACCGTGCGGCTCAGATCCACCGTGACATCGATCTCGGTCCTGCCGGCAGCCTCCGTGGGCAGCGCGAATTCGAATGTGCTTTCCGCATTGCCCTTCGTAAACTGGGCGGGAGCCAGGCGGACGCCGTCCACGGTCACCGTCATCTCCAGCGGTCCGCTCTTGACTTGAGCCGCAGGGCAAATTGCGGTCACATACAACTTCCGACCGGCCGTGCGCGGTCCCGGCATGCGCACGCTGGCGGTGCGCGACATCCAGCGGGAGCCGAATTCGGCCGGATACCAGCCCGGGCCCAGCCGGTCCGTCACCAGCGGATCGGCCACGTCGATACGTAGCGGCCCGGCAGCGGCCGCCGCGCCTTCGGGCGGTAAATATTGATGCGTGATGTTACGCAGCGGCCCGTTCCCGGCGCGGTATACCACAATCTGGTCCCTGTCCAGCGCGCGGCGGGTTTCTTCGGCGGGCAAGACGAACTTGGATAGGTCGTCCATCTCGGGATGCGCCGAAATGCCCGATTCGGAACCCGGCGTCAGATAAACGTCCGGAATCCGAAGGAACAAGAAAGGCCGCTGCTCAATGGCGCCCCAGAATAGGCTGTCGTCGATACCGTCGAGCAGAATCACCTTGCCCGGATGCAATTCATGTGCGCGCGCGACTCCCAGCACCAGCGCCTCCTGAGCCTCGCCGCGCACGCGATACCATTGCGCGACGCCCCGCCCCACCGGTACGTGTTGCACCACAAACCCCGCAGCCAATAGCGCACTCAAAATCTTCCAAGCCGGACCCTCCCGCCAAGCCCAAGCCAGCGCGTAGCCTCCCAACATCGCCAGGCACAGCGCAGGCAGCGTCAAATAGTAATCCGTGATGTGGTCGCGCAACGGAACCACGGGGCCCAGCATGATGAAATACCAGGCAAGCAAAACCAGCGCCAGCCATTGCTTTCGCCGCGCCTGGTAAATGGTGAATGCCACAAGCGCGACCGTGCAACCGGCCATTAACACGGCGCTGGCAAACGGAGTAAAGGGAGACAGTTGCCGCAAGCCGATAGGCTCGAATAAACGGCGCCAGTAAGTCCACAAGGTGGCCGGAATGGCGCCGTCGAAATGCATCGTATAAGGCACGGTACCCTGATTGGGCGCTAGGACCAGATGCAGGATGCCATACACCGCCGATGCCGCAAAAAAGGGCAGCGTCCGCCGGAAATACTTCCGCGCGCATAGCAGCGCGTAGCTGGCGGCCAGCGCCGGGAACACGATATTGGTCTCCAGGGCCAGAAAGCCCGTCAGAAACACCGCCCAAGTCCACACAGAGTAGCGGCGCTCGCCCGTTTCGATGTACCGCAGGAAAAAGTGCAGGGCCAGCAACAGGAAGAGGCCGCAAGCCACTAGGATGTACTCGCAGGTCCACGACATGACAGTGGCCAGCTTGCTGTTAGCCAACCAGAAAATGGCAGCCCAGAATCCGGCCGCGCGCGACCCCGTGAGCCGCGCCGTAACAGACTCGGCCAGTGCCAGGTTCGCGAACATCGTGAGGAACACCCACATGCGGTAGGGCAGTGCGTCGCTGCCGAACATGGCGCCGAACGCCAGGAAGAACACCCGCTCGCTAAGCGGCCGCCAGGTTCCCTGCACGGTCGGCTCGAACAGGGTCCGCAGCAGGCCGTCCCATCCGTGCGCCTGGTTCGGCAGGTTCAGCCAGACGAAGTCATCCTGTTGGAACCATGCCAGCAATCCCGGCCAGTAAAGCACCAAACAGAGTATGGAAGGAACTGCCCAGTAGGCGGTGTTGAGGAGTTTCCGTCTCAACGGTAGATTATAGCGAGCAGCGGCGCGAACCGCCGGCGCGTCCGAAATAAATTGGTTAGGATTCCCCGTTAGCTTTCCGTGAAAGTGGCGGAACGGGTTCTTGTGAGGAGCACAAGGGCTTCGAGCGAGAAAGCCCGGGTGCTGGCCGAGCCTTCACTTGGAGCGGAAAGGAGGATCTAATAATTCTTATGTTGGTGATCCGGCTTATCTTTATGACTCAACAGATCGGAACGGGCTGGTCAAATTCGACGAAGCAATCACGCGTCTGCGGAAAACCAGTTTTCGTGTATTACAAGCCGTCCTGGCGGAAAGTGAGCAAAAGCGGTCCCGCCGATATAAAGAAACTGCGGGTCAGAGGTTCCTGGGCGCCACAGAGGTTCCTATCAGGAACCGCATGTTGATCATGCGGACGCCCGTCGGCACTGACTATCATAATTAGACATGCCCGATCTCTTCTCCCCCCTCACCATCCGCGGCGTCACGTTCCGCAACCGCATCGCGGTCTCGCCGATGTGCGAGTATTCGAGCGTCGATGGCTTCGCCAACGATTGGCACGTGGTGCATCTGGGCAGCCGCGCGGTAGGCGGCGCGGGCCTGGTGCTCACCGAAGCCGCGGCCGTCGAGCCGCGCGGGCGTATCTCGGCCGCCGATCTCGGGATCTACCGGGACGTGCACGTCGAGATGCTGGCGCGCATCGCGCGATTCATCCGCGAGCAAGGCGCCGTGCCCGGCGTTCAGATTGCGCACGCCGGCCGCAAAGGCAGCACGCGCGTCCCGTGGGAAGGCGGCGCTGTGGTTCCAGAATCCGAGGGTGGATGGCGGACTGTCGCGCCCAGTCCCATCCCGTTCCGGCCCGGAGAACCGGCGCCCGCCGAGTTAACCCAATCCGAGATCCACGCGATTGTCGAAGCATTCGCGGCAGCCGCGCGGCGGGCCGTTGCCGCCGGATTCGAGGTGGTCGAAATCCACGCCGCGCACGGCTACCTGATCGACGAATTTCTCTCGCCCCTATCGAACCACCGCGCGGACGAGTATGGCGGCACATGCGAGGGCCGCATCCGTTTTGCCCTGGAAGTCGCCATCGCGGTCCGCGGCGCGTGGCCGGAATCTTTGCCCCTTTTCATGCGCATCTCGGCCATCGATTGGGTGGAGGACGGATGGCAAATCGAGGATTCCGTGGAGTTGGCCCGCCGCCTTCAATCCCTCGGCGTCGACTTGATCGATTGCTCGTCCGGCGGTATCGTGCCGCATGCCAAGGTCCAAATTGGGCCTGCGTACCAGACGCCGTTCGCCGAGCGCATCCGGCGCGAAACCGGCATTCTTACCGGAGCGGTGGGGATGATCACGGAGCCGCATCAAGCCGATGGGATCGTCGGCGGCGGCCAGGCCGATATCGTGCTATTAGCGCGCGAATTTCTGCGCGACCCGTACTGGCCGCTGCACGCCGCAAAGGCCCTCGGCGCGGCTGCCGCCATCCCCAAACAATACGCGCGCGCCTTCTGAAATAGAAAATTTCAATCACACCCATAGAAATGTTCCGCTTGGGACGCTCCGAGCCGCCGTGGACAATGTAAAGTAGAGTTTTGTGAGTCGTTACCTCCCTTTCATTCCGGAAGCGTGCATATGAAAAAAATCGAGGCCATAATCCAGCCATTCAAGCTGGATGAAGTGAAGGAAGCGCTGGCGGGCATCGGCGTGGATGGCATGACCATCAGCGAAGTGCGCGGCCATGGCC
>Ga0302324_100011267_pt1 | contig 18369 bp, 19 predicted proteins | sample Palsa_T0_1_FD_201949 | JGI IMG/M metagenome (GOLD analysis project Ga0302324, IMG submission 201949) | Peat permafrost microbial communities from Stordalen Mire near Abisko, Sweden - Palsa_T0_1 | ecosystem: Environmental > Terrestrial > Soil > Palsa > Peat permafrost | place: Sweden: Abisko... | reverse complement strand
TTGTCACCTACTACGTCGCGCAGATCGAGCTGGGCGCGTGGAACATCGTGGTGGCCTTGCTCATCGCTTTCTTCAAGATGATGCTGGTGATCATGATTTTCATGAACCTCAAGGCCGACAGCGCTCTCACCAAGCTGTTCGCCGCGGGCGGATTCTTTTGGATGATCCTGCTGCTGGGACAGTTCTTCATCGATTACGTTTCGCGCGGCTGGATGCCCAACGGGCGGATGTGGTAGCCCGCCGCGCGCCGCGCGCGAACCCCTGATAAACTAGGCCCCGGCGCCTTATGAAACTATCGGTGGCAATTCCGCTCTTCAACGAAGCGGAAAGCCTGCCGCCCCTCATCGCCGAACTTCGCACCGTCCTCCAAACGCTCGATTGCGATTACGAGATCCTGTTCGTCAACGACGGCAGCGAAGACCAGACGCTGGCGATTCTGACTCGCGAGGCTTCCGCCGATCCTAGGATCAAGGTTTTAAGCCTCTCCCGGAACTTCGGACACCAGGTAGCCCTAACCGCCGCACTCGATTTTTCGAGCGGCGACGCGGTGGTCATCATGGACGGCGATCTGCAAGACCCTCCGGAGCTGCTGCCGGAGATGATCCGGCTCTATCGCGAAGGATACGATATCGTCTCTCCCCAGCGTATCTCGCGCCAGGGTGACTCCTGGCTCAAGCGCAGAACCGCGTCCCTGTTTTATTGGTTGATCAACAAGCTGACCGAGAGCCAGATCTCTCCCGAAGTGGGCGATTTTCGCTTGCTCAGCCGCCGGGCCGTCCTCGCGCTGCGGCAATTCCGCGAGCAGCGGCGATTTGTCCGCGGCCTGGTGGGGTGGATGGGCTTGCGCGAGACCTTGCTGCCGTTCCATCGACGGGCGCGCCGCGCGGGATCGACCAAATATCCCTGGACGAAAATGGCCCGGCTTTCCTGGGTCGCGATCACTTCCCTGTCCTCGCTCCCGCTTCGTCTGAGCATCGTCGCCGGCTTCTTCGCCAGCGGAATCGCGGTGCTCTATTTTCTGTACGCCGGCTATGCCAAGTTCGTCAAGAAAGACGTCGTGCAAGGTTGGACGTCAATTGTCTTTCTGCAATGCTTCTTCTTCGGCATGACCCTGCTGTGCCTCGGCATCCTGGGCCAATACATCGCGCACATCTATGAAGAAGCTCGTTCGCGCCCCCTGTATGTGCTCAGCGGTTCGATGAACATTGACGCGGACGCCGCGCGAGTTGCGCGAGCCATCGTGCTGGGGCCTCCCGAAGGCTGCGATGACCGTTAGGCTTCCGTTTTGGTCGCTGCTCTTCGTCCTTGTGGTCTCCGGATCTTTGATCGTCGCCCGGGCACTCGTCGGGCCGCTGGAATCGCCGGTGCACGTCCGTTCTCCGCTCAACGTGGAAAGCTTCTTCGGACTTTCGGCCGTGCTGCTTCTGCTGATGGGCACCCGCGCGGCTCCCTCAGCGGGCAAACCTGAACCGGTATACACTCGAACCGACGCCTTGGCCATTGCGGTCGTCGTTCTATCCACGGCGGCCGTCTTCTGGCGCTCCACCAGGTTCTATTTCCTTTCCGACGACTTTCTCATCCTTCGCCACGCGCTCGAGATTCACAGAAGCTACCGGCATGTGCTCACCACCGGCGGCGGCGACGGCTTCTACCGGCCGCTGACCTACGTGTCGCTCGCCTGGACGGTCCCCTGGGCATCCCACGATCCCGAGCGTTGGCATTGGGTCGGTCTCACGATTCATATGCTGAACTCGTGCCTCGTGTTTCTGCTGGCGCGCGGCATCGGCATGGCTCGCCTGACGGCGTGGTTTGCTTCGGCCTTGTTCGCGGTGCATGGCAGCCGGCCAGAAACGGTGGTCTGGATCACCGGCCGCTTCGATCTGCTCGCGACGTTTTTCGTTCTGCTTGGGCTAGTGCTTTTCCTCCGCTCGGACGCGCCGATCTATCGGTGCGCCTCCATCGCGTCCATGCTACTTGGTCTTTTCTGCAAGGAATCGGCCTACGCATTCCCTTTGATGCTTGCGGTCCTGGTTCTTTATCGGCCCGAGCCTTGGCGCAAACGCGCGCTGACGTTGGCTCCGTACTTCTTGTTGACGGCAGGCGCGTTCTTGCTCCGCTGGATCCTGGTGGGAGGCATCGGCGGCTACCTGACCAAACAAGGACAAGCTCAGGCTTTTTCGCTCAGCATCGCTTCCGTTTCGAAGACCCTCGCGCTGCGCTTATGGGCGGTCCTGTTCTTCCCTATCGACTGGGCTTTGGAACCGGGCCTGCTGCTCGGCGCGGCAACGCTCGTGTTCGTAGCGATCATGGCACTAGCCCTGGCGAAAATCCGAACCGAGCGAGGCACGCTGTTAGTATCGTTCGGATTGCTCCTGACGGCGGCGCTGCCCCCGCTCCAGCAATTACTAATCGGCGCCGACCTGCAGAAGGCTCGATTGCTATATCTGCCGTCCGTAGGCTTCGCGCTGCTGCTGGCGGCGTTCGCGTCGGCCGCCAAACCCGCGCTCCGATGGGCCTTCATGCTGGCGGTCCTCGGTTTCAATCTTGTCGCGTTAGAGCATAATTTGACGGCGTGGGAACGCGCTTCCCAAAAGACGAAGTCGGTATGTCGAGCGGTCGCGGCCTGCGCCACCGGCCCATCCGATCAAATCACGATCCTGGGACTCCCCGGGATCTTGAACGGCGTCTACTTCTTTGCGAACGGACTCTCCGCCTGCATCGACATGGAGCGGCAACCCAACCTGCCCGCTCCGTCCGGCCAACCCTGCTCGTTCCGCTGGGATGAAAAAACAGAGGATCTGAAGCCCGTCAGGGCCAGCGGGCCTTGAAACGATGGCTGTAGACCGGCAGATTCTTCTAGTACCTCTAGTATTACTGCGGAGGAGCGGGGCGGATTTCAATGGTAAAGATCACCTCCCTGGCTTGGGGCGGTGTATACTTTATCAGGATCTTGGGAACCCAAAATTGAAATTCCAGTTAATTGCGGGTAACCACAGGTCAATTACTGAGAAGATCGGGAGCTTTGACTTCATGCGCATGCGAATTTTGCTTTTCATCGTACTCGCACTTGCTGTCGCCCAAACGAGTTTCGGAACAACGCTCTACTTCCAGGGATTCGAGACGGACACCAGCGGTTGGTTCCCGGACACAAACGGAAGTCCCGCCGGAACCATTACGCAGGTTGCGAGTGGTGGAGGAACGCTCGGACTCACGGCCCCCGACGGAAGCTATTACGCTGAAGTCGCTAATTCGCCGAACGCTTATTCCAATGAGAATGGCCTTCCTCCGGGGTACGGCACCGGAGGATACAGTTTGTTCGGCTATTCCACCGCTCCCGCTTACCCGGGAAGCCCATTCACCCAGTCGATCGATGTTTACGTGGATACTTCTCTCACCATGGGACCGGGCTTCCAGCAGGGATTCTGGATCGACGATGCACCCTCTTCCACCGACCCGTACGACGTCACCAACAATGGCGGAACCGGCTATGGCGCGGAGCACAATTTTCGGCTGGCGTACAACGGAGGCAGCGTCGCGATTACTTTGGATGGCGAAACAACGCCGCTTTACACGGTTACCACATCCGGTTGGTACGATTTTGAATTTTTGTACAGTCAGTCGGATTCCAACCCAACCGATATTTCGGACACCACGCTGACCATAGCCACTATCGCTGGAACCGTGCTCGGCTCGCAAGTTCTCGAAAACGACGCGGATGGCGAAACCCTGGAGAATCAATATCTCGCCGGCCCCGGATATACCTGGCTTCCAGTCTGGGAAAATGGGTTTTCCAATAACGTGTTGGGAATCGACGACGTGCAAGCGTACACGAACGCAACCACTCCCGAACCGGCTAGCTATGTGCCCTGCGGTGTCGCTTTGGCCGCGCTCGCCCTTGTCGCGCACCGCAGACGCCGCTACCGCAGTTTGTAAGGGCGGACCCGCGGAAGTTGTGACGCACCGAGACGCTAATCTAAGAGTGTGCCGAAACATACCTTCCTCCTTCTACTCGCCACCGGCGCTGGATTCGCCGAGGTTCACACCGTCACCTTGCGGCAGGCCGTGGACGTCGCCGTTAAACAGAACGCCGACGTGGTGCTGGCTCGGCTCGACGAACAAAAGGCCCAAGCCGCCATCCGCATCGCCAAAGATCCGTTCTCGCCCAAAGTGTATGCCGGCAGCGGGCTCGCCAAGACCTACGGGTATCCGAGCAGCATAGAGGGCGCAGCTCCCTCCATCGTCCAGACTCGCACCGACATGGCGATATTCAACCGGCCGAAGACTTACGAACTCGCGCGGGCGCGCGAAAATGCCCGCGGCGTCGCCATCGCCACCGAATCGAAAAGCGATGAGGTCGCCTACCAGACCGCTTCGCTCTATCTCGACGCTCAGCAGATGACGCTCAACCTCAGATCGCTCAACCTGGAAGTGGAAAGCCTCCAGCGAGTCGGCGAAGCCATAAAGCTTCGAACCCAGGAAGGCCGCGAGTTGCCCATCTCCAACACCCGCGCGGCCGTGGATCTCGCGCGAGTGCGGCAGCGCGCCGAAGCGCTCCAGGAGGATCTCGATTACGCCCAAGCTTCGCTCGCGGTGGTGCTCGGATATCCGGCCACCGATCGCGTCCAACCGGTGGACAACGAACCGGCGCGCTTGGAGGTTCCCGAAACCGAGCCGGCCGCGGTAGCGCTGGCTTTAGAAAACAGCAAGGATGTCCGGCGCCTGGAATCGCAGCTTCAGGCCAAGGGCCTCGAGCTTCGCGGCTATCACGCGGCGCGATTGCCCGTCATCGACGTCGTGGCGCAATACGCGCTGTTCGCGAAGAGCAATTACGACCAGTTCTTCACCCATTTCCAGCGCAACAACGGCGAAGTGGGCGCGGCCATCACGGTTCCGTTGCTGGTCGGCTCCGCGGCCAAAGGCTACCTGACGCAGGCCGAGACCGAAGCGCTGGAACTGCGCACGCAAATCAACCAGACGCGCAATCGTATCGAGCTCGACACCCAAAAGAGCTATCACGACATGCAGAAGGCGTCGTCGGCGCACGAAGTGGCCCGGCTCGATCTCGATTATGCCCGCGAACAGGTCTCGGTGCTGCTGTCGCAACTCGAAGAAGGCCGCGCGACGCAACAGGCCATCGACGACGCCCGCCTCCTCGAACAGGAAAAGTGGATCGTGTTTTACGACACCCAGCATGCGTTGGAGAACGCGCGCCTCAGCGTCCTGCGCGAGACCGGGACCCTGGCCGCGGCGCTGCGCTAAAGCCCTCAAGAGAGCACTAAGTCATCCCTCGCACTAAAATGTATGTCCAAAATGGCTTGGTTCGGAAAGCACGCCGTCTGTGCGCTCCCGCTGCTTCTAGTCTTCACGTCCTGCACAACGAATCCACGTGTGGTTGCTAGAACATACGTCGACAACGGCAACAAATACTTCAACCGAGCCAAGTTCAAGGAAGCGTCCATCATGTACCGGCGGGCCCTTAATAAGGACGCGAAATGCGCGGACGCCTGGTATCGTCTCGGCTTGACCAATCTCAAGCTTTCCGATCCCAAGGAGGCGCACAAGGACTTCACGCGCGCCATGGAAATCGATCCTTCCAACACCGACGCTCTTTCCAAACTCGGCGACCTGGATTTGCTGTTCTACGCGGCCAATCCGAAAACCAACAAGGGCATGCTGGCCGATTTGGAGGACGTAACCCAGCGTCTGTTAAGGAAAGACGTGCGCTCCTTCGACGGTTTGCGTTTTGCCGGCGAGATCGCGCTCATCCGAAACGACGTGACCACCGCCGTCCAGAAGTTCGAAGCCGCCAATGAAGCCCTGCCTTACCAGCCGCAACTGGTGTTGGAACTGGTCCAGACGCTGGTTGTAATTCATGAGATCGAACGCGCCGAGAAGCTCGCCACCGATCTGATCGCGAAGGACAAGACCTACGCGCCCATGTACGATTGGCTGTACGTTTACTATCTGCGCACCAATCGCGCCGCGCTGGCCGAGGACCTTCTGAAGCAAAAAGTCGAAAACAACCCCGCCGAGGGCCAGTATCTTTTGCAACTAGCCTTTCACTACTATCGGACCGGCCGGAAGCCCGAAATGGACGCGGCCATCGCGCGGCTCCTTTCGAATCCCAAGGAATTCGCCGAAGCGCGCCTCGAAGTGGGCGATTTCTACGTCAAGATGGGTAATCTTCAGAAGGCGCTCGAACAATATACGGCGGGCCAGAAGGAAAACCCTAAAAACAATCGCGCCTACCGGAAGAAGATCATCGAGCTGCTCGGCACCGAGGGCAAGAACCAGGAAGCCTCCGCCCTGGCGGCTTCGATTCTCAAAGAGGATCCGAACGACCCGGAGGCCATCGCTCTCCAGGCCACGCTTGTGCTTCAAAAGTCGGGAAAGACCCAGGTGAAACAGGTCATTTCCATGCTTCAACCATTAGTCGCTAAAATGCCCCGTAACGTGCTGCTGCATTATAACTTGGGGCTCGCACTTACCGAGAGCGGTGAGCCTTCGAATTTAGATCAGGCGCGCCTTCAATTCGAACAAGCGCTGGCGCTCGATCCCGGCTATGTTCCCGCCATGCTGAGTTCGGCGGAACTGGCCTTTCGGCGCGGCGACGACGCGCAAGCGGTGCAATCGGCCGGCGACGTTTTGAAGCACGACCCCACCAACCTCGCCGCCCGGCTCTATCGCGCCCGCGGATCGCGCAAGATGAAGCAGCCTGAGAGAGCGCTCGATGATTTGACCGTCGCCGTGGAGCTTTATCCGCATTCCACCGACGCACGATTCGAGCTGGCGCGTTTGAATCTGGAACAGCAGCGCTACGCCGATGCGGAAGCGGGTTTTGACGCGTTGGTCGCGGCCAACGATCCGCGCGGATTGCCGGGAGTAATCGAAGCCAAAGGCAGGCAGGGGCATTGGGATCAAGCCTCAGATTTCGTCCGCGGCTTGCTGGCGCGATCGCCCGAGCGCGCCGATTACCGGAAGGCGCTGGCGGACGTCTATTTCCGCGCCGCTAAGTATCGGGAATCCGCGGCCCAATATCAGGCGCTCATCGCCGCCCAGCCGCAAGCGGAGGAACTGCAGGTCCGGTTGGGTGAGTGCAAAGCTCAGCTCCGCGATTTCCGTGGCGCACTGGATGCATTCCAGCGAGCCCTGGAACTGGCGCCCAACGATCCCGCGCCGCGCGTGAATCTGGCGATCCTCTACGACGAGACCGGATATCCGGCCGAGGCGCGTCGGGCTTATGAAGAAGCGCTCCGCCTTCAACCGGACAATTCCACGGCGCTGAACAATCTGGCGTATCTCGACGCCGACACCGGCGTGGATCTGGATCAGGCTCTGGCGTACGCTCAGCGCGCCCGCCGCGCGCGGCCCGACGACCTGGAGGTGATGGACACGCTCGGCTTCATCTATATCCAAAAGAATCTCACCGAGGACGGCCTGAGGATGTTGCGCGAATTGGTGAGCCGCAAACCGGAGAATGCCACTTTCCGCCTGCATCTGGCGCTGGCGCTTTATCAGAAAGGCGAGCGAGCGCTGGCCAGAAAGGAACTGCAAGCCGCGCTGCGATCGAAGCCCAGCGACAAGGAACAAGGTAAGATAAGAGCTTTGCTCGCAAAAGTGGCATAGTCGGTTTCTGGGACAATTCTTGCTCGCCGAGTACAAAACGCGCTGGCCCAGCCTTCCCTATGTGCTGCCGTTTGCCGTATTCATGCTGCTGCTGGCGCTTCAGAAGTACTTGCCGCTGAGCACCGCGGTGGAATACTCGCTCCGAGTGGTGCTGCTGTCCGCCGTTCTCTTGATCTTCTCGCGCGATGTAATCGATCTGCACAGTTCCCATCGACTAGAGACCGCGATTCTCGGCGTGGCCGTCTTCGTGATTTGGGTGGGCGCGGACATTTTGTTTCCCACTTACCGGCAGCATTGGCTTTTTCAGAATCCGCTCACGGGCCAGATGAGCGCTCCCCTTCCCGGCAATGTCCTCATGTCGCCTTTCGTGCTGTGGCCCCGGATTTTTCGCGCCGTGGTGCTAGTGCCTATCATCGAAGAATTGTTCTGGCGGGCCTGGCTGATGCGCTGGCTGATTTCGCCCGATTTCCAAAAGGTGGAGCTGGGCGCCTACCAGCCGGCCGCGTTCTGGATCACCGCCGTTCTGTTCGCCGCCGAGCATGGCTCCTACTGGGACGTCGGACTGATCGCGGGTGTCGTCTACAACTGGTGGATGGTCCGAACGCGCAGCCTGGGCGATTGCATCCTGGTCCACGCCATCACCAACGCGTGCCTGTGCGGCTACGTGGTAGCCACGCATCACTGGGAATACTGGTTCTAACCGCTATCGCAAGTAGCGCTGGTGTTCCTTCAGAATGCAGCGATCCATCACCACCACAAGACCCGCCTGGCTGGCCTTCCCGGCGGCTTCGGAATCCTCCACGCCTTCCTGCATCCACACCGCGGAAGCGCCCATGCGGATCGCGGAATCCACCAGCGGCCCGACGAATTCGGAACGCCGAAAAATATCGACGATGTCGATGTGCTCCGGCACATCCTCCAAGCGCGCGTAGGCGGTTTCGCCCAGCACTTCGGTCTCATTCGGATTCACGGGAATAATGCGGTATCCTTCGCGCTGCATGTACTCGGCCACGCCATAGGACGCGCGGAATTTCTTGCTCGAAAGGCCGACCACCGCGATCACGCGGCTCCGGCGAAGCAGCTCCGCAATTCCTGACATCGCTAGAGCGTCTCCATCTTCAACAGCTTTCGAAAGCGCGCCACTTCGCGAGCATCGAGATGGCGAAATTGGCCGGGCTTCAGCGATCCCAGTTCGAGAAAACCGATTTTCACGCGCCGTAGCTTCTCCACCAGCCGCCCGAAATGTCGGAACATCAGCCGGATCTGGTTCTGCCGTCCTTCGATGAGCCGCACTTCATACCAGGGATTATCGGCCTTGCGGATTAACCGCAGGCCCGCGGGCGCGGTTGGTTTTCCACTGAGCGGGACGCCGCGCCGAAACTGCTCTTCCTGTTCGGGAGTGATCGGGCCATTGGTTTTCGCCAGGTAGATCTTCGCGACGTGGGTGGCAGCGGACGTGATGCGTTTCGCGAACTCGCCGTCGTTGGTGAGCAGCAGGAGACCTTCGCTGTGATAATCCAGGCGACCCACCGGATAGACGCGCGCTTTCACTCCCCGCAGCAGATCCATCACGGTCGCGCGGCCTTCCGGATCGCTGACCGTGGTCACGAAATTCTTGGGCTTGTTGATGGCGATGTACACCGGCCGCTCAGGAGCGTGGATGCGCCGGCCGTCCACCTTGATGTGGTCGCGCTCGGAATCGGCTTTGGTTCCAAGCTCTGTGATCACCGCGCCGTTAACCGTCACGCGGCCTTCCACGATCAACTGTTCGGCCTTGCGCCGGCTGGCGATTCCGGCGTGCGCGAGCAACTTCTGTAGCCGTTCTTCTGGCATTTATTCGGCGACGTCCGCGCTCGGCTCCGCCGGGACATCGGGTTCGGCGGCCGACAGGCGCCCCAGCTCCTCGAACTCCTTGAGCGTCGGCAATTCGCTTAAATCTTTCAGCCCGAACTGGACCAGAAATTCCTTGGTGGTCTTGTACAGAATCGGCTTCCCCAGCACCTGCCTTCGGCCCGCGGTGGCGATCAGCTTGCGGTCCAGCAGCGTCTTCAGCACGCCCGCGCCTTGGACTCCGCGGACCTCCATCACTTCCGGCGCCGTGATCGGCTGCTTGTAGGCGATGAGCGCCAGAGTTTCCAGCGCGGGCAACGAAAGCTTCAACGCCGGCTTCAGATTCTTGACGAACGCGCGGATCGCTTCGTGATGCTCCGGCTTAGTGGATAGCTTGTAGCCTCCCGCGATTTCGCGGATCGTGAGGCCGTGGCTGGGCAGATTGTATTCGGCCGTGAGTTCCGCCAGAATCCGCCCGACATCGGCCGCGGGTTTCTGGAGTGCGGTGGCGATCTGATCGGCGGACAGCGGCTCGTCGGTGACGTAGATCACGGCTTCGACCACGGCCTTGAGCTGGGCGTAACCGGAATCGACGTTCTCGGCCTGCCCATTCAGTTCCAGGGCAGATGATACTTCGGAGGGTTCCATTTGTTTCTAGATGTATTCCTGTTCAATGGCCGCGAGCGATTGCTCGAGATCTTCGTCGAAAGCGCGCTGCTTCTTCAATCCAATGTCGCCGAAAGCGTCCTTCTGGGTCAACACCAGCACCTGGCGGCGCACCAGTTCGAGCATCGCTAGAAACAGACAGATCATCGCGCGCCGGCTGCCCTGGCGCTCAAAAAGATCGGTCACGGAAACGGAGCCGCCTTGAGGAAGCTGGCGGAAGGTCGCTTCCAGATACCGAATCATGTCCGGAATGCTGACGTCTTCCTTGCCGATTTCGTAGATGGGCCGGTTCTTGGCTCGCTCCAGCACGATTTGCAAGGTCTTCACCAGATCGACGATCGAGACCTCGAGACCCGGCTCGTCCTCTTCGGCCAGAAACCGATCCATCTGCGGATTCGACCAGACCGCCTCCTCCACCATGCGCTTTTGCTGCAGCATCTCGGCGGCGTTCTTGAAGCGCTCGTGCTCCAGCAGCCGGTCCACCAGCTCCTGGCGCGGGTCGTCCTGGCCCTCCATTTTCTCCAGCTCCGGATCCTGCGGCAGCAGCATGCGCGATTTGATGTGGATCAGCGTGGAGGCCATATAGACGAACTCCGCGCTCAGCTCGATATCGAGCTCGAGCGCGTGCTGCATGTACTCGAGATACTGCCGGGTTATGGAAGCGATGGGAATATCGTAGATATTGATTTCCTGCTTGCGAATCAGATCGAGAAGCAGGTCGAGCGGCCCGTCGTACTGCTCCAGATGGAAATTAAGCGGCGCTGACACTGTATTAAGGATAGCAGCGCGGGATGCGGATACTCTCCGCAACGTTTGGGTTGCATTTCGTTCCGCGATCGGATATTCTGCAACCTGGAGGTTGCGCATGAATACGGATCGCATCGAGAAGAAGATCCTGCTGCGCGCGACGCTGGAGCGAGTGTGGCGAGCGATATCGGATTCGACCGAGTTCGGGAGCTGGTTTGGGATGAAGTTCGACGGCCCATTCAGGCCGGGCGCAAAAATGAGCGTCACGATCGTGGGCACGACGGTGGACCCCGAAGTGGCGAAGCAACAGGCACAACACGCCGGCGTAGCATTTGAGATCACCATCGATAAGATTGAGCCTGAGCGGCTGTTCTCCTTCCGCTGGCATCCGCACGCGGTCGAGCCGGGCGCCGATTACGCCGCCGAGCCGACCACGCTGGTCGCCTTTTCCTTGGAGCAGGTGGCGGACGGCGTGATGCTGACCGTCAGCGAGTCGGGCTTCGATCAAATTCCGATCGACCGGCGCGCGAAGGCGTTCACGGCCAACGAAGGCGGTTGGAGCATCGTGGTGAAATTGATTGAGGGGTACCTTGGCCACGCGCCGAAACTCGAGAGCCACGCCGGAGCCGATTAGCTCCGCTCCTTTATTCGCGGCTCTGGGAGACAAAACCCGCTTGCGGCTCGTCTCGCGACTCTGCGAGGACGGGCCGATGTCCATCACCCGGTTGACGCAGGGTTCGACGGTCACACGTCAAGCGATCACGAAGCATCTGCGCGTGTTGGAGGAGGCCGGTCTCATGCGCAGCACGCGGCATGGTCGCGAGACCATTTGGCTATTAGACTTGCAGTACCTGGAAGACGCGCGCCGCTATCTCGACTTGATTTCGAAGCGCTGGGACGACGCCTTGGGAAAGCTGCGCGAGTTCGTGGAGAAGTGAAGGAAAGCGCCCGCCGCGCCGGCCTTTCGATACACTGGGCCAGGGAGGAATGCGCGCATGGCAAAGTCGGCAGCGGGAACCGCGCCATCGGACAAACTTGCGTTGTACGAAAAGCTGGTGGCCACGAATCCGAAGGTCGAACGGAAGGGCGCGACCGTTCCTTACACGTCGTTGAACGGCCATATGTTCAGCTACCTGAGCAAAGAGGGCAAGCTGGCGCTCCGGCTACCGGCTGGAGAGCGCGAGGCTTTTCTGAAGAAGTACAACGCGAAGCTGTGCGAGGCCTACGGAAGGGTTCAGCCCGAATACGTCGACGTTCCCGATTCGTTGCTTGCCTCCACCCGGGAATTGAAGAAGTTCTTCGACTGCAGTTACAACTACATAAGCTCCCTCAAGCCGAAGCCCACCGGCAAAAAGAAATAGTCCGTCCCGCGATTATCTTCGAACCGCGGACGCGGGTTCCGCATCAAAATCGTGAGACTCTGTTTCGGAAATCAGGAGGCGCCATGGCGACGATCGCCGACAATTTCATGCGCGGACAGTTGGTGGAACGCCGGAACAGGCTGCAACTCGCAGTTGGCGAATCGGACAACGCAAGCCGCTACGCGCGTTTGCTCGCCGAGGTGGATGCCGCGCTGGCGAGGATCGAGGACGGCTCCTACGGTATCTGCGAATCCTGCCACGAATCCATCGAATACGACCGTTTGATTGCCGATCCATTGGTCCGCTTGTGCCTGGATCACCTCACCGCTAGGGAGAAGGAGGCCTTGGAGCAGGATCTGCAACTGGCCGCGCAAGTGCAACGAGGCTTGCTGCCCAACCCGGATTTCGCGCGGGACGGCTGGCGTATCTCGTACCATTACGAGCCGGCTGGTCTGGTCAGCGGCGACTATTGCGACGTCGTGGACGGGGGCGAATCCGGACTGTTTTTCGTGCTGGGCGATGTATCCGGCAAAGGCGTCGCCGCCTCCATGCTGATGGCGCATCTGCACGCTATGTTTCGCAGCTTGATCTCCGTCGGGTTGTCCTTGAAATGCATACTGGAGCACGCCAGCCGCATTTTCTCGCAAAGCACGTTGCCGACCCAATACGCCACTCTGGTCTGCGGCAGAGCCTATCCGAACGGAAGAGTGGAGCTCTGCAATGCCGGCCATGTACGGCCGCTGGTGGCGAGCGGCCGTCGGGTGGCGCAGCTGGAAGCGTCCAATCTTCCAGTCGGAATATTCAGTGACGAGGAGTTTTCCGTCGACGAATTGCAGCTCGCAAGCGGCGACTGCGTGGTGCTGTACTCCGACGGCATTTCCGAAGCTACCGACGCATCGGGCGCGGAATACGGATCGGATCGGCTGGTCAGGTTGGTCGGCAATCAGGCTGAACACAGTCCCGCGGCGTTGGTGGCCGCTTGCCGCGCCGATTGGACTGGATTCCTCGGTGGCGCTAGGAAGACGGACGACGCAACCATGCTGGTGCTAAGCCGCGCTTAGCGCTCCGGTGCTAAGCTTTGTTTGGACTCGCCGCACCGCGAGCTACTAGCATGGCAAACAAGTTTCACACGGATATCCTGATCCAAGCGCCGGATCCGAAGAACGCTGCGCTTTTCTACGTCAAACAGCTCGGCTTCGAGATCACCGACGAGGCGCCGAACATGATCAGCCTGCATGGCGAGCACATCAATTTATTCGTCGAGCGCGGCCCGGCGCTAGGTCCGGTTTTGGAAGTAACCGTCGATAATGTCGAGGAAGCCAAGCTTCGGCTGACGAAAAACGGTTGTGAGATCATCAAGGACGAGCCGGATTTTCCGAGATGCTACATCAAAGATCCCTTCGGCTTAATCTACAATCTGACGACCTGAATAAGGAGTATTCGTGGAACAAACCCGTCGCGACTTTCTCTTAGCGGCCGCAAGCCTGGCTGTCGCCGCAGAATCGACGCTCGCCGCCGGCGTCAGCCGAGGCGAATTCGCGAAGTACGACGGCCTGGGCCTCGCCGAACTGGTCAAGACCAAGCAGGTCACGCCCCTCGAATTGGTGGACGAGGTAGCCCGGCGCATCGACCGAGTGAACTCGAAGATTAATGCGGTGCTCGTCAAGAACTTCGATTTCGAAAAAGCGCGCGATCGCGCCAAGGCGGGCGCGGGAACCGGACCGTTCGCCGGCGTGCCGGTGATGCTTAAAAATCTAACGCAGTATAAGGATGCCCGTATCGATTCCGGTTCGCGGCTCATTGCTCGCTACCTGGCTAAGAACAACAATCCCGCCGAGCCAAGTTCCCCCTTGGTAGACGCGATGGAGCGGGCGGGCATGATCGTCACCGGCATCACTAACGCTCCGGAATTTGGGCTGATCGACACGACGGAGCCGGTCCTGCACGGCGCCACACGTAATCCCTGGAACACCGGGCGAACCGCGGGCGGTTCGAGCGGAGGCACGGCCGCGGCCATCGCCTCGGGAATTGTGCCGCTGGCGCACGGCAACGACGGCGGCGGCTCCATCCGCATCCCTTCGTGCCAGTGCGGTGTGTTCGGCCTGAAGCCCACGCGCGGCCGGGAGCTCGGCAACGGCGGCATGGGCGGCGGAATCGATGCGCTGAACATTTCTTCCGATTTGTGTCTCAGCCGTTCCGTGCGCGATACCGCCGCGTTCCTGAACGTTGTCGAGAACAAGAACAACGCCTCGCTTCAGCCGGTGGGATACATTACCGGCCCATCCAAGAAGCGCCTCAAGATCGCGCTCGTTCTGGAAACCTTCGACGGCAAGATGCCCGATCCCGCCGTCGAGAAAGCCATCCGCGCGGTTGCTAAGCTGTGCGATCAGCTCGGGCACCACGTCGAGGAATCCAAACTCGACATCAACGGACCGGAGTTCATCGACGCTTTTATCGGCTTCTGGGCCAGCGATACCGTGGCGCTGGAAGGCCAGGTTGCGAAGTTACTCGGCCCGGATACCAAGCCCGCGGATGTGCTCGAACCGTGGACTCTCGGCCTGATCAATCTGGGCAAGACGCGCGGACCCAAGGCCTGCGCCGAGCGCGCCATCAAAGCGTTCGGAGACGCGAGCGCGCGGCTGGAAAAGACGTTCCAGTCCTATGATGTCATCCTGTCGCCGGTGATGCGCCTGCCGCCGTATCCGATCGGCGATCATGCGCCGACAGTGGAATTCAAGACGCTGCTCCCGCGCGTGTTGGATGTGGTCGGCTACACGCCGTTGCACAACGCGGTGGGCAGCACGGCGATGTCTGTGCCGCTCGAGTGGACCTCGGACGGCTTGCCGATCGGCAGCCAATTCGCAGCGTGGAAAGGCGGGGAACCGACCCTGCTCCAATTGGCCTACGAGCTGGAGGCCGCGCACCCCTGGGCCGGCAAGCATCCGCGGATTTTCGCCGCGTGACGCTGCGAGCAGCTGTCTGATTTTGTTGGAGGCGCGGGCCGGAGTCGAACCGGCGAATAAAGGTTTTGCAGACCTTTACATGCCGTTGACGAGAGCGGGTTACAACTGATTGCCCAATGATTTGTCCGGCGCGCGCTGGGCCCTCAGTCGCAATGGTGCGCACGACGTACAAACGGGCGGCTCCACGGTCTGATGAGGTGCGCGGGAAGTTGGCCGAACAACCCAGGCTCAAGACTGGAAAGATACGGAGAGAATCAAGGGCCGTGCTCGAGATGAATCTCAACATCAAGCCCATCCGGCTTGAGCAAAACAAAAGGCGGCGCTCGAGGCAGGAAAAGACGGTCTCGAACCAGCAGTTATCGATGTGGTTAAGCGAGCACAAACCAACTACGGGCTTGACGGAGCAGGATGCAAGCCCGATCGAGTTCGGCCGGGAGATCTTCACCAAACACGCGGTCGCCGCGACAACCTACGCACGTGTCGTGAAGGTCTTCGGGGAGCGTTACTTGGTGGATTTGATAGCCGTCATGGGCCAGCATGCTAGCGAAGCGACGATGCTAGCGGCCTTCGATCAGCACCTGCCGGTTGGCCAAGCGCCCCGATAGCATCGAAGGCGACCGCCCCTTGACCTCGCAATCAGCGGGCAGTAACATTCTTAAGTACATAATGTCGCCCAAAAGGAGCAGGAAATGAACTTGCGATGCTTTGGTTTGGTGGTTTGTGTTACAGCATTTGCGGCGTTTGCCCAGGGGCAGCAGTATAAAGCGCCGCTGGCTTCGGACGGGCATCCAGATTTGCAGGGGTTCTGGGCCAACAACATTGCCACGCCGCTCGAACGCCCGAAGGAACTCGCCGACCATCCGGTGCTCACCGACGCTGAAGTTAAGGCGATGCGGCAAAAAGCTGAGGAGATGTTTGTCAGCGGGAAGGTGGATGCCGCGTTTGGCGATCAACTTTTTCGGACGACCTGGGCGAATGTGAAGGGCCTGAAGGTTGGCTTCACGAGTACAGACGGCGAGACGGGCGATTACGGCTCGGAGTGGAACGATCACAGAGTCTGGGATAACCGGACTTCGCTGATTACGGACCCGACGGATGGACATATCCCTCCGTTGACCGATCGGGCGAAGAAGCTGCAGGAAGAGCAGAGGATAGCCCGGCAGCGTCCCGCTCAGAGTCCTGAGGATCGGTCTTTAGGGGAACGCTGTATCACTCGCGGCTCGCCCGCGATCCAGGCGGGATACCAGAGCTATTTCCAGATCGTGCAGACGCCGAAGGCGGTCATGATCTTGACCGAAATGTTCCACGATGTGCGAGTCATCAACCTGGACAACCAGTCGCATGTGCCGGCGGCCGTGCAAGAGTGGATGGGGGATTCGCGCGGGCACTGGGAAAGCAACACCTTGGTAGTCGACACTACCAACTACCTGCCGCGCGCTTTTCAGGGGATCTCGAGCGAGAAGCTGCACGTCACGGAACGGATTTCGCGTCAGGATGCCGAGACGATTCGGTATGAAATTACCGTGAACGATCCGGACACCTGGACAAAGCCGTGGAGCCTGATGATTCCGCTGCAGCGGTCGGCGCAGCCGGTTTATGAGTATGCTTGCCACGAGGGCAATATCGGCTTAGCGGGCATACTAGCCGGTGCGCGGGCCGATGAGGCCAAAGGGTTATCGAAGTAGATGGCATTGTAGACTGACATTTCTGCGCTGAAGCTTCCGACTTCGGTTCGCTGTCTCCGCCGGCGTGAACTCGAACTACGACGAACCGCTCGCATGCATCAATGTCCTTATAAGCCCGCTAGAGAAATGGCCGAAGGAGGACCTGCAACGCAATATCGAGTTCATGCGCGCCTTCAGAAATCATGTGTGTCCGCGCAACCGTGACGAAGGTACGAAAGGTTGAAAAGAATGCCACGAGTGAAGAGTGACCTGTTGCTGGTCGGAAGCCTTCCAGGGTCTTCGACGGAGTCTGTGCTGCGCCTCGCAAGCGAGCTGTTTGGCGACCTTGTGTTTGCCCTCCCCGATGGCGAAACTGGGCCGCGCGCCGCGTGGGTGGGCTATGATCGCGCGACGCTGATCAACCCACACCCGGATGTGGAGGTGATTCCGCAAACAGAGTCCCCAACGGACACACCGCGTCACGCCTATGAGACGCCGCTGGTGCGCATCCGGGAGGGCGTGAAAGAGCTCCACTGGAACTCTTGGCCGCGGATCGATGAGACACTCGTGTCGTATCAGTTGTTCCGCAATCTGAAGCGCGAGGGCGTCATTCCTTCGCATTTGCGATTTCAGGTGTGCCTGCCGTTTCCAGCCAGTGTTCTGTACGGATTCCGATACAATTACACCGCCGACCAGCCCATCGCCATGCGCGGGTTCGAAGAACTCGTCCGGCGCGAGTTGACGCGGCTGCTCTCCAAAATTCCCGCCAGTGAGTTGGCGCTCCAGTGGGACGTATGTTTCGAGGTCCTTGACCTAGAAGGCGTCCTGGCTTGGACTCTGGGCGACGCGTGGGAACGTTTCGCGGGTCCGGTAAGACGTTTGGCTCATCTTGTTCCCGAGGATGTGCTACTCGGCTATCACTTGTGTTACGGCACTTTTCCAGAGTGGCCAATGTACGAGGCTCGGGATATGAGCTTGCTGGTCCGCATGGCGAACTACGCCATAGCGGAGTCGGGCCGGAAGGTGGATTGGATTCATATGGCTGGGCCGCGATACCTCCGCAGCGAAGACGACAAGTTTTTCAAGCCACTCGCAGATCTCAAGCGCGGTGATGCGCGTCCGTATCTGGGCATTGTGCTGCCGATGGATGGAGTCCGGGGCCTTGAACGGCGGGAGCGAACGGCATCGACGTATCTTTCGGACTTCGGCTTGTCCATGTACTGTGGCTTTGGACGCCAACCCGGTATGGACGGCACACAAACAATGCGCGAGCATAGCCGTGTCGTTCGGTGTGTCAGGACCCGAAATGACGCGCGCATGGTTTGACACGAAAGCGTCTCCAGGCCCGTCGCAAAATCGTCAGGCCGAATAGCTACCGATATTACGCGGGCGAGGCTCTTTGCGCTGCTCAACTTCTCGCTAACGACTTATCAGGACCAACCCGGCTTGAGATCCGAACGTCGACACTCACTGCCATGTTTGAACCGTTTCCAGTAAAGCGCGCGTCTCGGA
>Ga0302324_100011264_pt1 | contig 18376 bp, 18 predicted proteins | sample Palsa_T0_1_FD_201949 | JGI IMG/M metagenome (GOLD analysis project Ga0302324, IMG submission 201949) | Peat permafrost microbial communities from Stordalen Mire near Abisko, Sweden - Palsa_T0_1 | ecosystem: Environmental > Terrestrial > Soil > Palsa > Peat permafrost | place: Sweden: Abisko... | reverse complement strand
CGTTTCGTAGCGCGGATACCGCAGCGCCTGCGACCGTTTCCTTCGGCGATGAGAAATGGTGGGACGCGTTTCAAGATCCACAACTCCAGGCGCTGATCCGCACCGCGCTTCAACACAATTACGATGTGCGCATCGCCGCAACCCGCATCCTGCAAGCGCAAGCCCAGTTGGGCATCACGCGCAGCAACGAGCTCCCCTCTGCCGCCGCAATCGTGGCGGGCAATGCCAGCCGATATTCGGCATCCAAGTTCTTTGGCGCCTACGACACCAGCTATACCGAACTCGGACTCGGCTTCCAGTGGAATTTGGATTTTTGGGGAAAGTATCGCCGGGCCACCGAATCCGCTCGCGATCAATTGCTGGCCGCGAATTGGGCGCGGCAAGAGGTCATCATGTCCCTCGTAGCCGATCTCGCCTCGGCGTATTTCACCTTGCGCGAGCAGGATCTGGAAATTCAAATCTCGCAGCATACGCTCTCTTCCGATCAGGATTCGCTTCGGCTGACGCAGTTGTTGTCCGACCATGGCCGTACCTCCCTGGTGGATGTGCGCCAGGCGGAAGAGTTGGTGTACGCCGCCTCCGGCGCCATCCCCAGCATTGAAAAACAGATCGCGCAACAGGAAAACTTGATCAGTATTCTGATGGGAGAAAACCCCGGTAGTGTGACTCGCGGACTGGAACTGATCGCCCAGCCGCACCCGCTCGAAGTTCCCCCGGGTCTCCCCTCCTCGCTTCTGGAGCGCAGGCCCGATATCCGCGAAGCCGAGGCGCAGCTCATGGCCATGAATGCTCAGATCGGCGTGGCCAAAGCCGCTTACTTTCCCGAAATCAGTCTCACTGGCTCCGGCGGTGTTCAGAGTATCCCGCTCTTGCAATTATTCAGCGGGCCGGCGGGGATGTGGTCCTTTACTGGCCAACTCGCTCAACCGCTCTACGCCGGGGGTAGCCTGAAAGGCGGCGTGAAGTTGGCGCAAGCGCAAGAGCAGCAAGCAGAGTTAACGTATCAGCAGACAATCCAACAAGCATTTCGCGAAGTCTCCGATGCGCTCGTTGCTTACTCCAAAGACCAGGAGTTTCGCAAACAGCAGGAATTGCTGACACGCGCCGCGGAAGACGCCAACAATCTTTCCGATCTGCGATACAGAGGCGGGGCCGCCAGTTACCTGGAAGTTCTCGTCGCCAATACCCGATACTTCTCGGCTGAGTTGACGCTGGCCCAAGCCCAGCTGAACGAGATGCTCGACTATGTGGACATCTATCGCGCTTTAGGGGGTGGATGGGAACAGTAAGCGATTCGTTGTGATTTCCCCTCCGAGATTTCCATCTAGAGGCCGACCTTCGCGGCCGCGGTGCGAGAATGCGTGCGCCACACTTCTAGAAATTTCAGGCATTCGGCCATCCCTTCTCCCGTTTTGGCGGACAGTTTGAAAACTTCCATGCCGGGACGCACAGCTTGTATGTTGCGCAACGCGGCCGCTTCGTCAAATTCGACAGCCGCGGCGAGATCTGATTTTGTGATGATGGCCACATCCGCGCTGTTGAAAATCGTCGGATACTTAAGGGGCTTGTCCTCGCCCTCGGTCACGGAGAGCAGCACGAAACGCAAGTCTTCGCCCAGGTCGTAAGAGGAAGGGCACACCAGGTTCCCCACATTTTCAATAAACAAGAAATCCAGCCGGTTCAGGTCCCACCCCTCGAGGGCATTTTGGACCATGGCCGCTTCCAGATGGCACACAGTGCCCGTAAGGATTTGTCTCACCGGGGCTTGGCTGCGAGCCAGGCGGGCGGCATCATTTTCAGTGGCGAGATCGCCGACAAGGGCCGCGACCCTGTAGCGTGGGTGAAGGAGCGTCAACGCCCTCTCGAGAAAAGCGGTCTTGCCGGAACCCGGGCTGGAAACGAAGCTTACGGCTAGCACGCCCGCTTCTCGGAAACGCTCACGCAACGCGCGAGCGACGATATCGTTTTGCTTGAGGACGTTCTTCCGGACTTCCACGAGCCGAGGTTGGGTGGTCATGATTTGATCTCCAGCGCTACGACTTCCAGCTCTTTCCCACGGACAATGTTCGCCGTTGGAGTGAAGCACTTAGAACAACAGAACCACTGAATCGAATGAATTCGTCGGGGAACCTGACATTTTGGACAAAAGACTTCCACTGGAATTTCCTCGATCACAAGTTGAGAACCTTCGAGAGGCGTTGCCTCGCATGCCATTTCGTAGGAAGAGAGAAGCGCTTCTTTCACCACGCCGGACAACATCCCGAGACGCAGATGCACGGCCAACACTTGCGCCTGGCCGCGGCGTTCCGCTTCCTCCTGGGCCATCTCGACGATGCTCAGGGCGATCGAGAGTTCATGCATTTTCCGGCCCCGCTTTCGCGCCGGTCGGAGAATATTCCCTTCGCGCGAGCGGCGACCACGCGGAATCTGGGTTTTGGAGCGAAGCGCCCAATCCGGGGTTTCCCATCGCGGCAAGCGCAGCTTGCCCGAGGCTAATTCCGCCATCGCCCGGCGGAACGACGTGATTCGTCCATACCTGCAAATGCTCCGCTTCGATGAGGCTCTTCATGTCGCTCAAGAGCAGCTCGTTTTGGAAGACCCCGCCCGACAGGACGATCGTAACGGCTCCGCGCTCCTGGCACAGGGTTGCGATGGCGCCACAAAGCCCCTCCGCAATTCCGCGATGAAAGGCGCGAGCGATTTCACTTCTGTCCCGGTCGCGCAGCCGGTCGCGAGTCATGCCGTCGAGAAGCGGGCGAAAGTCCAGTTCGCCGCCTGAGAAGGGGAAAGGATATGCGTCGGCCGTGCACGCATGGCTGGCAAGGCGTTCCAGCCACATCGCGGCCTGCCCCTCGAAAGTAACTTCGCGAGTGAAGCCCGCGAGCGCCGCCGCGGTGTCGAAGAGCCTGCCCATGGAAGTCGTGCCAAAACAGCGAATCTTTGCACGCACAAGTTTCGAAGCGTCGCGATAGCGCGAGGAGAATGAGAACGGGGGTGCGGAGAAGTCCGGCGGATCATTAAGTTGCGCGAGAAAACCCGCCGCGGCTTGCATCGGCCAGGAAGTGGCGGCATCGCCGCCGGGCAGGTCGGCTGCGCGCAGATGCGATACGCGCTGAAAACCTTCGCGCAAGCTCCCGGCGAAAATCTCGCCGCCCCAGATCGTGCCGTCATCGCCATAGCCGGTTCCATCGAAACTGACGCCGACGACGCGCTGGTCCCACGCGCCCCGCTCGGCGAGCACGGAAGCGATGTGTGCGCGGTGATGCTGCACGGCGCACTTTTTCCAAGCGGAAAGATCCGAGGCATGCATCGTCGAAATATATTGAGGATGTAAATCGTGAACGATCGACAATTCGTCCGAATCGATTTCATACATCGAAAGCAAATCCCGGATCGTCTCCTGAAAGGCGCAAAAGGATTCGTAGCGATCGAGGTCGCCGATGTGCTGGCTGACGAAGGCTTGTCCGCCCACAACCAAAGTAATCGTGTTCTTGAGGTCCGCTCCCAGGGCGAGGATGGGGCGATCGGTGGGAATCACAGCAGCGGCGGCGGGGGCGTACCCGCGCGCGCGGCGAAGAATGGTTGGGCCGAAAACGCCCGCGCGGGCAACCGAATCGTCCACGCGCCGGGCGATGGGGCGTTCGCCAATTAAAAAGCCATCCGCAATGCCGGAGAGTTGGTGCAGCGCGTCGTCGTCCCGGTAGGCAATCGGCTCGCTCGAACGATTGGCGCTGGTCATCACCAGAATTTCAGGGGCGCCTGCGGCAAACAACAAATGATGCAATGGCGTGTAGGGCAACATCACGCCGAACTCGTCATTCTCGGAGGCGACGCCAGGCAAATCGGTCTTGGCCGGCGCAAGAACGATGGGCCGGGCGATCGAGTTCATCAACGCTTCCGCCTCGGGGCTGAGATCGACTAGGCTTCGTGCGGCTTCGCAATTCTTCACCATCAGAGCGAAGGGTTTTTCCTTGCGATATTTCCTGGCTCGCAAAGCGTAAACCGCTTCCATATTTCTTGCGTCGCAGGCCAGATGGTAGCCACCGAGCCCCTTTACGGCCACGATCATCCCGGATCGCAGATAATGAACAGCCATTCGAATGGCTTCTTCGTCGCCATGGACAACTTCATCACCGGCCCGAAAAAAATAGTGCGGTCCGCAAACGGGGCAGGCAATGGGTTGCGCGTGGAAGCGCCGATTTGCAGGGTCGGCGTACTCAGCGGCGCAGCGTTCCTCAAGGCGCCAATCGGCCATCGTGGTATTGGGGCGATCGTAAGGCAAACTTTGAATCACGCTGTAGCGGGGACCGCAATTTGTGCAATTGATGTAAGGATAGAGATGACGGCAATCGTGTGGATCGAAAAGCTCTTGCAGGCAATTCTCGCAAACAGGCAAATCGGGAGAGATTCGAACGGTGGGCTGCCGCTTGGCCGTGCTTTCCCGAATCGTGAATTCCTTGGCGCCGCACGGCTCCGCGGGTTCAATGGAAATTTCCGTGATCGCCGCCGCCTGCGGCGGCCGCGTTTTCATCTCGTCGAGAAAGGATTGCACGGGTTCTCTCTCTCCTTCGAGATGAATCTTCACCCCTTCTTCCGCATTTAGCACCCAACCCTTCAAACCCTTCGCGCACGCGAGCCGATAGACGAAGGGACGGAAGCCGACGCCTTGCACCACGCCGCGCACTTTGATGGAGTAAGCGTTCGCCATCCGTTCACTTTCCGACGACGCACGATCGTCCCTGCCATCCCACTTGAATCACCTTGCCGTCCTGCACGAGCAGCGGCACGGCGAACGGGGCTTGCACCAGGGAACGCAGGCGCTCGCGCGCGTGGGCGTCGGTTTCGACGTCGTATTCGATGAACTCGCGGCCCTTCCATTCCAGCCATTCACGCATTTCGCCGGTGTAAGGGCAGCCTGCCGTTCCATAGAGTTCGAGGTTAGGCATGGCCCAATCCCTCCAGGGCCTCTCGAATCACGTGATACATGGAGGCTTGCACTTCCTGGATGCGCGGAATGTAGTCCGACCGAACGATCAACGGAAAATCCGCCAGGCCTCGGCGGGCGACTTCCCCACCGTCATAGCCGAGGAGCGCCACGGTGAGCAGCCCCTCCTTTCGCGCTTCTTCCAGGGCCATGACGATATTTTTCGAGCCGCCGCTGGTGGAAATCGCGACCGCAACGTCGCCCGGCCGCGCCTGCGCGATCAATTGCCGCTGGAAAATCAATTCCGTGCCAACGTCATTGGCGATCGCCGAGAGATTCGCGGGTTCCATGGAGAGGGAAACAGCGGGAACGGGATCGTATCCAGGCGGAGGCATGACGCAATCGATGGCCCAATCGTTTGCATCCGTGGCCGATCCGCCGTTGCCGAAAAGGATGAGCTTGCCGCCGTGATCGACGCGTTCGCGAATCGCGATGGCGGCGTTGGCGATTTTTTCCAGTTCTTCCTTCGCCACTTGGGCGCGTAGACGGGAATCATCGCGCACTTTCATCAGGATCGAAGCGGCGACTTCGGCGACGATCTCCAGCGTTCCTTGCTTTTCCTTGCCGAGAAACGGGTAAAGGAATGCGGCTTCGCCGACGTCATGGCCTAATTCGCGGTGCTCGAAGAAGACGTGCACAGTTTCCCAGAGCGTGTGATACAGAATCTCGATCAGCTCCTGGTGGACGAATGGGTCCTCTGTCGCGGGGCTAAAGGAATAGGAACCTTCTCCACCGGGCAACGCAAATGTCATGGCCCCGCGCCGCCGCGCCGCCTCCAGCGCGGACCGCACTTCAAGGTCGCCCTCGGGAGGACCGAAGCCCATGGCGATGTCATCGGCTTGGACGAGTGCTTTCAGCCAAGGCTCGAAGGCAAGAGAAAGATCGAGCGCGGGGAGCGCGCGCTTTCCGACGATCACCGGATGCACGAATTCCACCGAAACGTGCTGCGCGTCCGTCGCATACGGCCCCCGCCCAAAGGCCAGGAGCCGGCCACCGCGAAGAAAGCGCTCGGACATTTCGCGGCACGCTTCGGCCAAGCGGTCCGCTTCCAGGGTGAAAAAGCACTCGAGCACTTTATTGCGCGCCAGCAATCGCTGTTCGATCTGCGCCGATAGCTCTAGAGTCGCCGCCATCCTGTCTCCTAACAAATCCGGGGCAGAGGGTCGCCCACAAGCATGTCCACAATCCGGCCTCCACCGTAAAGAGTCGTCACCAAAACCGCGCTTTCCGGTTGTTCTCGAATTTCGCCGATGATTTCGGCTTCTTCTCCTCCGGGCGTCTCGCGAAGGGTATGCAGCGCCGCTTCCGCATACTCGGAGGAAACGATGGCGAGAAATTGCCCCTCATTTGCGATGTGCAAGGAGTCCAGGCCCAGAAGCTCGCAGGCGCCGCGCACGGAATCGCGCACGGGAATTTTTTCCTCGAAAAGGACGATCCCGTGCCCGCAATCCCGCGCCAATTCGTTGAGGGAGGTGGCCACGCCCCCGCGCGTCGGATCGCGCATCCAGCGGACGCCCGCTCCGGCCGCTTGCACGAGCGCTTGAACCAGCGGAAACACGGAGCGGGTGTCTGAACGCAATTCAGCTTCGAGGTCCAGATCTCCGCGAGCGAGCAGAATCGTGATGCCGTGGTCGCCGATGGGACCGGAGAGCAGAATTTTGTCGCCCGACCGCACGGACTGCGGCGAAATTTCAACGCCTGAGAGGAGCCGACCAATTCCGGTGGTCGTGATGTACATGCCGTCGGCCTTGCCGTGCTCCACAACCTTCGTGTCTCCGCCAGCGATCTTCACCCCGGCCATTTCCGCTGCTTGGCCCATGGCGCGAACTTCCGCCTCCAGAATTTCCGTCGGCAATCCTGCCTCCAGAACGAAGGTGACCACGATCGCTTCCGCCCTCGCGCCGGACACCGCGAGATCGTTCACAGTGCCGTTGATGGCCAGCTCACCGATCGAACCTCCGGGAAATTGCAACGGCTTGACCACAAAACTGTCCGTGGTCATGGCGATGCGTGTCCCATTAATTTGGATATGCGCGGCATCGCCCAGCGGGCCCGGAGAGGAACCAAACAGAAGCGGAGCAAACAAGCCTTCGACTAGCCTCCGGCTGGCCTTGCCCCCGGCACCATGCGCCATTTCGATCTGCGTTTCGCGAAAGCTGATCTTGCGTGCGGGAGAGGCCATAGGAATCTCATTCGCTCAATTCGTCGCGGCGTTCGCGATGGAAATGGGTTTGCGGTGCTCGTAGTTGTAATAGGCCGCGCACGAACCTTCCGAGGAAACCATCAAGGCGCCGACTGGTTGTTCGGGCGTACACTCGCGTCCAAACAGTTTGCATTGCGCCGGCTTGAGCACACCTTTCAGCACCTCGCCGCATTGCGCCGCCTTGGGGTCGGTCACCCGCAGGCCGGGAACGGTGAAGCGCTGCTCGGAATCCCACTCCGCGTAGCCGGCGCGAATTTTCAGGGCCGACTGCGAAATGAATCCCAGACCTCGCCATTCGAAATAAGGGCGCAGTTCAAATACTTCCGCCATAGCGCGCAGAGCCGCGCGATTTCCTTCCCAGGGGACCACGCGCTTGTATTGGTTCTCTACTTTCGCCTCGCCCTTTCGAAGCTGGCGCAGAAGCATCACGATGGACTGGAGAATGTCCAGCGGTTCGAAACCCGAGACGACCACCGGCTTGCCTTCATCCTTGGCGATCCAGTCGTACGGGCGGCATCCGATCACCGTGGAGACGTGCCCCGGGCCGACAAAACCATCGAGGCGCATATCCGGGGAATCCAGAATCGCCCGAATGGCGGGAATGATGGTGACGTGATTGCAAAACACGGAAAAATTTTGCAGCCCTTCCATTTTTGCGCGAACCAGCGTCAGCGCCGTGGAGGGCGCCGTGGTTTCAAAACCGATGGCGAAAAACATGACGTGCTTTTCGGGATTGGCGCGCGCCAGTTTGAGCGCGTCCGCGGGGGAATAGACGATGCGAACGTCCATGCCGCGCGCTTTGTACTCCAGAGGGCTTCCATGAGTCCCCGGAACGCGCATCATATCCCCGAACGCGGCAAAGATAAAATCCGGTTGCGCGGCCAGGGACAAGCCGTCGTCAATCCTGCCCATGGGAAGCACGCACACCGGGCAGCCGGGGCCGTGGATCAATTCCACGTTTGCTGGAAGCAGATCTTTCAGACCGAAACGATAGATGGCGTGGGTGTGGCCGCCGCATACTTCCATGATGCGGTAGTGGCGATTCGGATCGGCCAGTTTGCGGATTTCTTCGCCTGCCTTTGCGATCAACTCTGGCGCACGGAATTCATCCACAAATTTCATGGCGTCCGCCTTTGACCCAGCGGGTCTTGCTCCTCAATTTCCAGACCGTAGCCGCGCACTTCTTGCATGGCGGCCTCGGTCTCGCCGAGCATCGTGAGGGTTCGCATCTGATCGGCGGCATCGGCTTCGCTGATTTTGCTCATGGCGAAACCCACGTGGATCAGCACCCAGTCGCCGGGAACCGGTGGATCGTCTTGCAAAAGCCCCAAATCCACTTTGCGGCGCACGCCTACGACGTCAACGACCGCTTGCTGCGGGTTTTGCGAGTCGATCTCGATGATCTTCCCGGGTATCGCTAGGCACACGGTGCAACTCCTATGGACTGCTTCATTTCCCTCGCAGGAAGCATTGCGCGCGGGCCCCTTTGTGGCGCCGGCGGGACGCCGGCGCCACGAAAAGCGAACGATCTTTGCGGATTCGAGGGCATCATTCCTGCTTTTGGGCCACCAGTTCAAAGCTGAACTTGAGATCGTCCTTCAACCGCAATGCACCGCCGGCAAACGAAAACGGTTTGATGCCGTAATCGGATTGGCGCAGCGGGAAGTCACCGGAGATTCGCAAGATGGGCCCCATGGCGGTAACGCGGGCGGTAAAGGAATGCGATTGTGTGTTGCCGTGAAACGAGAGGTCGCCCTTTACGTCGGCGCGAAGCAGATCGGCGCCTAACTTCTGAATGATGATCTCCTTGCTTTCAAACGACGCCACGGGAAAGCGGCTAACCTCCAGAATTTTCCCGTACATTTCCTGTTCGAGTTTCTCGCGGTCGTCGCGTTTCATTTCGTCAAGAACTTCCATCGTGCTCGTCCGCACCGTCATGCGCACGATCGCCTTCTCATAGGTCTCAGGGTCGCACTCGATTTCGCCGTCGAAATCGCGAATTCCCAGCGTGGGGTTATGGCCGAACGAAGAGAGCATGCCCGTGGCAAAGGCTTGCACCGTGAACCGGCTCGCAACTGGATCGATCAGAAATTTCACCGGCTCAAGTCCTCGCTTTGTCCCCGCATCCATGGGCTGAACCCCTACCGCTTCATCTTGCCGGCGCACTACATTTGCCGGGCGATGTTAACTGTTGCAGAAGATAACCCTACATGGAACGCAGGCGGAAATATCGTTCCAAATCGGGCAACGCCGCAGTGGCGAGATTGCCGACTCCCACCTGCCCGAGGTAACGGCGAACGGTCGGATTGGAAAGCACCAGTCCCGCGCCGAAGATCACGAGCGCCACGCCTCCGAGCATGTAAAGGGTTTCTTTATCCACCCCATTTCCTTCGTCAAGGCGGTCCATGATTTGAGTCGCCATTCGTGTCTCCTTTAAGCGATGGGAATCGCATTCATTTCTTTGTGGGCCATTCTCCCGCAAGAATCCGTGTCACCAGGGAATCGATTAGATTTACGGCTTCCACGACGGCCGTTGCCACCGGCTCGCTCAGACCCATTTGTCCTTCTTCCGGCCCGAGTGTCGCCGGCACGCAGCCGACAACCAGGGCGCGCTTCAGCTCGCCGCCCATGTTCTTTGCCATCTTCAACACACGGACCGGATTCATCGCGTGGGGCTCGATAAAACCTGGTTGTGTTTCGGCGGAACTCAATTCCTGCAAGTCCGGCTCGACGACGAAGAGGGTGCCCGGCTGGCCTTCGCCGGGATAAGCATCCACTAGGATGGTTGTCTCGTAGCCCTCGAGCAAAGCGTAGGCGAGGTCAAACCCGCGAATTCCAAAGTCGGCCACGCGAACGCCTGACGGAAAGGATCGTTTGGCGAGCTGGCCGGCGACTTCCACACCGAAACCATCGTCCGCCAGAAAAATGTTGCCGATTCCGGCTATGAGTATCTTCTTGGTTTCCTTGGCCGGCGCTTCTTCCTCTTTGGCAACGGGTTCGAGCTCGCTTGGAGCGAAGAAAAAACGGTGCCCGGGCTGCCGCATGAAGCCAATGTCCCTGCCGGGGTCGTCATCGAGAACCACGCAAACATGCAATTTACCTTCGTAATCTTGCTCGATGGATTCGACTGCCGCGACTTTTCCACGAAGGGCCAGGTCGAAAACATCCCCGCCCGCATTCGGGCGCAACCGCACACGATCGCCGCAATGGATTTGAACGCCCGAAATCTCAAGCGACTTGACCGGATTCTTTTCTTCCAGGAGATGCCATTCCCATTCGTTCATGGCATCTCTTCCTTGGCGCCGCGCAGGCCGCGCAACACTCCGTGAAGTTTCCTCCATTGTTCATCCGGCATGTTTTCCGTCCGTTCCAGAATCTGGCGCGCGCGTTCATCGGACTGGCGCATTTCCCGCTTCTCTTCTTCCGTCAAGGTCATGATGCGCAGCGACAAAATTTCATCGATCTCCGCGCCATCGAACAAATCACCGGGACTTTCCGGTGCGATCTGCGGATAGTCGTACAAGATGATGGGCGAGGAGAGCACGGTATCGCGCTGCCCCTCTTCGCCGACAAGAACCGGCCACGTCCCCACGTTCTGGCACGACGAAGCGAAATCGCGGCAGACCTCCGGAGGGTCGACCAGAGAAACGAATTCTCCGTCGCGCGCTTCCAGGATCGTGTGGGCCGAAACCAGGGATTTCGCCAGGGCTTCTTCTCGTCCGATGGGGCGGCCGCTCTCGATCCTCGAATAATTCGCAATGCGCACGGTAAGCTTGAACAGGCCTTTCTCCAGCCGCGCGGCTGCGAGTTCGATCGTTCCCGCGACATCCGCTTTGTTGCGCAGGATGATTCCGGCGACCAAGCCGCCTGCATCCCGGATCGCCTCTCGTTCCTGCTTGGCGGACAGCCGGAAGGGCCACTGCATCGGTTGAGCCGCCAGCGCGGAAAGGTCAAGCTCTGTCACTTGGATCTCTTCTTCGACGGCCTCTTGCCAAGGCTGGTAAACGTTTTCGTTGACTTCCAGGCGTTCGACCGTTTCCATGTTTTCCGGAGTGATGGAGGACAGGTTACTCAGGGGCGTAAGAATTTTTTCAATCGAACGCTCCACCAGACGCAAGAATCTGACGCGAATCAAGCACCGCGTTCCCTCATTCCCCAGCACCAGGCATTCCGTTTGCATGGTCCAGGCATCCGTGCCGCCTTGCGCCTCGCTGAAGGCGCGTGGGTAGACGACGCCGAAGTTGAATCTCTGCCTGTTCTTTACAGCCGAGGGGCGGTAGGGGTAAAGCATGTACCCTTCGTAGAGGACGGCCTTCACGATCCCGTCCACGAGCGCGGCGTTCATGACCGCACCGTTTCCGGAAGGGCGTTCAATGCCCTTTCGATTGCTTCTTCCCATGAAGGAATTCCCTCGCGCACCTTGTATTGATAGAGCTTCTCGAATGTTTCCCTTTGCAGGGCGAGCCAGGCGGAATTCGGATAGTACGCGTCCATCAGGTCTTTCCACACCTTTACCAGCAGCCGGTACTTCGCTTCTTTGTCCCAGGAAATGGGAGCGACCTGCAGCGTTTCCGCTTCTCCTTGATAAAAAACGTTTCCGCTAAATTGGAAGCACAGCGGCAAATCGCCGCTCGACACGCCGTGAAAATATTTCGTGGCCGCCACATTGAAATCGAACGTGCACGGCACGGGAATGTCCGCCTGGACGCTGCCAGTGAAACGCGGCACTACCACGCTGGCGTGAGTCCACAGCATGTTACGCAGCGTCTGGCCCCATCGATCGGGCTCCCCAAAAAGGTCCTGAAGCCGCGCTTGCTCGCTGGGATCGTATTTCCGTCGGGTCACTTCGATCTGGATCTGCGCTCGCATGGCGATGGTGTGGACAATTTCTTCGCTGGCGCGATTAACGATGCGCACTTTGAACGATAGCAACGGCGCGGCCGCGAACTGGACCACGTCGGCGCCTTCGATCGAAAATTGCAAATCAGGCATGCGCGCCTTCTTGGCCGAGACCTGCTTCCTTCTTCAGAGCGGCAAAAAACGCGGCAATTTCTCGCCACACTTCCGTGCCGCCGGAAAGCCCGCGCCAATGCGTGCGGATCAGCCCGACCAGCTTGTAGCATTCGTCGATGGGAACGAGATAATACTCGGCAGGGGCAGCCCCTCGAACGGGTCCCACGCGGTTCACCAGCAACGCGGTTACGTCGGCCTGCATCTCGCCCAAAATTGGATTCCTCCCCACGATGTCGGCCCACGTGTCCAGCGAGAGCAGCGACTCGGTGGGTCCGGCGGGACTCGGGTATAGGGCGATCACTTTTTCTTGTGGCGAGCTCTTAAAGAAAAAAGCCATCTCGATCGGCACCATCAATCCATCCCACTGCGCGTCGGTCAACTGAAAATCCTGAAGGAAACGCACTTCGCGCGGAACGCGCTTGTACTTTGTTCCGCTCTGCCCCTCGAAGAGAATCGCGCACGCGGCGCACGCGCAAATCAGCTTGCGGTTGGACGGCTCGACCAGGTGTTCATGCTCCGCAGCGAGTTCCAGGCTGCACATCTCGCAGCGTTCGACGACCGTGCGCTTGCGCGCAAACTGGCGAAGCGCCGCGAACGCGCTATCCTGTTGGGATGGAAGCGCGGGAGGCATTTCAGTCGCCGCTCCGTTCGGCCCTCGCGGCATGCAAAGCAGCCGTTGCCTTACCGCTCTCGAGTTGCGCCACAGACACAAATCCGGATCGCGACAGCGATTCGCCCAACTCTTGCACGACGATGGAGGCCGCGTCCGGCGCCGCGTTTTGCACGGCGGCCTCGAGGGTGGATTTTACGAGCGCGCCGGAAGAGCCGCAGCCGCTCGACTTCACCTCTAAGCGCAGCGTGACCGTGCCGTCTTCCCCAATGGAAACCAGCTCCGCATAGGCAGAGTGTAATTCCAAGAACGGTCGCGATTTCTCGACCGCGCGCGTCACGCGAGTGTGCAAGCTTTCCGGGTGCAGCCCGTACAGCAGGAGCACGCTGCTCACCAGTTCATCGCCGCCACATTTCCGGATCAGGGCCTGTCCCGATTCGCCGCTCTCGTAAGCAATCTCCAGGATTCGTTCTAGCGCGGCTCCGTGCAGCGCCATCAGCGACTCGAGGAGTTCCTTGGCCATGGCGCGAGCGTTCGGATCGGCGGCCGATTCGAGTTGCTCGACCATTTCCCCGATGCGTTGAATTCGCTTTTGGAACGCTGCGTCTTGCGCCATGGTTTCCTCGTAGGACGGGCTTCAGCCTGTCTTGTGTTCATCGCGCTTGCGATCGAAAACCGACAGGCTGGAGCCCGTCCTACTTTGCATCAAGCATTCATGCCGAACATCGGCGAGTGATGAGTTTCCAGCGTTTTTCCATTGCCTAGGTACATGTGCACGCCGCACGGGAGGCATGGATCGAAACTCCGCACGGCGCGCATGATGTCTATGCCCTTAAATTTGTCCGGCCCATTCTCTTCAAAGATGGGCGTGTTCTGCACCGCATCCTCGTAAGGCCCCGGGGTTCCGTAGATGTCCCGCGGGTTTGCGTTCCACGGCGTTGGCGGATACGGATGGTAATTGGCGATTTTTCCATCGCGGATGACGACGTGATGGGAGAGCACGCCGCGCACCGCTTCGTGGAAGCCGCAGCCAATGGCATCCTGCGGCACGGTGAAATCCGACCACGTCTTGGTCCTGCCGGCGTGCAATTCCGCCAGGGCTTGCTCGACGAAGTGCAGGGCGGCCGCGGCGGCATACACCTGGAAGTACGTCCTGGCGCGGTCACGCTCGATGGCGTTGCTCCACTTGGGAATCTTCCACTCGAATTCAACCTCGGGCAGCGACATCGTTTTCGGCAAATACATCTTCACGCTTCGCCCCGTGGATTTGATGTAGCCGATGTCGACGAGACCGGCGAGCGCCGTGGACCAAAGCCGCGCGATCGGTCCGCCGCCCGTGTCCAGCGCGAGATGGTCGCCGGTTCTCTTGTCGAGCCAACGCGGCGACATGACCCACGTGTATTTGCCGGCGAAATCGCGTTTTTGAGGTCTCGGGATCGTGGTTTGATTCCACGGATGATTCTGATCCACGGGGTTGCCGAGTGGATCGTTTTTCACGAATTTTTCGCCGTTCTCCCAACTGTCGTAGTAAGAGCTTCCGAGCAGGATGCGAATATTCAGGTTGATGTCCACCAGGTCCGTCGTCACCAATTTGTCGTCGACGACGACTCCGGGCGTCACGTACATCGAGCGGCCCCATTCGGTCATCTTTTTGTAGGAATAATCGCAAACCGCGGGGTTGTTGAACGATCCCCAACACCCCAGCAGCACGCGCCGCTGCCCGACTTTTTCGTAGCCGGGGAGGGCTTCGTAGAAGAAATCGAAAAGATCGTCGTGGAGCGGAACAACCTTCTTCATGAATTCCACGTATTTCATTAACCGAACAAGATAATCCGTGAAGAGTTGAATGGTCGGAACGGTGCCCACGCCTCCCGGATACAGCGTGGACGGATGCACGTGCCGCCCTTCCATCAGGCAGAACATTTCCCGCGTCATTCGGCTCATCTGCAGCGCCTCGCGATAGAACGAGCCCACGAACGGATTAAGCGCGCGCATGATGTCCGCAATCGTCCGGAAGCCGTGAAGGTTCGCGCCGCTCGCGGCTGTTTTCTCGGCTTTCTCAAGCACGGAAGGATTCGTCTCCTTCACCATCTGCTCGCAAAAATCAACGCCGACCAGATTGTCCTGAAAGATGTTGTGGTCGAACATGTACTCGACCGCTTCGCCAAGATTGACAATCCATTCGGCAAGGGCCGGCGGGCGCACGCCGAATGCCATGTTCTGCGCGTAGGTCGCGCAGGTCGCATGGTTGTCGCCACAGATCCCGCAAATGCGGCTGGTAATGAAGTGCGCGTCTCGCGGGTCCTTGCCCTTCATGAAAATGCTGTAGCCCCGGAAAATCGACGAAGTGCTGTGGCACTCGGCAACCTGCCGGTTGTCGAAATCGATCTTGGTGAAGATTCCAAGGCTGCCGACGATTCGAGTGATTGGGTCCCAGTTCATCTCCACCAATTTTCGCGAACCGGTTGGCGTTCCTCTTGCCACAGTCGTGGTTGTCCCCATGATTTCCGCTCCTCCCTCTCTCAAGTTTCTTAGTACGCCCCGGGTCTATAGCCGGTGGTCAGTTCCGTTCCAGGATGGCGCCACTTCGGCTCCTTGTTCACGGTGCTGTTGGTAAATGACCGCAGTGTTCGAATCGCCTTGCCATAAATGCTGATACTTGCGGCGGAGACTTTCGCGCCCGGCGGCTCATCCATGAACGGCATGAATTTATCGGGAAACCCCGGCATGGTGCATCCGATGCAAATGCCTCCAACATTCGGGCATCCGCCAATTCCCGCCATCCATCCACGCTTTGGCACGTTGCAATTCACCACCGGCCCCCAGCAGCCCAGTTTCACGATGCACTTCGGGGAACCGTACACTTCCGCGAAATCGCCCTGTTCGTAATACCCGGCGCGGTCGCATCCATCATGGACGGTTTTTCCGAAGAGCCACAGCGGACGCAGTTGATCGTCCAGGGGAATCATTGGCGCAAGACCGGACACCTGATACAAAAGATAAAGGACCGTCTCCATGAAGTTGTCTGGCTGAACGGGACACCCAGGGACGTTCACGATGGGCAAACCGGCCTTGGACTTCCAATCCCATCCTAGATAGTCGGCCAAGCCCATCGCTCCGGTAGGGTTTCCTTGCATGGCATGGATTCCGCCATAGGTCGCGCACGTGCCGCAGGCCACCACGGCCAGCGCTTTGGGTGCAAGCCGATCGATCCATTCATTCGTGGTGATGGGCTGGCCGGTGTTCGGGTCGGTTCCAAGTCCGGCCCAGTAACCTTCCTTTTTGATTTTCTCGTTGGGAATGGAGCCTTCGACGACCAGGACGAACGGCTCCAATTTCCCTTGTTCGGCTTGGTACCAATATTTCAGGAAATCGTCCCCGTTCTCGTAGGCCAGCACGGGGTTGTGCAGATGGACTCGGGGCAATCCCGGAATCGCGCCCAGCAACACGTCCTCGATGCTTGGTTGCGTCGCCGCCGTGACGGAAACGGAATCTCCGTCGCAGCCCAGCCCGGCCGTGATCCAGAGAATATGCACATCGGAGACCGGCGATGGTCTTTGTGTTTTTCGACCGTAAGGAATCGCATCGGGTGTCATTCTTATTCTCCCCTCTCGGGCTTTTGCCTCACTCAGCAGAAGCAGCCCTACCCTTGAGAATCGGCAAAACTCTCCGGCACATGAATCTTCGCGAAGCTGGCCTGGAGCCTTCCAGCGCGAGAAACCAGCCGCATTCCGGCGAACAACAATCCAATATTTCAATGGGAAGAATTACAACGACGGATTGGGTTACACAATCGGGCGAAGACGGAATTTGCCATCGGGGAAGTCCGCAGACGGGTATAGGGGAATCCCCGATGCGGACATTTTTGCAACGGCGAGCTAGTACCCGCCGTTCAGATTCACGGTCCATTCAATGGCATGCTGCACAAGCTCGCGGGAATTCCTCAGCGCCAGTTTGTCCTTGATGTGCGCCTGGTAGGACTCGATCGTCTTCACGCTGACGTGCAGCTCGTCGGCAATCTGGCGAGTTCCGTGTCCCTCGCCGATGAGGCGAAACACTTCGAGCTCCCGGTCCGTGAGATTCACCAGAGGCGAGCCCTTGGCCGGCGAGGCCCCGCTGACGTACTGCCGTAACATCGAGTTCGTGAGCCGATCGCTCAGGTAGACTTCGCCTTGCAAAATTCGTCGAATGGCCACGAGCACTTTTTCAGTGGCCTCCTGCTTCATGATGTAGCCGTTCGCGCCCGCGCGCAGGGCGCGCCCCGCGTAGATGGACTCATCATGCATGGAGAGAATTAAAACGGGCAGACTCGAGGTCTTGGTGCGAATTTCCTTGAGTACATCCAAGCCGTCCGGACCGCTCAGGGAAATGTCCAGCACGACGATGTCCGGCCGCAGAGTGGCGATCGCATGGAAGGCGGAATGCGCGCCCTCGGCTTCCCCGCACACGGACAGATCGGGTTCGCGGTCGATCAATAAGGCCAGCCCTTGGCGAACGATGGGATGGTCGTCGACCAAAAGCACTCTACATTTCTTGGTGTGGGAAGCGAGCTGAGGTTTGGTCGCCATGAGATCGTACTCCTATCCACCGTTTCGAATGGGAAACGCACAGGTCACCGTAACACCCTGGCCTTCATTCGGCTGCACTTTCAACGAACCGCCCACTATGTCAGCCCGGTAACTCATGATGCTCAGTCCGACTCCCGGCTGGCCGGCCTGGTTCTTGGGAAAACCGTCTCCGTCATCTTGAATCGTCAAAATGCCGATTCCATTCTGCCTCGATAGACCGATCACGATGTTTCTGGATTTCCCGTGACGGATGCCATTGTTTACCGCCTCTTGCGCGATATGGTACAGGTGCGTAGCGACGTTCACGTCTTCGATGAACACAGGTTCCCTGCACTCAAAATGACAGTGGATCTGGAAGAGATCCTCCAGTTCCCCCGCGCGTTGTCTCAGTGCGGACATCAATCCATGAGCTTCGGAGACGACTGGCAGTAGCCCGCGGGACAGCTCCTTGGTTCTGCGGATCGCGTCGTTCACGAGCTTCACGATCTTCGCAGCATCGGACGACTCCGGGATCGAATGCTCGGATAGTTTTTGTTCCAATACTTTGCTCATGAAGGCGATGCCGGTCAGGTGCTGCCCCAGGCCATCGTGCAAATCCTGACCGATCCTGCGCTGCTCCCGCTCGCTGATTTTGAGGATCGTTTTCTCTAATCGCTTGCGCTCGCTGATGTCGCGGATCGCAATGGAAACGAGCACGCCCTCTTCCGTCTCAAGCGGGCTGAGGCTGATTTCCACCGGGAACTCGCTGCCATCCTTATGCAAGCCGTAAAGTTCCAGGCCGGCGCCCATGGGCCGCACACGCGGCTCGGCGAAGAAATTCCTCCGATGAGCGGGATGCTTGCCGCGCAGGCGTTCCGGCACGAGTTTGTCAATCTCCTCGCCGAGGAGTTCCTCCCGGCCGTAGCCGAACAGCTTTTCCACCCGCGCGTTCACCAGCACGATCTTGCCCTTTTGGTTGATGACCACGACGGCATCTGGCGCCGCTTCCAGAAGTCCCA
>Ga0302324_100011258_pt1 | contig 18380 bp, 14 predicted proteins | sample Palsa_T0_1_FD_201949 | JGI IMG/M metagenome (GOLD analysis project Ga0302324, IMG submission 201949) | Peat permafrost microbial communities from Stordalen Mire near Abisko, Sweden - Palsa_T0_1 | ecosystem: Environmental > Terrestrial > Soil > Palsa > Peat permafrost | place: Sweden: Abisko... | reverse complement strand
CGTTGGTCAATGATGGGTCGAGGTCCTTCGCTTTCTTGAAGTCCTCTATGGCTTCGTCCGTACGTCCTCGTTTGTATGCCTCGACACCGTCGTTTAGCACCTTCCGCGCTTCCGGGTTCCCGGCAGTCGTCTCCTGTAGATGAGCGAAGAGAGCATTGCGCCCCGGAATGATGATGAGCAATGCCACTCCGGCCACAACTGAATACCAGGACTTATGTCCCATACTTATTCCTCGTCCGTGCCGCCGCTGACTTTCAGCACCGCTAAGAACGCTTCCTGCGGAATGTCCACCCGGCCTACGCGTTTCATGCGCTTCTTGCCTTCCTTTTGCTTCTCGAGGAGCTTGCGTTTGCGCGAAATGTCGCCGCCGTAGCACTTGGCGATCACGTTTTTGCGAATCGCGCTGATGGATTCGCGGGCGATGATGCGGCTGCCGATGGCAGCTTGGATGGCGATTTCGAACATCTGCCGGGGGATCAGTTTGCGCAGGCGCGAGACGAGATCGCGTCCGCGTTCGTAGGACAAATCGCGATGGCAAATAATCGTGAGTGCGTCCACGGGCTCGCCGCCCACGAGCACGTCGAGCTTCACCAGATCGGACTCGCGGTAGCCGGACAAGTGGTAGTCGAGCGAAGCATACCCGCGCGACACGCTCTTCAATCGGTCGTAGAAATCGAGCACGATTTCATTCAGCGGCATTTCGTAAGTCAGCATGATGCGCGTGGGCGATAGATATTCGAACTTCTTCTGCACCCCGCGCTTTTCCTCGCAGAGCGCGAGCACGCCGCCCACGGATTCCTCGGACGTGATGATCATTGCCGTTAGAATGGGCTCTTCGATTTTCTGAATCGAACTGGGCGGCGGAAATTTCGTGGGATTGTCCACTTCCAGCACTTCGCCGGTAATCGTGGTGATGCGGAATTCGACGCTCGGCGCGGTGGTAATCAGATCGATGCCGAACTCCCGTTCCAGGCGTTCCTGCACGATCTCCATATGCAACAGGCCGAGAAAGCCGCAGCGGAATCCGAACCCGAGCGCCACGGAATTTTCCGGCTCGTAAAAAAACGCGGCATCGTTGAGCTGCAATTTGCCCAGCGCGTCGCGCAGGAGTTCGTAATCGCTCGCGTTCACCGGAAAAAGTCCCGCGAAGACCATCGGCTTGATGGCTTCGAAGCCGGGAAGCGCGGGCGCGGGACGGTCCGCTTCGGTGACCGTATCGCCCACGCGGGCATCGGCCACGCGCTTGATGTTTGCGATGATGAATCCCACGTCGCCCGCCGCAAGTTCGTCGAGCGCAATGGGTTTGGGCGTCAGCACGCCAAGATCTTCCACTTCGTACTCGTCCTCGCTCGCGGCCAAGCGAATTTTCATGTGCCGCGTCAACCGGCCTTCCATCACGCGCACCAGCACCACCGCGCCGCGATAGGAATCGAACCAGGAATCGAAGATCAGCGCGCGCAGCGGCGCATCCGCGGAACCTTTCGGTGGAGGAATGTGCCGCACGATGGCTTCGAGCACTTCGTCCACGCCGATCCCGCTCTTCGCGCTGATGGCGATGGCGTCGTCCGCTGGAATCGCCAGCACATTTTCGATCTGCTCTTTCACGTGGTCCGGCCGCGCCGCCGGCAAATCGATCTTGTTGATCACCGGAATAATGGTCAGATTGTGCCGCGAGGCGAGGAATGCGTTGGCCACCGTCTGCGCTTCGACGCCCTGGCTCGCGTCCACCACCAGCAGCGCGCCCTCGCAGGCCGAAAGCGCGCGCGAAACTTCGTAAGAAAAATCGACGTGCCCCGGCGTGTCGATCAAATTCAGCCGGTACTCGTGCCCGTCCCGCGCGTTGTAATGCAGGCGAATGCTTTTCGCCTTGATGGTGATGCCGCGCTCGCGCTCCAGATCCATGGAGTCGAGCACTTGCGCGGTCATCTCGCGCTGCGTGAGGGCGCCGGTGCGCTCGAGCAAGCGGTCGGCCAGCGTGGATTTCCCGTGGTCGATGTGTGCGATGATGCAGAAATTCCGAATGTACTGGGGATCCATGGCTCTCTGTGCGATTGCGCGTCGTCACCGCGAGCGATAATTCCGGCGCGCGCGGCTTGCGCCCCTCAAACTATCGAGTGTGCCACAGTTTCCCGCGCCCGGCCACCGCCAAGCCGCCATCGCCCCGAGCGCTCTGCGGACTTCACCGTGGTCGCCCGCCCCTGAATTTGTGATAGCCTCGCACGCGACACCCGCATGAGCCGCGCCCGCCGCCTCCGTCGCCAGCAAAAAATCGCCGCCGCAGCGGAGGCCAAAGCCAAAGTTTCAGCGCGCGAAACAAAAGTTGCCGAGGTGCGCGCCGCGCAGCCGCCCGTGCCGCACGCGCCGTGGTGGCTCGCGGCGGCCTTCCTCATTCCCAATCTCGGCGCTCTGGCCTGCCGCTTCGTCTTCGACGATCGCGTCCTCCTGGTCGAAAACGACTCCATGCACATTCATTCGCTCAGCCAGCTCGCGCACATCTGGAAATCCGGATACTGGCCCGACGCGCGCGGCCTGCAGCTTTATCGTCCCGTCTCGCAGACGATCTGGGCGCTGGCCTGGGCCGCGGGAGGCGGCACACACCCTGTGCTGTTCCACGCCCTCGGCCTCGCCGCGGGAGTGGCCGTCGTGCTGCTGCTTTATCGTTTCCTGCTCGCGGTGAAAACGCCCCCGCGCGCCGCCTTCATCGCTGCATTGCTCTTCGCGCTCCTGCCGATTCACACCGACGCGACCACCTCCGTGGTCGGCTCCGCCGAACTCCTGGCCGCCGCCTTCAGCCTCGCCGCGCTGATTTTTTACTTTCGCGCTAGTCCCATACCCGCGCTGATTTTTTTCGCCCTCGCGGTTTTCTCGAAAGAAAGCGCCGCGGCCTTCGCCGCGCTCCCCGTGGTTTTCCCGCGCAAGGACTGGCGTGCGCGCGATTCGCTCGCCACCGGCGCAGGTGCCGGAGCGATCATCGCCTCCGCGCTTTTCGCGCACCGCGTGCTCTCGGGCAGCGCCGGAGTTCCCGCTATTGACAATCCCTCCGCCTACATCAGCGCCGGCCAGCGCATCCTCACGGCGCTCTGGGTGCAGTGCATGTATTTGTGGAAAGCGGTCGCGCCCATCACCCTTTCCGCCGACTACTCCTACAAGCAGATCCGCCTGGTCATGGGCCCCGACGATTGGCGCGCCTGGGCCGGAATCGCGCTTGCTGCCGGCGCGATATATTTGGCCTGGCGACGCCCCGAATTTCGCGCGCCCGTCTTCACCTACGCGATTCTGTTCTCGCCTACTGCCAACATTCTTTTCCCCATCGGAACCATCATGGGCGAGCGCCTCATCTACGCGCCCAGCATCGGTCTGGCTTTGCTGCTCGGGATTTTGCTGGCGCGCACGCGCTACTGGAAAATCGTGCTTGTCGGCGTCGCGCTCGTGTTCGGTGCACGCACCGCCGTGCGCAATCGCGACTGGCTCGACCCCCGGCATTTCTATTCGAAGCTGGTGCAAACGTCTCCCAACAGCGCGAAGTCGCGCTATTCCATGGGCGTTCTCCTCGCCTCCGATGGCGACGACCCCGGCGCCATCGAAGCCTACGACCGCGCCATCGCCATTTTCCCGGCGTACGCCGAAGCCTTTCGCAATCGCGGCAATTCTTTCGCTCGCCTCGGCCGGCGTGACGAAGCCATGGCCAGCTACCGCGCCTGCCTGCGTTTCGACCCCGGAAATTTCACGGCCGCCTCGAATCTGGCGCAACTTCAGGCCGGCATCGCCATCAATCCACCTCGCGCCAAGCTGTGATCCGCCGCGTCTGGGCATTGCGCCGCCGGCCTCCGGCGTTTAGAGTTAAGATAATCTCAAGAGCATTGCGACCGGCTGCCGAAACGGCTCAGAACTGGCCGCTTTCAAGGCACTGGGGGCAAACAGGTGTCAGACGCTTCGGCAATTGCATATCAAGTGGCGTGGATAGGCGTTGCCGCGATATTCGTTTATTACACAATTGCAACCATCGCGCTTCACTGGAAGTCGGGGCGGAGCATCGGGGTAACGCGTTACGAGCCGCCCGAGGGGATTTCGCCCGGCGTTGCCGGATACCTGATGGAGAGCGGGCGGAGCGAGAGGGCGTTCGCCGCGGCCCTCATTTCACTTGCGACCAAGGGCTTCATCGAAATCCAGCAGCAAGACGATTGGTTCTTACTCGAAAAGTTGAGGGAGCCGGTCGGTTCACTCCCTGCGGAAGAGGGCGCCATTCTTACGGCGCTTTTCTATCCGCCGAGCATTCACACCTACAAATTCAACGCCCGGGAATACGAGAGGATTTGCCGGGCGTACGAAGAGTTCGAAAAAACAGTCGAAGAAATTGCGGATCCGTGGCTAATTTCCAAGTACGGTTGGATTTGGTTTTGCGGAATTGTTTTCTCGGTCGCGGTTGTTACGCACGTGCTCTTTGTGGCTCCAGTTTTCGATAGCGAAGCCAAGCTAAGGTCCATATTCTTTCTGGGCCTTTGGATCGCGGTCGGCGCTTCCAGTTTGGTGGCGTCCCTGCGTATTTGGCCGGCTACCATCCGGAAACTCCTGTCATTCATGCCGGGGAACAATCGGCCGATTCGGCCGCTGGATTTGAACGATGCAATTCCGTTCATCCTCATCGCGCCGATACTTCTGGGATTCAGCTTTCTGGTGTATCTGACTTCCTTGCAATTCGCCCTGCTCCTGATTGCGCTGGTGGTTTTGAATTTTACCTTCCGGCACAGTTTGGAGGCGCCCACGAAAGCCGGTCGCGGAGCCATCGCTGCATTGATGAACTTTCGGGAATTTTTGTCACGCGCGGACGCGGACAGATTCAATCGAGAGAACAAGCCAGGGAAGACGCCGGAAATTCTCGAAAAGTACACCGCCTATGCCGTGGCACTCGACGTCGAGCAAGGTTGGGGCGAGGAGTTTACGGAAAATCTGCTGGAACTGCTTCAGTTCGATCAGGCGTACAAAATACGGACACCCAATGTTTCGCTTCCCGACATGGATGACCGCCCAATCGAATTAAATATAAATCCCCGAAAACTAAGGTAGTCCTCCCGAAAAAGGCGGATTGCCTGGGGCTGGCTGATGTCGTAGGCTGTACCGAGTTTGGGGGCCGCTCTGGCCCTGAGCGCGGAAGGAAGCTTGCGGCGCAGAGGCTCCCGGGTGACGACCCGCGAGCCACGCTAGAAATTTGCGGGGTCGATACTGCGACGCGATATCATGAGAAGTGCGCTGGGCGCGAGTCTGCGCGCGCGCAGACCTTCGGCAGCGAAGAAGAGGGAATCGAAAACGCAGATGCTTCAGACCTCAGGTGAGATCAGAATCGAGACGAGCGTAATGACAGAAACGGCCCGCCAATCACCGGAATCGCCGCGTTGATCACTCTGTTCCAAACCGCCGAGCCGGAGAGGTCCAAGGTCCCCCTGTTCGTTGCATATGGCTTGTCCATTGCGTGCCTGGTGTGGGTGCTGCACGACTTCCACTTCATGCAGGCCCTGCGCCAGATTTCGAACATAAACTGGCGATGGGTGCTGGTGGGCATGGGTTTTGACGTGCTGAGCTACGGGGTGCAGGCGCTGCGCTGGAAATTCCTGCTGACTCCCTTCCGCAAGGTGAAACTCACGCATGCGATTCGCGCTGTGTACGCCGGGCTTTTCGCCAACCTGGTGTTCCCTCTGCGGCCGGGGGAATTGCTGCGCTGCTACCTGCTATCGGATTCGGAGGACATCAGCCTGGGCAAGGTGGCTGGGTCCGTGGGAGTGGAGCGGCTGGTGGATCTGGTGATCGCGACGGCCGCGCTAGGGATCGTTTCGCTGCTGGTGGATTTGCCTCGGAAATTCCAGCGCGTGGCGGACACGCTGGGGGTGGTCACGCTCGCGCTTCTCGCCATCATCATCGTGATGATCCTCTACCTCGAACTGAAGCTCGGCAATAATCCCTCCATGGAAGCGGCCTCGCGCCGGATGCCGGGAAAAATGATGGGAGCGCTGATCGCGCTGCACGCCATGGGCACGGCGCCCAGTTTTTATGCCTCGGTGCTGGCCTCGATATTCATGCCGCTGTGCCAGGTGATGGGGCTGTGGGCCATGATGCAAGCGTACGGCTTGAACCTGCCGTTCCTGGCCGCGATTGTGGTGCTGCTGGTGATCAATTTGGGAGTGTCGCTGCCCAATGCGCCGGCCAACGTGGGCTCCTACCAATTTTTCTGCGTGCTGGGCTTGGGCGTCTTTCAGGTGGATAAAAACAGCGCGACGAGTTTCTCGTTCCTGGCGCTTTTGGCGCTTACGATTCCGTTCGCCTTCCTTGGATTTGCCGCGCTGGTGCGCAGCGGGATGTCGCTGAAATCGATGCGCGAGACGGTGACGCACCTGCCGCGGGCCACGCGCGCGCCCGCGCAAGCCTCCAGCTGAAATCGCCTGCCTCTTCGGAAATGCCCATCCTCATTCTTCGCACGCCGGCTGGATTTCGTTTTGAGGGCGGCCGAGCGACCAGTATATAGTGTTAGCTTGACCCGCGCGCAGGTTCGGTGCCCGTAAAAATGTCGCGGCGAAAGTAAAGCGGGCGGACTTCCCCAGCACGCCCGGCGGACCCGAAGGACGCGCGAATTCCCATGGCTCAGGACCTCAACAAGCATCTCGAACGGGCGCGACGCAGCCTGGAGAAGAACAAGCTCAAGGAAGCGGTCCCGGAGTATCTGGCCGTGCTCGATGAAGCGCCTGGGCATCAGGAAGCGCTGCAGGCGCTGGCGGATATTTATACCCGGCTGAACGAACCCGCGCTCGCCGCGCAATATTACGGCATCCAATTCGACCGCCTGGTCGAGGTGGGTGACGGCGCCAAAGCTTCCGCCGTTTTCGTGCGATTTCTACGCACGTTTCCGCAGCCGCCGGACCGCTTGATGCGCTACGGGATGCTGCTGCAGAAACAAAACCGCGCCACAGAAGCCATCGAACAATTCGCTTTGGCCGCCGAGCTCTTCCAGAAACAACGGAGCGGTATCGAGGCCTTGGCCTGCTACGAGAGCATGGCCATGCTCGATCCGGAAAATCCCGAACGCCACGCGGTTCTGGGCGAACAAGCGGAGCGGCTGAAGCATGCGGACTTGGCCACGCGCAGTTATTTGCGCGCCGGCCAGCTGATACAAGCGGCCGGGGCCGCGGACGCGGCGCTGGAATATTTTGGACGCGCCCACGCGCTTTCGCCGCAAGACCGCAGCAGCGCGCTGCTTTTCGCGGAAGCGAAACTCCGCAAAGGCGACGCCGAGGCCGCGGTGATGCTATTGGACCCGTTTTCGCCGAGCGACACGGACACCGGATTTTTGGCGCTGTACAGTGAAGCGCTGCTTCGCACCGGCCGGCTGGACCACGCCAAGGAGGCGCTGGAGTCTTACTACCGGCAAAAACCGGACAGCTTCGCGAAGCTTTTCGAACTCGCGGGCGCGTATATCCGCGCGGGGCAAGATGCCAAGGCGGCCGTGCTGCTGGTTCAGACCAAAGAATGGATGCGCGGAATCCGCAAGGAAGCCGAACTCGTGGCACAGATGGATCAGCTGGCGATCCTACATCCCCACTCGATCGTGCTGGCCGAATCCGTGGCGCGGCTTTACGAAGAGCTGAACCGCGAAACGAAATACTTCGACTCGCTGGTGCGCTTGTTCGATCTCTATCTCGGCGCCGGGCAGATGAAGGAAGCTTGCGAAGCGCTGGACCGGCTGGTGGACATCGATCCCTACGATTACCGCAACCAGGAGCGCATCGCAAAACTCGAAGGCAAGGTCGATCCGGGCTTTCTGCAGAATATTTTGGCGCGCGCGGCCAAGGCTGCCACAGTTTCTTCGCGCACCAACGGCTTCACCGGCGCCGGCCGGGAGTCGGACGCGACCGGCGCGGTGCCGGAGGAATTCCAGCAGCAGCAGGCGCTGGAGGATCTGGTCGTACAGGTGGAAATCTTTCTGCAGTATTCGCTGCAGACGAAAGCGGTGGAGCGGCTGGAGCGCATCGCCGAGCTTTTTCCCGGCCAGGAAGAAAAGAACGAACGCTTGCGCGCGCTGTACGAAAGAGCAAACTGGTGGCCCAAGGGCGTGCCGGTAAAATCTGCGCCCAAGCCTGCGCCGGTCGCGGCACCTGCGGTGGAAACGCCGAGCGCTCCCGCGGTGGCCGCGCCCACGGCATCAGAAACGCATCGCGATCTTGCCGCCATCGCCGAGATCAATCGCTTGATGTACCGGCAGCCGACGCCGCGCGAGGTCCTGTCGTCAACTTCCGCCGAAATTGGGAAGCATCTTCAGGTAACGCGCTGCCTGGTGGCGGTGGGCACGCCCGGAGAAGGTCCGCAATCCACGGCGGAGTATTTCGCGCCGGGAGTGCCCGCGGCCGGCGCCGCGAAGATTTCGAGCATCGTGGGCTTAATGGCGCAGGTGCAGCCGGATTCCCTGGGAGGAATCGAGCTGCAAGCTTCGAGCACTCCGGCGCTGCGCGAATTGGGACTGGAATCGGCGCTGGGCGTCCTGCTCACGGACAAGGAAACGCAAGCAGCCTCCGGAGCGCTGCTGGTGGGAGATGCGAACGCGCGGAAATGGAAGCCGAACGAGAGTTTTTTCCTGCAGGCCGTGGGCGATCAACTGGTGCTTTCGGTGAACCACTCGCGCCTGCGGTCGCTCGTCCGATCGCTGGCGGTGGCCGACGAGAAAACCGGGCTGCTGAACCGCGGCGCATACATCGATTGCCTGCTGGTTGAATCCAATCGCGCGCGGGCGCAAAATAGTTCGCTTTCGCTGGTGGTGGTGCACGTGGACCGCGGCAGCGATCTTCTGCGGCAGCATGGCGACGCGGCGGTGGAACATTTCGTGGAGCAACTGGCGCGCACGCTGTTGTCCGCGGTGCGCCAGACGGACGTGGCGGTGAAATACACGGCGTGGTCGCTGGCATTTATTCTGCCGGACACGCCTCTCGATAGCGCGCGTGTGCTGGCGGAAAAGCTGCGGGAAGCGGCCACGACGGTGCGTCCCTCGTGGGGCCAGCAAGAGCTGACCGTAAGCGCGATCGTGGCCGAAGCTTCCGCGCGGCCCGGCGATGAAACCGAAGATCGCGTGACGGAATGGATCAATCGCGCTGAAGCCGGACTTGACGAGGCGCGGCAACGCGGCGGAAACACACTTGTGGCGCTGGCCACACCCTGAGAGAGAAAAACAGACATGTTCATAACTGACGCAGTGATCCTGGAAGGCGCGCGCACGCCGATGGCGCGTTACATGGGCGCGTTTGACTCCACGAGCGCGATCGAATTGGGCGCGGCGGCCGGCCGCGAAGCGATACGCCGCGCGGGCACGGACCCCGCCGAATTCGACCACGTGGTTTTCGGAAATGTGATGCAAACGAGCGCGGACGCCCTCTACGGCGCGCGGCACGTGGGGCTCAAAGCCGGACTCCCGATTGAAGCGCCGGCGGTCACCGTGAACCGGCTCTGCGGCTCGGGCATGGAATCCATCACCCAGGCGGCTCAAAGAATTTTGCTGGGCGAAGCGCGGCTAGTGCTCGCGGGCGGAATGGAAAATATGTCGCAGTGCCCGCACGTGGTTCGCGGGGCGCGCACCGGTTTCAAGCTGGGCGAAGGCAAGCTCGAGGATTCGCTGATGTCCGGGCTCTACGACACCTATTGCGGATTCAGCATGTCCGAAACCGCCGAAAATCTTGCGGCCGAGCAGGGCATCACGCGTCGCGCTTCGGACGAATACGCCTTGCGCAGCCAGCACGCTGCCGAGTCGGCGTTTCGCGAAGGGCGCACGAAAGACGAAATCGTTCCGGTGGAAGTGAAGAAGGGGAAGAAGACGGTGGTGGTGACGGAAGATGACCACCGTCGTCCGGAGACGACTATGGCAATTCTGGATGCGCTGCCGCCCGCGTTTCGCAAGGAAGGAATCGTCACGGCGGGCAATGCCAGCGGGATCGTGGACGGCGCGGCCGCCGTGGTTGTGACGCACTCGAAGATCGCGAAAGAGCGCGGATGGAAGCCGCTCGGCCGCATCGTGGGCTGGGCCACCGCCGGAGTGCCTCCGCAGATTATGGGAATCGGGCCGGTGCCGGCGATGCAGAAGGCGCTGGCGCTCGCGGGCTTGAAGCTCGAGCAATTGGATTTGATCGAAGTGAACGAAGCCTTCGCCGCGCAGTATCTGGCGGTCGAAAAAGTGCTGGGGCTCAAGCGCGAAAAAACAAATGTGAACGGCGGAGCGATTGCCCTGGGCCATCCTCTCGCGGCCACCGGGACGCGGCTGGTCTTGACGCTGCTTTACGAACTTCGGCGGCGCGGGGCGCGCTATGGAGCCGCCAGCGCCTGCATCGGCGGCGGGCAGGGCATCGCGGTCATCGTCGAATCCGTCGCCTGAGCGGGCCATCCTGCAAAATCGAACCCAATTCAGTTACTATGGCGGGGCCGAAGTTCGCAATTTATTGCCGGTGAAAAATGGCTTACGAAAATCTGCTCTATGAAGTGAAGGACCAGATTGCGCGAATCACGTTCAACCGTCCGACGGTACTGAACGCGCTCAATCGCAAGACGGTGGATGAACTGGGCGAGGCGCTGCATGCGGCGAAGCGCGATGACGCCGTGCGCGTCGTGATTCTCACGGGCGCGGGCGAAAAAGCGTTCGTGGCCGGCGCGGACATCAACGAACTCGCGCAGCGCACTCCGGTGGACGGCAAAGATTTTTCGTTGTACGGGCAGGAAGTGATTCATCGGTTGGAGACGCTCGGCAAGCCCTCCATCGCGGCGATCAACGGGTTCGCGCTGGGCGGCGGGTGCGAAGTTGCGCTGGCCTGCACCCTGCGCCTCGCCAGCCGCAACGCGAAAATCGGCCAGCCGGAAGTGAAACTCGGCATCCTTCCCGGCTATGGAGGTTCGCAGCGCCTGGCGAGGCTTTGCGGCAAAGGCGTGGCGCACGAAATGATACTTACCGGCGAAATGATTACCGCCGAGGAAGCTTTGCGCGTGGGACTGGTAAACCGCGTGACCGAACCCGCGGAGTTGCTCTCCACCGCGGAAGCGATTGCCAGGAAAATTATCGCCAACGCGCCGCTGGCGGTGAAGTACGCGATGGAAGCGGTCGAACACGGAATGGAAATGCCGCAGGAAGAAGGATTGTTTCTCGAAGCCACGCTTTTCGGATTGTGCTGCGCTACCGAAGACATGCGCGAAGGGACGAGCGCCTTCATCGAGAAGCGGCCGGCGAAATTTCAGGGGCGCTGAGGCATGGCGGAAAATATCAGGGCGACAACCATTCGAGGGGAGCTCAACGCGGCGGGATTGCGCTTCGGCATCGTGGTGAGCCAGTTCAACAGTTTCATCACCGACCGGCTGCTGGCCGGGGCGCTCGATGCGCTCGAACGCGCGGGTGCCGGAGCGAAGCAGATCGAAGTGATACGCGTCCCGGGATCGTTCGAGATTCCCATCGCAGCGAAGAAACTGGCCTCCACCGGCCGCTGCGATTCGATCATCTGCATCGGATGCATTCTGCGCGGCGAGACCTCGCATTACGATTACGTGGCGTCGGAAACCGCGCGCGGAATTCAGCTGGCACAGCTCGATTCGGGCGTGCCGATGACGTTCTGCGTGCTGACCTGCGACACGCTGGAGCAGGCCATCAACCGTGCGGGGCTCAAGAGCGGCAACAAGGGTTACGAGTCGGGGCTCGCCGCCATCGAGATGGCTCATCTCGCGCGCAAACTTTCCTCAAAGAAGTCCGCGTCCGCGGCAGGCCGACCGGCGCGGCGCCGTTAGCATGACGCTGCGCCACAAGTCGCGCGAGTTTGCCCTGCAGATGCTTTTCGAGTGGGATATGACGCGGCAGAAGCCCGCGCGGGTGGAGCAGCTTTTCTGGAAATCGGCGCGCGCGGCGGATTCCACGCGCAAGTTTGCCGATCAGCTGTTCGAAGGCGCGCTGGCCGAGGCCGAGAAGAGCGACAAGCTGGTCGAAAAGCTTTCGGAGAATTGGAAGCTCGAGCGGCTGGCCGCGGTCGATCGCAGCATTCTGCGGCTGGCGATTTACGAGCTTCGCTTCGGGACCGCGCCCCCGAAAGTGGTGATTGACGAAGCGCTCGAACTGGCCAAGAAGTTTTCCTCGGCCGACGCGCCTTCCTTCCTCAACGGCATCCTCGACGCGGCTTACAAAAAGCTCGAAATTTGATCGCGGGCCGGAAATCTCAGGCTTCGATTTCGCCTTCGAAAACGCGCACGGCCGAACCGCTGACTTTTGGCGTCAGGCGGCCACCGCGCTCCTCGCTGATTTCGACTTGAATTTCGCTGGGGCGGCCCATTTCCACACCCTGCATAATTTTCAGAGTTTCCGACGGGCGCAGATGCCCGTGCTGCACCAGGTAGGCGCCAAGCGAGCCTCCCGCGGAACCCGTGGCAGGATCCTCCAGCATTCCCCAGGGCAGCATGCCGCGGGCGAAGGCGCGGCCGCGTGAGCCCAGAGCAAAACAATAAGCCATGGTGCCGCCGCTCGAAAGAAGTTGCGCCAGCGCGCGCATGTTCATGCGGATGCGCGGGAGCACGCTGCGGCGGCTCAGCGGAACCATAAGGTTGGGAATTCCGGTGGAGACAAACTCGAGCGGGAGCGAGGCGGCAAGGTCGTTCGGCTTCAAGCCCAAAGTTTGAGCCAGGGCTGCGCGAGTGAATCGCGCGCGCTTGAACGTGGCGGGTTTCTGCGTCATGGTCACGCGCACGGGCCGTCCATCGTGGAAAGTGAATTCCACCGGCAGAATTCCCGCGCCGGTTTGCTGCAGGATGTGCACGCGGCCTTCCGACGCGGGCACCACGCCGAGTTCGGCCAGCAAAAACCAGGTGCCGATCACCGGATGTCCGGCCAGCGGAAGCTCGGTGGTGGTGGTGAAAATGCGCAAGCGGGCCAGCGCGCGATTATTCGTGGGCTTCTGGATGAAGACGGTCTCCGAGAGATTCATCTCGCGCGCGATGGCCTGCATGCGCGAGGTCGAGAGACCATCGCCGTCGGTAACCACGGCCAGCGGATTTCCGGCGAACTTTTTGGTAGTGAACACGTCGAGAGTGTAGAGCCGCCGCTTCATCGTTTTCGTCCTTCGCGCCGTTTACGGGCGCGTTGACCTGCTTACAGCCGTTCCAGTTTCGGGAGCGTGCGCTCGTTCTGAACGTTGCCGGTATTCAGCGTGGTCTTCGGTTCGAAAAGCACGACGTGAACTTCTTCGTCCGCCACCGGAAGGTGCTCGACGCCTTTGGGGACGATGATGAACTCGCCGGGCGAGACTTCTACATCACGATCGCGAAAGCGCATGCGCAGCCGCCCCTTGACCACGAAGAACAGCTCGTCCTCGTTGTCGTGATGGTGCCAGACGAATTCGCCGGTGAACTTCACGACCTTTACGTAAGAGTCGTTCAACTCGCCGATGATTTTGGGACTCCAGTGTTCCTTCACCTTCGATAATTTCTCGTTCACATTGACGGCTTCCATTTTTCCTTCGCTCCTTGGTTGGCGTTAACGGATGTTCTGGACCAGCGCGGCTACCTCTTCCAGCACGCGGCGTGTGCTTTCGGCGCTGGGAGTCTCCGAATAAATGCGCAGCATGTGTTCGGTACCGGAAGCCCGCACCATGGCCCAGCCCATTTCGCCGAGATAAAATTTGATGCCATCGAGGTCCTCGCGGCGCGTGACCGGCCAATCGAGCAGGCGCTTGAATTTCGGGTCGGCGAAATAGCGCAGCGCCTTTTCCTTTTTTCCGTCGCCGAGCGTGAGGTCCACGCGCCCGTAGTGATGCTCGCCGAATTCCTGGTGCAGCATGGCCACCAGCTCGCCGAGCCGCTTGCCGTGCCAGGCCATTACTTCGGCCAGGAGCAACGCGTTCACCGTGGCGTCGCGCTCGGGCAAATAGAGCTTGGTTCCGATGCCGCCGCTTTCTTCGCCGCCGAGCAGGATGTCGCTTTCCAGCATGCGGTCGCAGATATATTTGAAGCCGATGGGCGTCTCCCAGACCGTGCGGCCGAAGCGCGCGGCGATCTTGTCGATCATTTTGGTGGTGGAAAAAGTCTTCGCCACGTCTCCGGTGAGCTTGCGCGTTCCGGCCAGATGCCACAGCAGGATGGAAAAAATCTGGTGCGGCGTGACGAAGGTGCCGTCGCGATCCATGGCGCCGATGCGATCCGCGTCGCCGTCGAAGGCGAACCCGGCGTCGTACTTGCCTGCGAGCAAGGCTTGGCGCAAAGCCTCCACGTGCGGCTCGATGGGCTCGGGGTTCACGCCGCCGAAGAGCGGGTCGCGGTTGCCTCGAATCTCATCGCAATCAATTCCGTTGCGGCGAAAAAGATCGCGCAAGAGTCCGCGTCCGGCCCCGTGCATGGGATCGACGAGGAAGCGAAACTTGGCCGCGCGCAGGCGGTCCCAATCCACCAGTCCCTGCAGGGTTTCGAGATAGGGTGCTTTCACGTCGAGCGAGTGAATCAAATCTTTCCGCGGCGGAAGATTGGGGACCCCGTCGCGCAGCACTTTCGCGAGCTCCGCTTCGATCTGCGCGACGATGGCAGGAGAAGCGGAACTCCCGTAGCTGGCTTTGAACTTGATTCCGTTCCAGCGATAGGGATTGTGGCTTGCCGTGATCTGGATTCCGCCGGACGCGCTACGCATGCGCACGAGCAGCGAAAGCGCGGGAGTGGGGCAAGCATCGGCCGAGAGCCAGACGGGGATCCCAGCAGAGGCAATCGTTTCTGCTGCGACCCGCGCGAAATTCTCGGAAGCAAAGCGCGTGTCGAACCCGACGAGCACGCCCTGGCCCGGCTTTTCGGCGCGCACGACGTAGCGCGCGATGGCGTGAACCACCTGGCGCACGTTATCGTAGGTGAAATCCTCGGCGATTACGCCGCGCCAGCCGTCGGTGCCAAACTTAATTTCGGTCACGGTTCAGCAGTATAAGCGATGGATTTTGCGGCGGAAAGAAGTGTTGTGGGGAGAGGCGGCGCAGGTTCCGGCCAAAATGGAACAGCAAGCGATGCCGCTATAGAAGGCGGCTCTGCTTCTGTTCTTCAAGCCATTTCACGATTTTTCCCGTGTCCTGGGCGCGATCGCGCGGGCAGATAAGAATCGCGTCGGCAGTTTCGACCATCACGAGGTTGTGGACGCCGATAGCGGCCACGAGTTTCCTCGGGCTCCAGAAATAATTCCCGGCGGCGTCCAGCGCGAGAAACGGTCCGGCGGAAACGTTCGCGCCTGGTTTGGCGGCGAGCAATTCGTAAACGGCGGCCCACGAGCCGATATCGCTCCAGCCAACCTTGGCCGGAATCACCGAGACCCGGCCCGCGCCGGATGTTCGCGTGGCCGGCTCCATCACGGCATAATCCACGGAAATATTTTCGAGCTGCGGGTAAATGCGTTTGAGCGTGCGGGTATAGCGCGGCGTGCCGATGGTCTTGGCGAGCTCGGCGAGCGCGGCATGAGTGGGGGGCAAAAATCTCCGCAAATTTTCGAGAAACGTTGAAACACGCCAGAAAAACATTCCCGCGTTCCACAAATATTTTCCCGAGGCCACATATTTTCGCGCCAGGCTCAGCGTGGGCTTCTCCGTGAACCGCCGCACCCCATACGCCGGTACTTCGCGAGGCCGCGCAACGATCCTGGTGCGCTCGATGTAACCGTATCCGATCTCCGGGCGCGTGGGAGTGACGCCCAGCACGACCATATTGCCGGGCGCGCCCGCGAGCACGAGCGCGGCGCGAACCAGATTGCGATAGGCCGCGGCGTCGGCAACGTAGCTGTCCGCGGGAAGCACGGCCATCAACGCGTCACCATACTCGTGCGCAAGATGAATCGCGGCGAGACCGATCGCGGCGGCAGTGTTGCGGCCCACAGGCTCCGCGAGAATGTGCGAAGCGGGAACGCCGCGGAGCTCGCGGCGCACGGCGGCAACTTGTTCGGTGTTCGTTACCGCCCAGAAATCGCGCAGAGGGAAAATCGGCGCGAGCCGCAGCACCGTTTCGCGCAACATCGTTTCGGGCCCAGCGATATTCAGGAGCTGCTTCGGAGTGCGCATGCGGCTGCGCGGCCAAAAGCGCGTGCCGCGCCCTCCGGCAAGAAGCACGGCGCAAGCGCGCAGCAACTCGGGTTTTTGTGCCCGGCTCATGGATGCACCAGCCGCGACCATTCTGCCTCGCTCACGCCCTGGCCGTCGAGCCGGCGCGTGAATTCGCCTGCGTCGCTCGGAACATACGCGCGCAAAAGCGCCGAGCGGGATTCCGGTACGAGCTGATACGCGCCCAGCGCCGCGGGAATCAGCCACACCTGCGCAGGCGCGTACTCCGCGCGTTCTTTGCCCCATAGAATGGCGCCCGAGCCTTCCAGGAAAATCAGCAGCTCGAAGCGTTCGCGCGAGCTGGTCGCGGAAATGCGATCTCCGAACTCCCATTTCTCGGCAGCAAAATATTTGCACGCGGCGTAGTACGTTTCCGTCGCCGCGCCGCGCTCGATGCGCACCGGGCGGATCTTTCCGCCGCGCTGTTCGCCGAACCGGATTACCTCGAGCGCCCTTTCGACGTGCAGCGGCCGCGATTGGCCCCGGGCGTCACGCCGGTTGTAATCGTAAACGCGATAGGTGATGTCGGAATGCTCTTGAATTTCGCAGAGGATCAGGCCTGGCCCGATGGTGTGCGCCGTTCCGGCCGGGACGAAAATGGCGTCACCCGGGCGCATGGGAATGTGCGCGAGCGAGTCTTCGGCCGTACCTTCGGCAATCGCGCGTTTGAATGAATCGAGCGTCACGCCCGGTTTCACTCCCACCATGACTTCCGCGCCCGGACGCGCGCGAAGGGCGTACCACATTTCCGTCTTCCCGCGGCCCGCGGAGGCTGGCTCGTGGCGCGCGGCATAATCATCCGGCGGATGGACCTGCACGGAGAGCTTGTCCTCCACGAAAAGAAATTTTACGAGCAAGGGGAAGGGAGCGTCGCGGCCGATTGCCGTGCCGGCCCATTCCGGCGGCACTTCGCCCCAGACCTCGCCCAGTTTTTTTCCGGCGAAGGGGCCGGACGCAAACCGGCACTCGTTCCCGGTCATCCAAGCTTCGCCCAGCGGCTCAGCGAGATTCGATTTTTCGGGGAAAAACGGCGCGAGCGAAAGGGCGCCCCAGGGACGCGGGCTGAAAACCGGTTGGAGGCGCGCCGGACAAAGACTCACGTTGCACGGCCGAAGAAGCGCGCGAGCCGCCGCAGTCCTTCTTCGATTCGCTCCATGGAAGTGGCGTAGGAAATCCGCAAATGACCGGGAGCGCCGAAGGGCTCGCCGGGAACCACGGCCACGTGCTCGCGCTCGAGAAGCTGCTTGGCCGCGGCCACGTCGTCGGGCATTTTTGCGTTCAGGTGCGTGGCGATGCTGGGGAACACGTAAAAAGCGCCCTGCGGTGTGGCGCAAGTAATTCCAGGAATCGCGCGCAAGCCCGCGAGGATGCGTTCGCGGCGCCGCGCGTACTCCGCGAGCATGGTGGCGACGGAATCCATCGGCCCGCGCATGGCTTCCAGAGCCGCATACTGTGTGATGGAATTCGGATTGGAAGTGGACTGGCTTTGCAGCTTCGCGACCGCGTCCACCAGCGGCTTGGGCGCCAGCACGTAGCCCATGCGCCAGCCGGTCATGGCAAAAGTCTTCGAGAACGAGCCGGCGATGATCACGCGATCCTTCGAGCCGGGCAGGCTGGCCACCGAAAATGGCCGCGCGTCGCCGTAAGTAAAGTGCGAATAGCATTCATCGGAGAGCAGCCACACGCCCTGGCGCTTGCAAACGTCCAGAATCTTCGCTAATTCATCCGGCGGAATCACCGCGCCAGTGGGATTGTTCGGCGAATTCACGATCACCATGCGCGTTTTCGGCGTGATGGCTTTTTCCACCGCGGCGGCGCGCAAAATAAACTCGTCTTCGGCGCGCGTCGGCGCCACCACCGGCTTGCCGCCGGCGTACTTGATGATGTCCGGGTAGCTGACCCAGTAGGGCGCGCCGATAATTACTTCATCGCCGGGATTCACGAGCGAGCAAACAGAATTAAAAATGGCGTGCTTGCCGCCGGTGTTGACCACGCATTCCGCGGGTTGATACGACGAGCCCAACTGCGCCGCGTGCCATTCGCAGATGGCCTGGCGCAGTGCAGCGATGCCTGCCACTGGCGTGTACTTCGTTCGATTATCACCGAGCGCCTGGATGGCCGCGCGCTTGATGTGCTCGGGCGTCGGAAAATCGGGTTCGCCGGGGCCGAAATCGGCGACGTCGATTCCTTGCACCTTCAGGCGTTCGGCCTCCTGCAGCACCACCATCGTCTGCGAGACGCTGATGCGGTTCACTCGATCTGCCAACTCGAAAACCTGCT